>Ga0247730_1001983_pt1 | contig 10323 bp, 10 predicted proteins | sample UWRJL073202C2_FD_180959 | JGI IMG/M metagenome (GOLD analysis project Ga0247730, IMG submission 180959) | Plant litter microbial communities from Arlington Agricultural Research Station in Wisconsin, United States - UWRJ-L073-202C-2 | ecosystem: Environmental > Terrestrial > Plant litter >...
ATCACTGTAACATAAACCAACTTCCCCTTTTGTATGGCCTCTACTGATTTGGATTGCTCGTTTCTCCTTTATTTACTCATTGGAATTTCACTTCTTGCCGAAATGGCATCTCGTTCAATTAGGACCTGACATTGGCACATCGGGTTTTGGGGTAGAAGCGGGTTGAACGAGTTCGTCGACTTTCTTCTGAATGTCTGCAGCAGTCTAGTGAGAGAGTAAATTGTTAATATAATAAGTAGGACTACGAATCAAATAGGTGATTCTTGCCTTTACTAGCATGTCAATTTGCAGCTTGACATTATCCAGAGTGGCAAGCTTAGATTTGCTACTCTTTAGCAATTCCTCTTTCGCCGCAACTAGCTCTTTCTTTCGCTGGTCCAATCTGAAGCCCTCTTAACGAACATGTCAAACATGGCATGCCAACACGCACCTTTGCCTTTCGGCGAGCTCGAAGCTCAGACGGTTTAGCATGAGCTGATGCTCGTCAGCCAAGACGTCTGGAGTTTTCGCTGCTTTAGGTGCCAGTTTTTGGAAGACCTCTAGGTCATAGAGAGGGATATCCTGGTAGACGGAGCTATAGAAACAACTGCGTTCAGCCTCCGCAAGTCTTAAAGCATCCTAGAGAACGCACGCGAATTGCAAGCATTTCTCAATCTCCTTTTGCAGGTGGCGCTTCTCAAACTGTAGGTTCTGTAGCCCCAGGTTAGATTGGTCCATCTCCTGCCTCGAGGCCGCGGTGGTGTCCTTGCTTTGACGCGTCGCGACTGTTGCCGCTCGATTCAAGGCTTTCAGCTGGCTGAACAGCGAAGAGGCGCGTATCTGCAGCAGTGTCGCATCTTTCTCGTCGTCGTTGGCGTTAATAAGATCTTTGAGATTGTCTATGATTCTGTCAGGAGATGGAGGCTGTGGGGTGGATGTATGCGTTTCGTCGTCCATGGTAAACGAGCCTTCGTAAACGGATCAAAGTGGGGAGAGAGTTGGTGCAGAAAATGGGTGGAAAATATTTGGCGGGCTACCCCGTCCCGGCGCACCGGCTGACTGTGTCTCCACCAATCCGTCCGAAATTGGATCCTACATAACGTCGGTCTACTCTTCCCACGGCTGATTTTCTTTCTTACACCACCATCTACCTTTACACTCGATCTCTATGTCAAGAGCAAGGTCAATGTCGGGCACCATTCCCTCCATGGAAAGCTCCCACGAAGAGCTCAAGGACAACACTGTAATCGTCGGTCAGTCCTGGCGAGATCTAACGTTCCGATGATTTCCTCTAACTTCATGTTTACTGCGAATCTGTATACAGTCCTAGGAGCATCAGGAGATTTAGCCAAGAAGAAAGTAAATATGCGCTACATCCAAGTTCTAGAGCGAAGCTGACATCGCTATCTCAGACAATCCCAGCCTTGTTTGGTCTTTATCGTCAAGGCTTCCTTCCACGAGATGTCAAAATCGTCGGGTATGCTCGTACCAAGATGGATCACGAAGAGTTCTTGAAGAGAACCACCTCGTATATCAAGACCAAGGACGAAGATCCAGAGGCAAAATCGCTTCTTGACAAGTTCAAATCTACCCTCACCTACATCGCCGGCAGCTACGACGAGGGCTCTGCTTACGACGAGCTCAACAAGCATATTGAGGAGATTGAATCGACATATCAATCCAAGGAGTGTAACCGAGTGTTTTACCTCGCCCTACCCCCTAGCGTCTTCATCCCTGTCTCCAAGAACCTGAAAGAACATTGTTATGTTTCGAAGGGTGGTGTTAACCGAATCATTGTCGAGAAGCCTTTCGGAAAGGATCTTGACTCTGCTAGAGAGCTCTTGGGGTCGTTGAAGCAGTACTGGACTGAAGATGAGACCTTCCGTATTGATCACTATCTCGGAAAGGAGATGGTCAAGAACTTGTTGGTGCTTCGATTCGCCAACATCGCTCTCGGTTCTACTTGGGACAAGAACTCGATCAGCAACGTTCAGATCACTTTCAAGGAGCCATTTGGAACGGAAGGACGGGGTGGATACTTTGACGAGTTCGGAATGATTCGCGACGTGTTGCAGAATCGTAAGTGTTGGAAGTCAGATATCCCCGGTATCATGAATACTCACCCGAGCGTGGTAGATTTATTGCAAGTGCTCAGCATCCTGACCATGGAGAGGCCTGTATCATTCTCCGCAGAAGACATCCGAGACGAGAAGGTGCGGCCTTCATCTCACATTGCGGATGACCTTTTGTTCATGTGGATCTTATCTAGGTCAAAGTTCTACGATGCATCCCTCCCATTGCACGTGAAGACACCCTCTTGGGTCAATACACCGCAGCAAATGGAAAGCCTGGATACCTAGACGATGACACTGTTCCTCGAGGATCTGTTTGCCCTACCTTTGCCGCAACCACACTGTGGATTCACAACCCTCGATGGGAAGGTGTCCCATTCATTCTCAAAGCCGGAAAAGGTGTGCACCTTCTCTTTTCGTCATAAGATATGACCTGCTGACTCTGCGATAGCACTCAATGAAGCAAAGGTAGAGGTTCGAATCCAATTTAAGGATGTCACACAGGGAATCTTCAAGGATATCGCTCGCAACGAGCTTGTCATCCGTATACAACCATCGGAAGCTGTCTACATGAAGCTCAACACGAAGACTCCCGGCCTATACACACGTGCGATGCCCACCGAGATGGACTTGACTTACAAAAGGAGATTCGTGGATGCTAGCATCCCGGAAGCTTACGAAGCTCTGATCTTGGACGCGCTGAAGGGTGATCACTCCAACTTCGTTCGAGACGATGAGCTTGATGTGGCCTGGAAAGTGCGTAGTGTTTATTCCGTTATCGATGCCATACCCCGGGCTAAGTATCAACCCTAGATCTTCACGCCAATTCTTCACTGGATTGACGGTGCGGCCGGCGCACGTCCAAAACCTCTCGGCTACCCCTATGGTTCTCGTGGACCAAAGGAGTTGGATGACTTTGTTGGTAAATACGGGTTCAAGCGGGCGAACGATGGATAGTGAGTGGATCCGATGCAAAACCCCCTAGAATGAGCGCTTATATTTACCTTTCCTTTCATAGCGTGTGGCCAGTCGTCAGCCTTGCTTCTCTATAAACGGGTCCTCGGTCAGAGCGAACATAGACTTTGGTGACAATGTAAATTTCAAGTCCTGTACAAACGCGATAACAAGCTGTAAGAAAAGATGTTGTAGAATGATCACGTAGCTCTCAAATTTCAATCTCCTTTTCGCCAGTGGATTCGGTACACAGTGAGGGACATCTCCGAACAAGATGAAGACCGTGCGAGCAACATTGTAGCTGACAAAGAGGGAGGAAGCGGACGTGGGGTAAGCATGAGGACTGGATATTTCGAACACCTCGAGAAACAAATTTAATAGTCGCTTAGATAATGTACATCAGGTATGAACATCGAAAAACAGAAGCAAATTATGAATGTTGGATATAGCAAACAATGGACCAAAGCCAGTGTCATCCATAGAATAACTACAGTGTATGATACATCCACATCAAGGGGGCGCATCTTGTCGCTCCCCTTGTTCTGTATGTTGTTGAATCTGCTGTTGTTGAGAGGGAAGAGGACCAGTGGGGCCTCCAGGAGGTTGCGTGAATGTGTTCTGGGACGACGGCCGTGATATGGGTTGTTGTTGGGGAGGATGAGGGGGCTGTGCAGCGACGCCCGCTGCCTGTTGTTGCGGTGGCATGGTTGCGCCTGGTGGCAACGTATAGCCAGGTGGGAGTCCTGGGTGTTGAGTGTAGACGACCTGAGGGCCGTGTGGACCGCCCGGAGGGTACTGAGGGACCCCGCCACCGCGAGAGATCTCAAGTTCGTGTCGCAAGAGGTCTATCTCGCGAGCCATGTCCTGATGACTTTGCTTGAGCTGTGCTATGAATTCGATCGCTAAAACACGCAGGTTAATTTCGCGGGAAGCGTCCAAGCGAGGCAACCACGTACATTTGCTCAAGATCTCCCACTTGCTAGCTTTCATGCCCCGGTCTGCAGGAAGTGACTCTCGAAGGTCATCGAATAGATCCTTCATCTCCTTTCGCCTCTTTCGTTCTGCTAGCTTGTGTGAGACACGAAGCTCTGGAGAGCGGGAATATGGAGTCACTCCGGAGTCTCGCCCTAGTTTCGCAGACGCAGAGCCTGGGGAGTTCATGTCGTCCTCTGGACTTCCCTGGAAGTCTGGTTGCTGCTGCTGTTGGCTGAGGCTGTCCTCTAAGCCATCCATTTGACGCGACGGGGGGCGTGATCGCGAGCGAAGGACTCTTGATTGGTTGTTGGCAGAATCGGTGGAGGAAGTATCTGGTTGAGTGTCTGCAAGCCGTCTGTCTTGCACGATGCCCATAGGAGGCATCATATTGGCCATATCGATGGGCTGGTCGAATGCAGGACGATGAGTCGTGCCATTCTGCTGGTGGTCGAGAGCTGGAGGCTGCTGCATGGCGCCGTGCTCTGTTTTCAGTACTGACGGCGTGGCCCAGGAAAACGTGGCGAAGCTGGAAGGGGCTGCGGTACCGATTCGGCTGACTCTCGGCGACTGATGGCCGGCGCTTGCCGAACTCGAACTCAACGCACTCGATGTTGAATCTCGTCTGTCCTGCATCCACCACCTCGTTGACTCTGTAGACCCTCGCCGGTCGTTCAAGCTCAGCGAACTGATTCTATGTGTGTCAATAATTGATCCTCGTCTCTTCAGTGCAGGTCCTTCCGTGGACATTCCTGGGCCCATCAGCAAACTACTACCTTCTTCTAGTGCCCGTAAATCTGTCGACATTTTTCGCTTGCCTGCCACGGATTGTGGTTCTGCATGGGCTGCAAATGAATGCCGTCGCATACCGTAGTCAAACGAAGAACCACGGCTGGGCGGTCTCATACTTCTGCTTGAGTCGCCGCCTTTTCCACCATCTATCAATAAATTGGATACTAGCTCCCCAAAATAACTTAGCACGAGTACCATAAGAATGCCCATTCAAGGGGGAAGTGAGGGGACTTACTTTGAGGGGACATAGGAGTCAAACGTGGTAGAAGAATATCGTCGTCCAAAGCTTCAATCTTTGGTATTACATGCTGATGTACTCTCGACGACGACGCTGACGCTGAGGACGATGATTCGGCTACTTGTCTTGGCGTCGCATTGCCAAAGACGTAAGTAGAAGGTGGTCGAGATAGAGCTGCGGGACGGGAACTAGGTGTAGTAGTAGGGGAGCGCCTAGTAGCAGATGAGGCTGCTGCGTGTAGAGACGGATCTGTAATGGAGCCTCTTCTGTTGTTCTGAAGAAACTCAAGCGGTGCCAAGTGGGGTTCCATGTGAGGCGTGCTTGATGAGGAACTTGACTGAGCCATCGTGCCGTAGAGTTATGCTAGAAAAACGCTGTGGTGGCCGTTTGAAACAAGAAACAAGCCGGGGTTTCTCCCACAGCTCTTCCATTGACTGTAAGCACCGGATGTCGCTTTCGTCAATTAGTTTGATTCCTCGCAACGTGGGCGTCCACGCGCGCGGTCCGTTTCCCAGAAAAGGCTACATTGTGGTCTCTGAGTTTCTGATGTCGAGCCTTTCGACTATTGCGTCGCCAGGGACGATAATGCTGAGGGGAACCAGAAGTTGGTATCCATCGACGATGCCATTCCAAATTCATCTCACGCTTTGACCGGTTGACCCCCACTGGCTGCATGCTCGCGTGTTAATTATTATATTTAGTCGCCGATCAGTGGGCAGGCGATCCGCGCTCGTGCTCCTCCCAACTCACGCGGGATGGATCCATCGAAATTCTGGTCAAAATGGCGAACGCAAGCGGCCTCTACCTAGCTTACTTCTGCGGATCCCAAACCAAAAGCGGTTGCAGGACAATAATAACCAAAACATGTAGGATGTTATATGTCATTATTTAATAGCACTACTATTGAGACTACGCCGCTGATCCTCGGTCAATTCAACGGCGCGAGTGTATAGCGCACTGTTCCTCGTCCCCCTTCTCTGTTGCTGTGACATCCTGCTAACCTCCTTGTCGTCCTCATAGGCCATTTGCCGAATGTACGGCAGATAGTCAAGGACTAACGCATTGTTATTTCTTCGATCCGGGCGTGGGAACGCGGTCATCGCGCTTAGCACGTCGAGATGAGTTCGGAACTCCAAGTTATTTCGTGTGATTCGAGTTGTCAAGTCTTCTACCGTGGCGAGCTCGCGCAGGTGGTCGAGGGGGGTTGTTGCAATAGGCAGCGGAAGACCGAAGAGAACCTGGTAACCCACTTCGTCATCGTCTGAGGATGTAGTATCGTCATAGGAAGACATTCGCTTTGGGCACAAAGTTAGCATAAATGAGGAGGGTGCGTCTGAAAAATGCTCGCACCTGGTAAGCATACTCGGATGGGGTCATAAAGCAATCAAGAGATGAACGCAATTCCGCTGGAACCATTTTACGTGGGGCAGCTTCTGGTGCAAGAAGGGATCGCTCGCTTGTCCGAGGGTGAACCGATGACTGCAGTAGATGAATGGCCTGTCGAAGGTCGTGTGCTGAGCAGAGGGCGCCGAGGTCTTCGGTGGACACGGAAATCCCTTCCGCATCGCACATATCTCGCAGATAGTGACATACGTCGTCGTATGGAGGGCTAGAAAACTGCAAAGTCGCCTGCAGAGGTAAGTTATGCGTCGGCACAAGATCCAGTTCTGAAGGCAATGTCTATATCAGTGAGGTTTGGAGGATGTCAGCCAAAATATTTACCATTACATGTCATTATAACAGGACGCCTACAAGTCTTAATGAATTGGATAACTGAGGGCCAGAAGTTGACGTCGTCCTTGAAGAGGATGTCAACCTCCTCCAACAGAATGAGTGACTGGCGAATATTGCCTGCTTGAATTTGAGGAGTCTCGAAATTATCGTCTGGCATACTTGCATCGGGTGCTTTCTCTCTTCCTTTACTCTGTAATAACGTCGCGAAAGCGTTGAGCTTTGGGCCCTTGGGAACAGTGGGATTTGACCGGACGAGATGATTCTTGCCCACTTCACCGACCAAGTTCTCTACACTGGCACCATTTCGCCGACCTATACCTGGATACACTTCGAATACTTCGTATCCAAGCTCCTCTGCACATGCAAAAACGGCTGCAGTTTTCCCGGTCCCTGGTGGTCCTGTCAGCAAAATGGTATTGCTGAGGGAAGCAAATTTGTTCGTTGGCCATGCAGCCCCCTGATTATTGGGGACATACCCACTCTCGTCAAAGAAGAAGTTATCGTCCGGCAAGATTATATCCGAGGAGACAATCCAGTCATCGTCGGAGTCCAAACGACGACGTTTGGCTTTCTTGTCCACCTGCCGCGTAATAAGAGGGCGTTTGGTGCCACGAGAGTCCTTTCTTTTGTTTTTGGACTTCTCAGCCATGGGTTCTGCTGGTTGAGCGACTACTGAAGCTTGAAGCTCAAGTGCTTGCAACCAATCTCGCAGATACAAAGCATCTTGGGTATTACCCAGAATGTGTTCTGCACATTTCGGATGCCATCTATCAGTCCATAGTTGAGATCCTGCTTCCGCTGGAACAGTGTTCATCATGCTTTCGATAGTTGGGTGCACCCAAGTGGGTAGTGTGGAGGGACTGTTCGAGTGCCCTAGATCGGGTTGAAGAAGAATGTAAGATGTGTTGTAAGTACCATGATCCACAGAGTTTAGGGAATGTATATTGAAAGTCTCGGAGACGACCTCTTCATTGGGCATTTGTGTACGTTGCATGAAACGAGGGGAGTTTGATGATGGAAATAATGTCTGAGGACCTCTCACATGCTGTGTTTCGCCATTAGGTAAGGGTGGATCGTCTTTTTCCACGACGATCTTTCTGGCGGGAGTGGAAGATGCCCTTGACTTTCTGGGAGAGAAGAATGGGTGGACAGGTTTCACTGGAGGCGGGGTAGCACGAGTTTCGACGGTCAGAGTTCGGCGTGCAGGAATTCGGATCATGAGCTTCACAGGTGAAGATTCCAGAAGGAGGATAGGATCTTCTCTAGAGCTTCCTTCAGACCTTTGACTGCTAGGTTCAGGCGGAGGGGAGGAAGAGGGAAGCTCGATTATATCTGGCTCACTCAGAGTCAGTGGCGACCTAGAAGGGGAAGAGCCAGACTCTGCAGGCACACTCGGAGAGCTTAAGTCTACTGGTATAAAAGCAATGAGTTCAGCAGAACACATGTCATCCGGCTTATAACGTACTGAGTGAGGGCCGTTCTTCGACATCCTCATCCACTCTATCGAATAACGACAGAGCGCGCTTCATGCCATTCGCGTGCCCTAGAAAGCTATCCTGGTCGGGTGTAGGGATTACATGTTCCGGTGCACTTTCGGAGCGTGCGAGCTGAGATTTAGCCTTAAAGTGTGAGAAGAGAGTGTTCTGTTGAGGCTGCTACAAATATCCCGAGGTCAGGTCGAGACAGAGAGCTGACTGGATACGTGAGACTTGCCTTCCTGTTCTTTCGAGCTACACCAGCCACCTTTTTGCCGTCTACCATAGAGAGTATGCAAACGACGCGAAGGTGGTTGCAAGAGTCAGACGCGTCTGCAATCAAGCGTGACAATTGATCATGCTTTTGATCACATCACAAACTGCCATGTTCACCTTCCTTCAACACGTCGACGTCGATGGCCAAAGAGGACTTGCGCAAACTGTCCGCAGAGTATCGCGGTAAATTTCTATGCAACAGCTTCCTGAAGTACTCTGATAGTTTTTCAAGAACTTAATGGCAGTCATATAGAGGTTTTAGATGCACCTCCGTCAGCATTGGAGTTTTTGCGCTTGGTTAGGATTGGCCGACCAGTAATAATTAAGGGTAAATCCTCATATATTCATTGAATGCCTCTTTGAATTCATACTGAAAATGTGCGGTCTCTTTTAGGTCATAATATTCCTGCGAATAGTGCTCGATGGACCGATCAATATTTGGTGGAGAAAATGGGCAACCAGCCAATATCGGTAGCGATGACTCCGAATGGGTAGGCTCAGTCCTCTTCCATTTCAATGTTTCCCTAATAGCTTGGTGTTAGATTTGCAGATGCTGTAGTGGCTGGGGTCGATGGTCGTCGTTACTTCACAGAACCTGCACTTGCACAGATCACCATGAACCAGCTACTATCAAACCTTCAACGTTCAGATACAGAGGTGATTACATGCATAACCATTCCATGGAATATCTGAACATCTGTTAGAAAGAACGAAATTTGCTATCTTCAATCACAGAATGGCAATGTTTATTCTACTAACTACTTCAATGCGATCACAGACATCGAAAATGCCAGTGCTTCGGAATTCGAGAACCTGCGCTGCGATATTCCACCAGAGATTCCTTGGTGCAGTGAAGCCCTATGTGAGACTCTACACCGCTCATGTGGTGGCTCTAGCTGACATTCGCAGACTCTAAGCCTGACGCTGTGAATGTGTGGATAGGTTCAGGGGCATCAGTCACCAGTGTACACTCAGGTATTTATTATCATTCACCTTGCGGGTGAAAGAGTCTCACTATGCATTGGCAGATCCTTATGAAAATATTTATCATGTTGTGAGAGGACAGAAGAATTTCACGCTGCTACCGCCAACAGATGGATGGGCTATGAAGGGTATGCATTTCTCTGATATTGTGTGCAATTGATGCTTATGCTGCAATGAAAAGAACGTCTTTATCGACATGCTGCGTACAAAAGAAACGCTCTTAGCGGGAAGCTGGAGCTAGAGCCCTTGGAAGCAGAGACTCCTTTGGTGAGGTGGTCTTCCATTAGCAACCCACGCGAGGCCGGCATGCTACCAGAGGAGGTACAGCCGTTATATGTGAGTATTTCCGCAGGAGATACACTCTATCTACCTGCAGGCTGGTGGCACTACGTGGAACAGTCTCGAGATGAACCTACCATCGCCTTGAATTGGTGGTATGACATGGAGATGCGCGGAATGTCCTGGGTTATATTGCATTTTCTACGAGGAGAAGCTGAACCTGTTGAATCTGATGAAATGTGATCTGCTTCCTGTGGCGTATATTCTCTCTTTTTTAGACCTGCGTGTGGCGTGCGGACAACTCGGTGATGGGCGAGCTTAAATGACAGGCGCCAAGATGAGCCTGCTCAAAACTCGGTTGGCTACTCGCATCGTCTCTTTGCTCTCGTCCACCACATCCTCCCGCCATTCGTTTCTGCTATGCTGCTTGCCGCCCTGTCTGGTCTACTGCTAGTTGGATCCTTGGTATCTGCTCACGACCACTCTGGCCTGCATCATCATCATCATCCAGATCGTCGGCAGCTTGGTGGCAACTGGTACCATAAGCATGGACATCCAGCGCAAAATC
>Ga0247730_1001984_pt1 | contig 10322 bp, 12 predicted proteins | sample UWRJL073202C2_FD_180959 | JGI IMG/M metagenome (GOLD analysis project Ga0247730, IMG submission 180959) | Plant litter microbial communities from Arlington Agricultural Research Station in Wisconsin, United States - UWRJ-L073-202C-2 | ecosystem: Environmental > Terrestrial > Plant litter >...
TTCAGTTTTTGTTACTTTGTTCTTTTAGTGTCTTTCTTGTTTTCCTTATCTCATCGCTATTCTTGTTGTACGCATGTGCTTATTCAAGTTCAGCTCTCCCAGCTCTCCTACTCGATGCCACAAATAAGAGAAATATGCTTCAGAATTCGGATTACATTGAGCGAAGACGCCTATAACGGATACAAGATAATAACAATACGCAGATATTCGATTCGCTCAAGCGACGCAGGTCAAGACACCGCTGCGGTCAACACAGGCTAGAAGATGGATGTGAGCGAATGCAGAGAGCAGAGAAGAACTGGCGGAGACGTACTGCCAGAGATGACAGTCGAGGTATCGGAGGGACCAGCATAGTACTTGCAGCTAGATCCCGCACCATGGTCGCTGTTGTTGGGAGCACCACAAGCAGAAACTGCGAGGAGCGTGAGAATTATATTCAGACGAATGGGAACAAGAAGACAGCTTACCTGGGTCGGTGGCAATGAGAGCAGCTCCGTTAACTGAGCCAGCCAACAAGAATGTGGCGGCGGCGGCGGCAGTGAAGATACGGGATGCGAACATGGTAGGAAGTTGCGAGAGTAGTTAGCTGTGTTGAGTGAAAATGTGGGATGAGTGGGGAGAGTATACGTATCCTACAGTGCTGGGGAGCTTTTATATCTTTCAGATTCATGGCTGCTATAAAAAGATGGAACCACAGTAGATGAAGTTTGATTCAGGGAATACCTACCTTACGATACCTTCACCAAAAGGAAGAATAGGCAAATACAAAGGAATGACGAAGGCTACTAAGGTGAAACATTGCTTGTGGAGTCTTAGAAATATGGTGGAGACCATCAAGTTCAAGCAGGAGAAACATGGGAGCGAAGAAAAGCGTGGGCGTGCTGTAGGTAATAGAAATATCCACCATAACTTACCCAACCATCCTGCAAGCTATCCTTGGTAGATATTGATTCAGGAATGTAGCATCTAGACATGAACGTGGGGTGTGTTGGTGATGAAGATTCATCGTGATGCTGGCAAATCCTACTGGCAAGTTTTCAGGATTCAAGCTGAGGCTTATTCTAGACGAAGACGTCGAAGACATCGGTAGGACTCCAGATATTATGCTGAGCGGGTTTATAGCACGCGAGGAAGTTCAAGCTCGGTGTCATATTCTATTGAAAGAATCTCAAGCTGGTTCAAGGAGACTTGAATAGCGCACAGTAGTTCTTGTGCTTGTCCGCTCTCCAAATTGGGTGGAGCGTTTCTGTTTCATTGTGGGCAAAGTCCCCGCCTCGTGAGCAGCACATCACGCCCCATCGCGGGAGCTCAACACCTCTTGACATTGCTCAGCGCCGGCGCTTTCGACGACAATAGGTTGAGCTGGAGCCTGGGGTCTCGAGACTTGTTCGAAACGCACAATGTTCAATTCCGTTGCTGTCCCGACCCACTCTGCTCTTACTCAAATATCTGTCTCTAGGTGATCACGATCCTCTTTTACTGAGTCCTCTATATGGAGCCTTCGTGATGAGGCTGAAACGAGGGAACCTACTCTCGATTGGGAGGGTCCTGCTGTTTGTCGACGTAGAGTCCAAACAGCCAAAGCCATGAGCTGGAAAGGTATATAAGCCTATGCACTTTGACCAGAAGAGCTAACCAACAATCCACATCCAAATCGCCTAAACAACCAAACCCGAACCGAACCTTCTAATAATCATGTTCTTCCCTACTCGCATCATCTCTTTCGTCGCTGCCGCCTCAGTCTTGTTGGCTGGCTCAGTCAATGGCGCTGCTCTCATTGCCACCGACCCAGGTAAGCTGTCTTCTTGTTCCCATTCGTCTGAATATAATTCTCACGCTCCTCACAGTTTCTGCTTGTGGTGCTCCCAACAACAGCGACCACAGTGCAGGATCTAGCTGCAAGTACTATGCTGGTCCCTCCGACACTTCGACTGTCATCTCTGGCAGTACGTCTCCGCCAGTTCTTCTCCGCTCTCTGCATTCGCTCACAATCCATCTTCTAGCCTGTGTTGACCGGAGCGGTGTCTTGACCTGCGTCGCTTGATTCAGAGCGAGCCGAATCTCTGCGTATTGTTATTATTTTGTATCCATTATAGGCATCTTCGCCCAATGTAATCCGAATTCTGAAGTATGATTTTTCTCGATGGTGGCATTTCATCCAAGCTTGGCAGCTTGATGAACGATAAAGGAGAGAAAGATTGGCTCATAGTAACATTCCTAAAGTGGTCAATTTTATTTTCAGCATCTGCCGAGTATGATTTTCTTCCAAAGGTGGACAGTGACCACTCTGCCTAGCCAAGTCACCATAATGGTTTCAGACTTGAGCTATCTATCGGAAAGGGATCCCCGTACGATGATGACTGTTCTTGTGAGTATATGAGAATCGACTTTCATTCTCCACAATACAAAATTTTACAGTACATCACAGCTAATTCGTTCCAGTCCTTGTCTGTCTCGTGTAAGATGATTGAAATGAGTCCGTCCATGTTACCGCTGCCTCTCAATCCTCCTTGACCGCCCCATAGACCAGGGTGTCAATCTCATTCCTCTTCTTCTCGCTCCTCAGCCTATGAATCAAAGCCCTCAATGCCGACCATCCAAACATCGTAACCCGTTGTTGATACGCTTTGTACGCCTTAGGGTATTTGGGCAAGGTAATAGACTCGCTATAAATAGTCGAGCTCACGAATAGTAGAGAGAGGCAGGCGCCAGGGAGGAGAGGCCATAGTTGGTAGAATCTTGCGATGAGAACTGACTTGTACGCCGAGAAGAAGTCAAGGAAGGTTCCGTGTTGAAGAGAGATGTAAAGATGCGGGATGATGTCTTCGTAAGTGGGAAGATTGGGGACGTCATGGGCCACAATGGGCATTGCTGTCAATAGCCACTACGAAGGAGAGGGTGAGAAAGTGCAACTAGCGAAGCCAAGTGAGATAAAGCTTACCCAGAACAACTGCTCGCAGGTGAAGTTCGGATGTCTGGAATATGCCCATAGACCCTTCGTCACAAAACCACGTTTGGCATCATCCAAAGTCCAATGCAACCTCGACCCGGGCCATTGCTTCTTCGCGTCATATACAGTACCATCCTTTCGGACAGTAGCACTTTTGTATGTCTGGAACGAAAATTGTTGGTTGTCTGAGGTGAACTCTAGGGCAAGAGTAACCAATGCGCCAACACCGATTGCGATGTCGGTCTTTTCCAGAGGTGTGTGTGGTTGCAAGACGGCAGCAATGTAGGCAGGGATACCAAGAAGTAACAGTAGTACGTTTTGGATGCCAGAAATGAACACGAAGTTGGTAACTTGGAATAGCCATTTAGGGAGTTGGGATCGCAGGACAGCCCAACGGTAGTCCTCGTCGCTTAGGCTGAAGAGCCCGCGTCTAAACGTATTATAACTCAACCTGAACATCCAAATCACACCCAGACTATAACTTTGTCAGTATGTCATCCCTGCTATCCATGAAGATCACACACCCCAACATGAGCAAAGCTCGAGGACTGAACGTTTTGCTTGCACTTCCGATTTCTTCTGGAACATACGGAAGGACATTCCACGCTGAAGACGAGGTTGGCCACAGCGGGAGCAATGCAAAGTATGCTAGATATATGGTGGGCAGGAAAGTCCAAAGTCTGTCGACCTGTGAGACATTGCCTGTGACGAGCGAAGCGACCCATGTCGCTCCAATGGTCACAGTGCAGAACTATGGATAAAGATAAGATGGGGGGTCATGAGAAGTAGACTGACTGCTTACCTTCAATGGCCAGGCAAATGCTGGTAGATGCGTTTCAAGGACAGACATGGTGGGGGGAGGTAAGAGGAACAGGCGTCTTAATAGTGAAAAGTCCATGCTACACGTCGCGGCTCGCCGATGGGGCACATTCTAGCGAGCGTCATTCCTTCCCCGCATCGCGTCCACATGCATCCATATGCGCCCATCAGGATCCATCGACTTCGACTTGTGACCTGAAGTGTGACACGTCGGCGCCCTCTTCCTTTCCAACGACAATGACCTGAGTGCATATCTATATGGGATCAATTAGCAAGAGACTATCACCTGGACCTGAGCTGTTATTTTCAACAGCTATCTGAATGTCGCTTTATTTAAATAACATCTTTCTGGCTGTTGAGGTACCTTCCTTCCTTACCGACCTTTCGCCGCCACAGATGGCTAGTGGTATGTGGGGGGAAGCAGTCTTATTAGGTCTTACCCATTGCTTAACTCGCTCAGACGCTAGCATCGCATACTTACTATCTAGGTCTAATCCGGAGCACAATCGTTCTTGACCGCGAGGTCCAAACTGGTCTATAATTTTATTAGAGAGTCTGCCCACATACACCCAGGAAATATCAGCCGTACTGCGATGGCAGCCCCAATTAGCTGCTTCATATGCAAAATTGCATTCAATAAGCCATAGCAGCAGTAATCAGAGCAAGGCTCCAATAGCTTGCCCCTCCGGATGAGTCTGGCCGTGACATTGCATTGCCAAAAGGCTATGTTAACAGCTGCGGTCCCTCTATACAATCTCACTCGGTGAACTGTTGTGATCATGCTTGCTGATATAACAAGGCCGCTTACCTCGCCGATTCCGAGAGTCCAATCTTCTCCCCTTTCTCATGTCCAAAGCAAACGCATTGCATACAGGTCCTTCCGTGTCGCACACACAACTTCCTTACAGTCTACTGTCAGGGACCCCAAGCAAATGGGCGCAGACGGCACTGTTCGTGAGTCTTCTTCTCCTTGTATGGGGTAAATCTAGCATTGTGACTTATCTCGATGGAATCGCTAACAGTGTTTTCTTGCTAGCGTATGACTTTGACCAAAACATAAAGAACATCGAAATTGTGAGGGGCCTTATAGACTGAGCTTTGTTGTGCACTAATGATCTGTTCTCTATTCAGTCATTTGTCAGGATTACTCAGTACGACGGGCCCAGAGATTCTCTTCAGAAGTCTCAGGAAACGATCAACATTCTATCGTATCTGGTGTATCTAGGCTTCCTAGTGAGTGGTTATTTGCAGCTCTGGCAGTAACATGCAATGAAAATACCTCTTAGTTCATAGCAGCTACTTTCCTCGGGGTATTTAGCCGGATAGAGGCCATCGTGGCATTCGTAGCAATTTCGGTCATAAGTGAGTCGATTTATGCCCTCCGGGATGACGAAGGTTTGAATAATTGCCGGGTACGAAGGTACCATTGTGGAAGCGACTGCAAAATCCAACGCGGCGTTCCTAACTGCGACTGTTCTGAACAACGTTAGTACTTGAGTTGGCCCTCCCGCTTTGGACAGTGCTTACCGTTTTACAGATATATTACCCTGCTATCCAACTATCTATCCTGGTGCTTATCTCTGACTCAACGAGTCTGCGTAATCGTGTCTTGTTCAACATGCTCCCATATATACCCTACTTTGTGGGTGCTACACGCTTGAAAACATCCCAAGACTTATTCACGGTTTTTCTTTCAGGTCAACTCATGGTATTACACGTGGATTTACGCTGCTGTTGTTGACGGAAAAATGAGCTGGAGATGGGGTGAGTGCCGCTACTATCCGATCCTTCTGCGGTCAAGCACTTACAAGGACTCAAGGCGTGGGCATTTTTGGCTTCATTGACCCTAGTAAGGAATATCCCTTCATTTTGTGGGTTATTAGTCCAACATTTCCACACAGTCTCTACTATCCCCCTCGTCTTCGTTCTCTTTCGACTTTCTCGAAACTCGAGGACGACAAACGTTGAAGAGGGGAGTGAGCATGCAGATACCCGGCCTCGAGCCCTGGGAAAGCGAATCGTCGGTATCGACATCATCGGTCTCTTTTTGGCTGTAGCAGGTTCGAATATCAACCACTCTTCCTAGGATAACACTGTTCTCACTGCGTGTGCAATTAGCTGTTGTTATGATCGCTACACCTATGACACTGAAGTCGAACTATGCTAGTGTCTATCGTTCCAGTGAAGAACCCTACCCATGGAGTGCAAGCTACATGATTGCATTACTTGGTTTGTGCAACCAGGCTTTTCATCCAGGCTCCCCACTGAACATTCTCAATAGTTGTCGGCGTACTCTGTATTCCTGTTTTTGTAACCTGGGAAGCCTTTAAAGGCAAGACTGCTATGCTTCCAACCAGCGTGAGTAACCAACGGTGCAGTGATTTTTCGCACTAATATCTGATGCAATCGACTCAATGACCAGGATCTACGAAATCGGGGTGTCTGGGCGGCTCTTGGAGTAGTATTCATGGCGAATCTGAGTGTGTTCATTCAAAACGGCCTCACTGTTCCTAACACTGACTTCTTGCTGTCATAGCGTTGGGTATTTCGAGATTGTACGTATACTGAAGCCCAGTTCTGGACTATAGCTGACATGTTTGAAAATAGTGACGAGTTCACCGTTTTTCGTAAATCCTCACTTGACCTTGATACGACAATATCTGACGATTCGTAGGCCTGGCGTTTCCTGACATAGACTTGAACTCGAATGAAACTGGATACAAGATCATTGCAACAAGCAGCATCAGCGTTATCATGGGTGTCGTTGCTGGTGTTCTAGCGCGATACATGCGACAAATCAAGTACATGTGAGGCTTAGACTATCTTTACACGGTGATTTACATCTCTTCTAACGATCGACCCAGAATTGTGGCTGGTGTCCTGATTAATATCATTGGATTCGGTATTCTCCTCCGCTTCCATGGGGGATACAACGCATGGGACGGATTCATTGCTGGGAAGTTCATGATTGGTATTGGGACTGGGTATGTCCCTTCTTCCAAACGACAACGACAAGCTGAAGGCTGATGCTGCGCACAGTTTAGTCACTTATCCAGCCTTGGCCAGTCTTCAGACGCATGTTTCGCACAGGAGTGAGCAGAGATCCCGTGTGTTCCGAGTAGAGCATCAGACTTATTGCAGACCTGCAGATATTGCATCTTTTACAGCTTTGTACATGATATTGTAAGGCTCTCCCGATTCACTAGACCCCGTATGTTAATTGATGTCCAATTGCAGGGAGACTCTGAGTTATAAAATCTCCTACTCCGTTGGTAATGCTATCGCAGACCATAGTAACGACGTAAAGTCCTTCGTATTCCACGCCATCCGGCCATCTCTAAACTTTGTTTTATAGGATGGAAGCATAGGCATATATGGCAGCGATGTCTTGAACCATGCGCAGAAAACCCTTTACACAGTGGGGATCTGGTATGAATTCCCATTCTCACTCCTCACTTCCAATCTGATTAATTTGTATCCACAGCCTCACTGTATTGTTGCTTGGATTCGCACTTTTGCTGAAGAACCCACGTCTTCCGGATACTCAGATTTTGCTGACGAACGAGGTATCGGATATGAACCAGGATGACGAGCATCCATTACAGAAGACGGCTTCTAAAGTGTGAGGTTGTGGGATCGTGTGTATGATGAGAAAATGATACCCAGATAATGATGTTACCAAGTGCTTATGAATATAGTTATATTAACGAATATTCATCAGACAAGACCCGCAGAACGTCTTATGTTACCGTGCCAATGAATGGCCAACTATCCCACTCTTCGTCCGTGAGATCCAGAGGCTTCTCTTTCCCAAGCTCGCCTACTGAAGCATCTGGCTCTTCTGTGTACATCTTGGGCCTGAGTTGAGGAACAATCTTGCTCTTTCCCCCCGGCACGCGTCCCACTCGTAGAAGACAGGTGTTCTGCATGCAATTGAGCTCTAGGTCTCCCAGACTTCTGATCTCTAGTACTGCAAGCGATGCGACGCTTTCCGCTAAGTCGGACGCAAAATGTGTGATCGTATCTCGTAGGGCAATGGGCTTTGAACATTTCACTTCGTGAAGTGCTTGTATCTCAGTTGCCATCAGTATAAGATGCAGCTTGAACTTATATTGACCAATCAATTCGCTGAAAAGGGATTCCTGTTCAAAATATAAGTTTTCAAGATCTTGAGAAACGCGAGAGCTATAATCTTACGATATGCACCCTTTCCCTGAAATCTCCACGAGAAATAGTGAGAGTCAGGGTTTCTAGGCGAGGCATGGCGTTGTCGAGGCGCTTCAAGGATGAGAATCCCCTGCGAGAACATATGACCTCTAGGTCAATGTCCAGGCAAGCAGTCCCCACAAACCAAGTGCCAGCGTCATCTCGCTGCACAGTCATGCTGTCGACCTTGATCGGTCCATGTAACTCCAATTCTAGGCGCTTAAAAGCTTCAGGTATGCAGGAAAAGGGGAGAGGAACATCCTCATTCTGCCCGGTGGAATGTTCGGGGGTAAATGTAATGATGCGCAGGTCTGGATGTCGTAAGAGAAAATCGTCGAACCCTTGCCATTCTAAACTTGGTCTTGATCCCAGGTGTATTTTGCGTAGTCCAGATAGAGTCCAGGACAGGTAGTTGGCGTGGGTTCCGTTCTTGGAATCCTTGTTCATGGACGCTTCTGCTAGTTGGACATTGGCCGGAAATTTGACGACCTTGCGACCGCGCAGTAGGTCAAGATGGGGATATTGTCGGAACAATGTACCCTCCCAGGAGCCTGGAAGTGGGAAAAGAAGAAGATGCGCCTGGCTCATGTATTTGACAACTCGGGTCTGGTATTTTCTTGTGCTCTCAGGGTATTCTGTGTGAATAAGATGCCATGGAGCGAACACAGCGACTATTACGCTTGGAAAGGCTTCCAGAAGGCGCAAAATATTGTGGAAATCTGGGACATCTGCGCAGTCAATCTGTCTGGTATGCAGAGTAAGCTTTTGAGCAAGGTAGATGCACGCAATACGCACTTGACGAGATGAAGACGGTCGCTATTGAGCTTTAAGTAATGGTGAAGAGTCCCAGATGATATGGCATCCACAACTCCTTTCTTCGCTAAAAGCTTGCGATATAGTACGGGCATGCATATGTGACGTATGCTCTTCGAGACCATGGAGAGTGCATGTACTGGTGTACGGCGAGCATAGGAGATCAGAGATGGTGAAATGCAAGCGTCAACAGAGGCAAGGTCAGACAAAGACGCCAGTTTAACAAGGTAGCTGTGCTCTACGATGAGCTCGACAAGCTCGTTGGGCAGGTCTTCGAGAGACATGGGGTAGGTAGCTTGATGTGGAAGTTTGGGAGTAAGAAGCGAGGATTAGACATGCCCCAGCCCTCGTGCAACGCAGTCATCCGAGAGAAGTACGTCATGGACAGCGAGTCGAAGGATAAGCAAGATGGACTCAGATAATCTGCTTCTATTCTATCCCGGCGATTGAGCCGATCTGGAGGCTCGAAACTGAGGAATGTTCTCAAGGGTTTAAAGCGGGGCTAATTTTCTTCTGGTCATAAGAGAGAAGCCAAGTAGGTTTTCAACGTCCTCTTCTTGAGCGAAACGCGGACATTAGGGTAAAATGCAATGGAATCATGACTGTAGAGGAGGGAGAGAAATGTGACATGGTGTGACAGTCACATTCAACTCGGCGGAGTTCCTATACTGTCAATAGCAGCCGCCATAAGCCCCTTCGCCAGGATAACTGTGAGTCCTGGCTAGATATCGGTCTTCAACTCAAGGTCTTTACCCTAGGCAACACGTACCATCGTACGCACTTTGATCAAGAATGTGTGCACGTGACATTTTGCCTCACTCTCCTTGGACCTTGACGGTGACCACTTCCTCTCCATTCTTCCCGTCCCTCCCCTCCCTCTACTCATCATGTCAGACATGAAAGCATACTTAGCCGCTAAATACATGTCAGGACCGAAAGCTGACGCCATACTGGCACGCTCAGCTCCAAAGAAGAAGAAACGCAAACACGCTACTGACGCTTCCACCTCTGCCTCCACTTCATTTCTCAAAGACGACGACGGTGGCTGGGGGGACGACCCAAATGCGATGGCAGTGGATGAGGACAACGATGTACACGAAGCGGTAGTAGCGAGTGACAGAGGATTCAAGAAGCGGAAGGTCAATACTGGTTGGCAAACAGTGCAGAAACCATTGGAAGAGGAGGACATGCCAGACGAGAAACCGCAGGTGGTTGAAGAAGAGACAGAGAAGCCGTTTGCTGGTGGGTTGGTGTCTGCTAGTCGACTGAAGAAAGTCTTGCCAGGGTCAGCGCCTGCTGCGCCTACGATTACTGCAGAGGAGGAGGCATTAGCGCAGGAGACAGTGTACCGAGACGCGTCGGGGCGGAAGATTGATACGAAGGCGGCGAAAGCAGAGGCAGCACGGAAGAAACGAGAGAAGGACGAGAAGGAGGCTGAGAAAATGGAATGGGGCAAGGGTCTAGTGCAGCGCGAGGAGAAGGAGCGGATACGGCAGGAGATGCTGAAGAATCGGTCAAAGGGATTCGCGAGACA
>Ga0247730_1001985_pt1 | contig 10320 bp, 17 predicted proteins | sample UWRJL073202C2_FD_180959 | JGI IMG/M metagenome (GOLD analysis project Ga0247730, IMG submission 180959) | Plant litter microbial communities from Arlington Agricultural Research Station in Wisconsin, United States - UWRJ-L073-202C-2 | ecosystem: Environmental > Terrestrial > Plant litter >...
TGTTGCCGAGAATAGCATCGGCCACTTGGGGCGCATGCACCAAGTTCATCTCGAGTAGACGGGTCTGCAAAGGTCCCTGTTCTGGCTTGTTCTCCTTCAAAGCGTCAAGCAGGAAAGAGGTGGCAGGCTGGATCATATTTTGTGACATGAAGATGTCAACAACCTGTGAAAGGTATCAGCAAACGCATTTCCGTGGCGTGATTTACGGAAGGCGCACTCTTTCGATGTCAACCTGAGGGCCATTTTCATCATTCACGAGTTGAGCAGCAAATGCGGCACCCTTTTCGGGGTTCGATCGCATGATGTGCTGCAACAGCGCAACATAATCTGGCTGATGTCCAACTTTCTTGGCATACAACAAGATTTTCTCGGTTTGCCCAGTTTCAGCGAAGCATGCGATAACTTTGTTGGGCACATTGGCACGCAAGTAAACACTAAGAGCCAGGGTCATGTCGTGGAGTCGGACAATATCACCAAGCTCTTCACTGCACGTAAGCTGGGAAGAGGGTTAGGACTTGCAGGCATTAAGAAAAGCAATGCACACCTTGTTCTCCTTCAGCCACTTCTCTAAAAGCTGCTTCCTTCCTTGCTGTAGCACAGGCCGGGCAAGCTCAAGCGATTCAAGGTGATTGAGTTCGCCTTTCTCAAGCAAGATACCGAAATACTGCAGTATAGGAGATAAACCACCAGGTGGGGTGGGTGCAGCCTTGAAGGATTCGATAACTTGGTTGGTGCGGAGAATACCCTAGCAAACCCATTAATGCAATTATCTCTAAAAATGGAAGCAGCTCACCCTTGGCGAATTGGCTGCAATTTTAGCGGCTTCCCCAAACTGCCCTGTAGAGAAGAGCTGTTGATACTGTTGAAGGTAAAGGTCATCGGCGCCTGGTAAGTTCGCCCTGCTAGAGAGTTTGAAGGCTAATTCCGTATTATTGAGAACAGACAAAATGTATGGCACGATTGTTTGCTCATCAACATTCACACTGAGAACCTGACCCTTCTTGTTCACCCCAATGATGCCGTTGGTGGCCTCATGCTCTGCAGTGACAAATATGGTCTCTCCAGATATTCGGTTCATATAGATGCATGCGCCAGATTCCAGATCGTACAGGTGGATGAAGCCATATTTGGTGACAAGATAGACAACGCCGTGTTTCCGCGACACCTGCATGGACACCGGGAAGTCATTGGTAGCTTCGGGAGGGAAGTAGACGTCCACAGCTTTCTTGGTGAATGCAGGGTTGGGTGCAGCATGCTCGATCTCTACTACATGCAACTAAAGTATAGGTAAGAAGGGTTACTGACTGAACATAGCGTTAAGAAACGTACCTTGGCTCCTGTTGCCGTTCTCACAGCAAAGGTGAACAATTTGGTGGGATTGGGATGTCCGTCAATCTTGACTGTAGCAAACGCGGCAGCATGGCCCTCGATAGGCTGGCTAACCCCTCGATCCCGACTGTACAGTTGCATAGATCCCTTCACTTTAAAGGCCGAGGGATTTGTAGAGTTGCCAGAGATACCAATAAGGACCATCCACTTCTCATCGTCAGTGACCCGATAGTTGATGATTTGGCAGCCTGATAACGTAGGGTGCCTGTCGAATATCTTTGTAGGTGGGTTCTGGTCTGAGATGGACCAATGGAAGACGGAGGAATTGGTGACCATGCCGATGGTTGTGTCGTTCACCCACTTCCAGAAAACAATCTCTTCCGTGCTCACATGCGACTTGACCTTCGACTTCGACTCGATGTTGAATATCTGAAGCTGAAGAGCGGCTGAAATGGTGTGAATAGGGGGTACCAGACATCGAATAGCAACACAACTGCACACCTTTAAGGGCGAGGATCTTCTGCTTTGGATGCATAATTGCTGAATCTGCTGTGATTGGTCGTCGCATAACATTATTGGCATCGGAAAGGTCAATGATAACGACTTGATTCTGGTTGTTGACATTCTCGCGAACACAAATGAAGTGGTCGGATTCCAAAGTCAAAGTCTACGTATGGCGCGCTCAGTAAACGTGACATGTCAACAAAATGGACGCGTCAAGAATGTACCTGGAAGGAAATGGAGGAGGGCTGGACACCAATGCTAGAGAGTTGCAGGTGCTCGCAGAAAGCGATGGGTTTTGAGGTGTCCATAACGTCGCGGGGCAGTTAGCGACGGGAGGAAAGGGATGTGCGTTGGGCAGAGCGTTCTGCCAAAGTCGAGATGGAAACGTAGTCGGCTGACGTAATCTCAATTTCCCACGCGAATGCAGCTGCTCTGAAATTGGACTCGTTGGTCCTTGGAAATTCATTCGGCATACAATACAAGCGCAAAATTCGAAGAGAGAAGAAATGAATCGTAGGCTAAAGCGGAACCGAATCGGTTATTTACAGGCAGTGCAAGCAAGACGAGACTGAGAGAGAGAGAGAGAGACTTGTGAGCGTGCTCCAGTCAAGAAGCCTGCGGGTACAAGAAAGTCTTAGTGATATCTTTCTGGAATCGTGCAATGTAAGCAAGTAAATCAGGGTCCGGCAACGCAGAGTGTTCATAGGCCTGGGCAAGCTTGTCTCGCAGCTTGCAAATCAAATCACTATGGGTTCACTTTCAGACTGGAATGTAGAAACCAGACCTTCAACAGAGCCTTTCGGTGAGCTATGATCTGTTCGCTCTTGCTCTGAGCCTTCGATTTTGCGTTGCATTCCTCTAGAGCTTTTGCCACTCGACTCGCCTCGTCATGAACGTCTTGTGGGAGGTCAGCTAGCCTTGCAAGATCCAGGCCTGCGTCAAGGATCAGTTCAAGTAATGCGATCTCTGCTGGGATAAGGAAGTAAACCATAGTGAATCATGTCATTTTGAACGCCGTCGAGAATCCTACATCAATCATCAATCTATCGGAATACAATGTGATGCATGAAATGCTAACTTGTAATTGAAAACTAGCCCCAGGCTTGATGACGACTTCCGGGACTTCTAGAACTTCATTAGACTATCAGAGCAGCCCTATGTTCGCGGAACTTTTACCTGCACTGACAAATACAAACTGGAGGAATTATTGTGCGCATGAAGCAAGTCTATTGGAAAGACCCACTTTACAACTGTCGGTTGGCGTGCCAATGTATTGGCCAGCTCGGGAAAATGGCTGTGTTCAGTGAGACAATGTAAACCAAATAACTTGAGATCGCCTACGTCGCAAAGAGAACAAAAGACTGCAGGATTTTCCCAATTCAATGCAAGTACAAATGACAAGTATAACACGTCCATACCTTTCGGTCGATCAGGGCTTCAGCAATGGCGTGCGAGATGCCTAAGCCTTCGTTAGGAGATGTTCCTCGTCCTAGTTCGTCCATGAGAACTAAAGACATGGGAGAAGCCAGCCCTGTTGGTCTAACATATTAGTAATCTCAATGAAACTGGCCCTTCAAACGCACCTAGTATCATGGCAGATGTCGCCATTTCGCTCGCAAACGTGCTTAGATTCTTCTCTATATCGTCGTCATTGGACAGTCGAGTCAATAGAGAGTCGTGTAGACTAGTTCTCTCAGTACTCGTCACCGAGGTATAATTGATCGACGTACCGGAAGCTCGCATACTCGGCAGGGACAAAGCATCCGCACATCGCCATGACCATCATCAGCCCGACTTGCCGCAGATATGTGCTCTTTCCTGACATACTGAGAAGAAGTAAGAGGCATTTCTCTCGAATCCGGTGGAAATGTTTACTTAGGTCCTTGGATCAACTGGAATGAGGACATGTCGTTGATATAAACATCGTTCGGAACAATCGTTTCCTTTGACTGGATAGTCTCCAGGATGGGATGGCGACCACCCTTGACCGCAAGGGTGCCAGTGAACTCCGGCCTGACTGCATTTACGAGCAGTCACAGCTCATAGACTATCTTTATCAATGAGGGAAATGTTCGCACCATAATTCCGCACTTGATCATGTATTAAAGATTTAAGGAACACCATTTAACTCAAGACTCACTGATTGATGCATGAGCGAAGCCCCAGAGCAAATCCACCAATCCGATCTCAACACCCAATGAATACTATGCCCTTCGAAAGTATCACGGAAACCTACTGCTTCCGAAGCTTTGTACAGCGCGCTGACATTTAATAGGATGTCCGCCACGAGGTCTTGAATAATTCTACCGTTCAACTTCTTAGACCCGCTAGAGACTGTTTCGACAGATTAGAGACTCACTTGTTGCTTAGTATAAGAGTTTCATCTAGCGCATCTTTCATCCTCGCGTTCATCTTTTTCTGAGGGGACGTGACTTTTTGACGGGTTTGGAGAGGTGCAGATGAGCTTACCAGTTCCAAGCTCGAAAACTGTAGCTTTCCCTTTTTCACGGTCACGTTCAAGAATCCACGTGGAAGGTCTCCTTCCAATTCACCCTTCTTCATGGTGAATACAAAGCCATCATCTCGGTAGAACAAAGTCAGCGAAAGACCATGCGCCTCCGACAATGTGTTGCACAGCGAGAATATATCTCCGACGTTCTCTTTATAAGTCTCGCGAGCAACATCCAGAAGACGATTGTAATTAGCCTTGAGAAATGTCAGGATGCCAATTTCCCCTCGGATTACACGCTTGCGGCACTTACCTTCACCGCATATACGCGAGCATTAACCGCTCCTATCCCGTGCTATCGTGCTATCAGCAGAGATCCCACATAGTCACCAAATCACACCTTCGCTGGAATAGCATCCTCGTTCAGACTCGTCCCTATCAATGCCTCAATGTTTGAAAGACGCTCGTCGGAAAGCATCTAATCCGTTCGTAGATCAGTAGTAATTTGTGGTCCAGGATGGTTGTCCTCTAACATGACAAGTCAGGCGCAGCAGTTCAGCTTTTCCTGATGTAAGGGCGCGTCGCAGTGCAGGAAGGCCTTGCATAGCACTCCGTAGGTTGAGCATCTGTGATATCCGAGAGGACGCTTCACTTGCGGTATTTGTGACTTTCGATTCAGTAGCCGCCAGCTGCAGGCGAGATATATGAGTTTGAATGTCTGGCGATATATGTCTGTTGGAAGGCATTACCGAAGCAACGAGTTTATCAAAGTCCAGATCTTGCAAAGCTCTTAAGGCAGTCCTTGTATCACCGAACATATCTTCGGATTGGACCAACTCTGTGAGGTGCGTCAACGTAATCGAATATCCGTGTGGGACGCTTAGCAAACCTTCGACGACATCGAGCCGTGCCTCTACCGCGGCTTGGGCTGACATGCAAAAGTCATCACACCATACATTGGGTTGACTCTGGGGGAGGCCCTACCTGTCAAGGGAGACAATATATTCACGCGAAGGAGACGAGAACCCATAGGCGTGAACGTGTGTTTCATTGTTCTAACAGGGCGTAAGCTTTCATCGTGGGAGTCTCGAGAATAGCAAATACCGGAAGAGCGAATGTAGTGACTTCTTCGAGGTCATGTTACCGACCAGTTCTAGGTTTTTGACAGATTCTGGGTCTATAAGCATAGTACCTTCAACTGGAATGTATCCAATTCTCAGTGAACCGGAAGCGAAGCGAAGATTGAGCCTTCCTTCAGCGTGCTTAAAAAGAGCTGAAGCGGCTGACATCGTGTAGTACCTGCATTTCGTGAGAAGAGGGAATCCAAGGCGTAATATATGCTTACTTGTTCATAACAGCCAAGATAGTACCAGCGCGTTCTTCGTCCTGGACGCAAAGCTGCTGGATAAACTCCATACCTGATTGCATGTACGCGTGAGACCACGCGAGAGGGAAGATACAAATAAATCATGCCTGCTGTCTCATTCCAATATTTTCTCCCGATAGGTTCGATGTGTGCTCCAGGGAATTCATCGCGAATTAGCTCCACCAATAGCGAGGTGCTACTGGCCCGTTTCCCTGCAGTAAGAAGGGAGGCATCTTTTGCCGACAGGAATGTGTCAGGAACTAGTACAAGATAAGGCGTGTGAAGATGCATCTGATGAAGCGTCTTGACATAGGTCTGACAATCAGCGATCTAATAAACAAGGAGATTGAGTGGAGTTGCATTCAAGGAACTCAAAGGCGAACGCGCATATATTTACCTGAACGAGCATACACTTCCCAGTAGCCTTATCTAGAGCGGCTAGACCGACCTCTCTTGCGATGCCACGACCTTCAAGCACTGCAAACATGTATGTCCCTTCGTGTCTATATGTGGATGCAGAAGTAAGTGGTCGAGCAGTGTCAGGACGAGTTGATTGTGCGGTCCATGGTCTGTATGCACCAGTATTCGGACGCGAAGTAGATGCAGACAGACTAATAGATGTTGCAGAGGATTGTGGACGCGTAGCCATCGTGGTGGTCGATATCAAACTCTGGAGTCAAGTGATCGCGTTGGTCGTGCCATCTTGAACTTCGGCATGTGCCGCAGGCCGCGTGCTGACAACAACCGTGTCCCGTTTCGTCATCTTCAAAGGTCTGACCACTGTCGCAGTGTAATAGCAGTCAGCGCAGTCTATCTTGTCGCAGAGGGCTGTATTCATCCTTCTGACTCTGCCGTATACTTGGCGTAGTTTGACTCGCTTTGAAAACAACAATGGTTTCTCTGACGATGGCCTCATTTCTCACTGCTTTCGCACTTACTGCCTCAATGGCAACACCGTTTCTTCTTGGAGAACCTGATACCCCCCAATGTACTTTGGGTGACGTTTATGCACAGGGCAGTCGTGATCCCGCGAGTCTGCCTGTAGATAACTCTACACGATCTTACTGGTTGTTCTCCGAACCGGATGCCAACCCCCTAGCAAAAGTCGGCAGTGAAGGTAACCTCACAATGGATACCGACGTTTGTATAATTGGTTCAGGGATGACTGGCATATCTACAGCCTATCACCTATCGCGGTCGGATCCAACGTTGAGCATAACCATTCTGGAGGCAAGAGATTTCTGTGTGTCAAGCGCTCCTGCGTAATTAGACTTCGTGCTTATTCTGTCTCTTCCCTTTAGGCTCAGGAGCTACCGGTAAGATGCTGGTCGTGCCACTAGCGGCTAATATGCAGTAGCTGATGCTTCCGTTCGTTTTGTCAGGGAGAAATGGAGGCCATTTGACACCTCTAGTAGGGCGACAATTTCGAATGTATGAGAAGTTGTATGGAACGGAGCAAGCTCTCAAAGGCTATGAGCTGGAGAGTCGGACCGCCAAGGAGCTGGTCAAACTCATTCTAGATCATAATCTCACAGACGCGGTTACGCTGGTCGAAGGAGGTCACACGATGCTGCTTCTTACCGAGGAGGAGGAAGCTGCGGCACATGCTGACTATGATGCGGCACTGGCAGCTGGTCTCGAGATGAACGCAACGTGGCACAGCAAAGACGAGATGAAAGAGGTAAGCCTTCTGCTTGCATTTTACTCTAGCTACTTCTTGACCTGCCCTTGAAGCACTATGGAACCCCGTTCCCGGCATTTAGAACAACTGGATACAACTTCTATCCCTTAAAAGTTGTCACAGAACTCTTCCGACTTGCCTCAGCTGAGAGTAATGTGATGCTGCACACCCGAACTCCAGTTCACTCTATAAAGCCCTCTGCTAATGCCGCTCGCAGTTGGGATTTGGCGACTGATAGAGGCGGAATTTCATGCTCTTACGTTGTGCATGCGACTAATGCATATGCTTCGCACCTGCTTCCTCATCTATCCGGCCCCTCTGGTATTATTCCCACCCGAGGCCAGGTCATGGCATTACGTGCGAATACATCCCTAGCCAAAATTGGCAATGCGTCTTGGGATTCAAACTTTGGTAATGAATATTGGGTGCCTAGACCTGCTTCCGCAAGTGAACATCCCATCATTATTGTCGGTGGTGGTCGTGAAGCAGCTACGCCAACCTTCGAACTCTATGTAACAGACGATTCGTCGTTGAATGAAAGGACGACCGAAACTTTGAAAGGTTATCTGCCTCAAGTATTCCCGGGAAAGTTTGAACAGGGACGAGAGCCTGAGATGTCTTGGGTGCGTTTTGAAACTGTATATGAGCAACCCTTTATCGGCTCACATCTCAGCAGTCCGGGATCATGGGTTTCACTGAAACTGCTGATCCATTTGTGAGTGCTTCCAGTTGATGATGAGTATGTTGAAGACTCAACATACATCAGGTCGGCCCTGTCCTCGTATCGCGGAATGTGAGCAGCAGCAGTCACAAAGGCCAGTTTATAGCCGCGGGTTACACAGGTCATGGAATGCCTCGAGTATTCTCTTGGTGTGTCCTTCTCCTTTTCATGAAAATAGACTTGTATCTTATGTGTGTATATCGCTTTCCTAGTGCTGAAGTAGTGGCTTCCATGATATCTGCTGAGATCAAGAAGGCAAAATGGACAACTCCTAGCTGGTTACCTGATCGATATTTAACTTGGACTCGGAGTGGACCTAAGTGATTTGAAGACCATAGATATATCTTCTAACCTTCGAATCGCCGAATTATGATAATTTGCCACGTAAGAATTGAATGTGGACTTCAGTAAGTATCAGTATCAGTCTCCTTAAAGTCTGGTGTACGCCACAGTGAAGTCTTTGCGCCACAATCCGGCACACGTGCTGGTCATGAAGCCTCGTGCTAGCCTAAAGCTCTCTCCTTACACTCACTCAGGAAAGGAGCATTTTTAGCGAAACTCCCTGCCATGGAGGGCTCATCAAGCCGAAATGTCCCTTCCAGCTTGCGCTCAAGCGCACTCACGCGATCCTCAATAACAGGCTCAAAACGCGACTCTTTGGCTGCTGAATTGGAGAAGGGTAAGCAATGGCACCTTTTATCGTCAGCGTCACCCGCGGTATATCTAGGCTCACTCACCGATGCAGACCCTCAACTTTCATCGGCCAAGCGTCAGCAACGCAACCAAGCATTCAGCTCATCCCTTGCACAATCTTCCCTTGAACGACAGTTGCTCACCATTAAGACCGCAAAAATGGAGCTGGAATCCAAACTCCGCGAGAAAGAAATGTACATTGAGCGTTTAGAGAGGGACAGGCGGTGGCTTTCTGATAGAGAAGCAGAGGAAAAAGCAGAGAAGGAAAAGGAACGACTGGAACGAGAGCAGGAGAAAGTCTGTCTTCGATGTTCAAGCCACACGCGTACCTTACTCATGCTTTATTTAGAGGAAGTCGGACACAGACTTACGGTCTGTCAGAGCTCAGCTCTTGGCGCTTCAGGAGGAGCATGCAGATTTACAGGATACTCATTCATCCTCCTCTCGCAACTCCTCTCAGACTATCAACACTCAGAAATCCCGCATATCCACCCTTGAGCACCAGCTTTCTCTCCTACAAGAGGAGCTGTCTCAATCCCAACAGCTTGCAGACTCACGACTGCGTACCATGACTGAACTTCAGGAGAGGATTGATGACATCGGAACGCCTGCTGCAAACCGGAGTCAAGCAGAGGAGACAGATATGGGTATTATCAGAGAAGAGCTGCACCGCCAGGCAAAGTACCTTCGAACTCTTGAATCCACCAATACCAAACTCACGGCTGAAGTCACAACTCTACGGGAAAGACACGCAAGTGTGGAAGTCCTACGTGAGGAGAAACGCGGGTTGGAAAGGAAATTGCGGACACTGGAGGAAATGAGGGAGCGTGTTGTTCGTTTAGAAGCTGAGGTTGAAGCTGGTCGACAGGAGAGAGAAGATTGGTATGTATACCATCTGCATGTTACCATATTCCACGTTATTAAGCTTCATACAGGGCCAGCAAGTCCATGGAAGTCTCTATATCATCTCCTGCTAAAACCCCCATTTCCATTACTCAATCTTTGTCTGACCTGCGGCTAGCTCATGCTCGATTGTTGGAAGAGCATGGTGCCACTAATGCTTTGCTTAAATCGCGAGAATCAGAACTCAGAGCCTCAGAAGAACGAGAATCGCAGGCAGAGGACCAAATCCGAACGTTACGATCCGAGGTTCGCTCATTGAAGGACGCAGTCGCAAGACACACTCAACAAACTGCGTTGTCAGAGCGTGAACTAGGATTTATGCAAGCGCTTCTCGTTTGTATTTTTTTCCTCATACGTTGTGCACCCTCGTTAACTCCTCGCGTCTATTCAGGCCAGTTTCACAGCTGAAAACCAAAGAGACGCAGAAGCCGTGGACATTAACGAAGTTCTCAGCGAGAGGATCCAACAGCTAGAGCAAGTTTTGCAGCAGTACAAAGAGCGTAACGAACAACTCCTCACCGAGATTAATCAGATGGGTGAAGATTCGAACACGATTGGTGAAGGGAGGAGCAGAAAGACACTCGCTGCAGATATCGAAACTGAAAAGGCCCAACAGGCCGAGCTCGCATCGTGTATGTTTATTCTCTTATATCTCATGTCCCACTGGCTGACCG
>Ga0247730_1001988_pt1 | contig 10318 bp, 9 predicted proteins | sample UWRJL073202C2_FD_180959 | JGI IMG/M metagenome (GOLD analysis project Ga0247730, IMG submission 180959) | Plant litter microbial communities from Arlington Agricultural Research Station in Wisconsin, United States - UWRJ-L073-202C-2 | ecosystem: Environmental > Terrestrial > Plant litter >...
CCATCTGTCGCAGGTGCATACCTTTATTACCGATGATTGCCCACTGTCGGCAATCCGGCAAATCTGTCGCGAAAACAGTGTACGTCTGGTCGAATCAGGGAAATCCGGCGGCGCCTCCTGAGGCGGATGCGCGGTTGCCGAGCATTCGTTTGACATTCGCAAAATTTTCGTTTTAACTGGTCTTGCTTTCGCAAATGCACATAATGTTGCGGTGCGAAGTGGGTGCGGAGGGGCTGGTGAGTAGCCAGGTTTACGACATTTTCGTCATCGGCGGCGGCATCAACGGCTGCGGTATTGCCCGTGATGCGGCCGGGCGTGGCTACTCCGTGGCGCTGGCGGAAATGAACGATTTTGCCTCGGGCACGTCTTCTGGGGCGACCAAGCTGATCCATGGCGGGTTGCGCTATCTCGAACATTACGAATTCCGGCTGGTGCGCGAATCCCTGATGGAGCGCGAGGTGCTGTGGGCGATGGCGCCGCACATTATCTGGCCGATGCGCTTCGTGCTGCCGTTCCACAAGGGCGGCATCCGTCCGGCCTGGCTGATCCGGCTGGGGCTGTTTCTCTACGATCATATCGGCGGGCGAAAACTGCTGCCGGCGACGGCGACGCTCGACATGCGCCGGGATCAGGCGGCCAAGCCGCTGAAACCGATGTTTTCCAAGGCGTTCGAATATTCCGACGGCTGGGTCGACGATGCGCGGATGGTGGTGCTGAATGCCCGTGATGCGGCTGACCGGGGCGCCAGCATTTTCCCGCGGCACAAGGTGGTTTCGGCGCGACGCGAGGAAGCGGTTTGGGCGATCGAGCTTCAGGATACGGCATCTGGCCGGACCGAAATCGTGCGGGCGAAAATGCTCGTCAATGCTGCCGGTCCCTGGGTCGATCAGGTTCTGGGGCGGGCGATGGGAAAAAACCAGGTGCATAATGTGCGGCTGGTGCAGGGCAGCCATATCGTCATCCGGAAAAAATTCGATGATCCGCGTGCCTATTTCTTCCAGAACCCGGACAACCGGATCATTTTTGCCATCCCCTACGAGCAGGATTTTACCCTTATCGGCACCACCGACCGCGACTTTGACGGCGATCCGAAGGATGTCAGAATTTCCGCGGAAGAGACGGGTTATCTCTGCAATGCGGCTAGCGAATATTTTGCCGAACCGGTGACGGCGGACGATATCGTCTGGACCTATTCCGCCGTGCGGCCGCTTTATGACGACGGCGCCTCGAAGGCGCAGGAGGCGACGCGTGACTATGTGCTGAAGATCGAGGGCGGCGAGGGGGAGGCGCCGCTGCTCAATGTGTTCGGTGGCAAGCTGACCACCTATCGCCGGCTCGGAGAACATGCGCTGGAAAAGATCGGCGCGGCGATCGGCATCAAGGGCGCGCCGTGGACGGCTAAAAGTTCGTTGCCGGGCGGGGATTTCCCAGCCCAGGGATTTGCGGGCGAGGTGGCCAAGCTGCGTAAGAACTATCCGTTCCTGGCCGAGGCGCATGCCAGAAAGCTGGTGCGGCGCTATGGCACCAAGGCAGCGGTGATGCTGGGGAATGCGGCCGGGCCGGGAGACCTTGGGCGGCATTTCGGCGGCGAACTCTATGAATTCGAAGTGGTGTGGCTGATGCGCGAGGAATGGGCGCGCCACGCCGAGGATGTGCTGTGGCGGCGGACCAAGCATGGTCTTTCGCTGACGCAGCAGCAGGCAATCGTACTGGAGGAGTACATGGCCGCGATACCGGTGGAGATGGCCGGATAAGCGGCATGTGGTCCCGGCGTGAGGAGGCGCGGGAACCGGAATGCTTGAATTGCGCAATACGGCAAAGATGGTCGGCGGTGAATATCATATTCACCCCACCAATCTTGTGTTCGAACGGGGCACGCTGAACGTCCTTCTGGGACCGACGCTCTCCGGCAAAACCTCATTGATGCGGCTGATGGCCGGGCTTGATCGCCCGAGCGAGGGTACGGTGCATGTCGACGGCGTCGATGTCACCGGGCGGGCGGTGCAGCAGCGCAATGTGGCGATGGTGTACCAGCAGTTCATCAATTATCCCGCCTTCACCGTCTACGAAAACATCGCCTCGCCGATGCGGATCGCCGGCAGGGACAAGGCGACGATCGACCGCGAGGTGCGCAAGGCGGCCGAGCTGATGAAGCTGACGCCCTATCTCGAGCGAACGCCGCTCAATCTTTCCGGCGGCCAGCAGCAGCGCACGGCGCTGGCGCGGGCGCTTGTCAAAAATGCCGGGCTGGTGCTGCTCGACGAGCCGCTGGCCAATCTCGACTACAAGCTGCGCGAAGAGTTGCGGGCGGAACTGCCGAAGATGTTTGCGCAGTCCGGGGCGATTTTTGTCTATGCCACCACCGAACCGTCCGAAGCGCTGCTGCTTGGCGGCAATACCGCGACGCTGAGCGAAGGGCAGGTGACGCAGTTCGGCCCGACCATCGAGGTGTACCGGGCGCCGGCCGACTTGGTGACGGCGCGGATCTTTGCCGATCCGCCGCTGAATTTCATCGAGCTGGTCAAGGATGGCGGAGTTTTTCGCAGCGGCGGCAATGAGGCCTTTCTGGTGCCGGCGCATCTCTATGGGATGGCGGACGGGCCGGTGACGGTCGCTTTCCATCCGCATCATCTCGGGCTGATGCCGCAGGCCGCCAACGCCGCGCCGCTGAAAGCCACGACGCTGGTCTCGGAAATCACCGGCTCGGAAAGTTTCGTGCATTTAAACTATGGCGGCGTGCGCTGGGTGATGCTCGCGCCCGGCATCCACGACATTGCCCCGGATACCGCGATCGAGGTGTTTCTCGACACCCGCCACCTGATGGCTTTCGGGTCGGACGGGCGGGCGATCGCGGCAAAAAAATCGGCGATCAACCCGCTCGGACTGGAGGTGTAGCATGGCCCGCATCACGCTCGACCACATCCGCCATGCCTACGGGCCGGTGAAAACCGATGCCGATTATGCGCTGAAGGAAGTCGATCACGAGTGGAACGACGGCGGCGCTTATGCGCTGCTCGGGCCGTCGGGCTGCGGCAAGACCACGCTGCTCAACATCATTTCCGGGCTGCTCCGGCCCTCGCACGGGCACATCCTGTTCGACGGCACTGATGTCACCGACCTGTCGACCGAGCGCCGCAACATCGCCCAGGTGTTTCAGTTTCCGGTGATCTACGACACCATGACCGTCTACGACAATCTCGCCTTTCCGCTGCGCAACCGCGGTGTTTCCGAGCCGGATGTCGACCGGCGGGTGCGCGAAATTCTCGAGATGATCGACCTGTCCGACTGGGCCAAACGCAAGGCGCAGCGGCTGACGGCCGACCAGAAGCAAAAGATCTCGCTCGGGCGCGGGCTGGTGCGCAGCGACGTCAACGCCATCCTGTTCGACGAGCCGCTGACGGTGATCGACCCGCACATGAAATGGGTGCTGCGCTCGCAGCTGAAGCGGCTGCACAAGCAGTTCGGCTTCACCATGGTCTATGTCACCCATGACCAGACCGAGGCGCTGACCTTTGCCGACAAGGTGGTGGTGATGTACGAGGGCGAGATCGTCCAGATCGGCACGCCGGCCGAACTGTTTGAGCGGCCGAAGCACACCTTTGTCGGCTATTTCATCGGCTCGCCGGGCATGAACTTTTTGCCGGCCAAGGTGGATGGCAGCGTCGTGCGGCTAGGGACGGAAACGCTGGCGCTTGGCTATGCGCCGGCGGTCGGCGCCGCGCAAAAAACCGAGCTTGGCATCCGCCCGGAATTCATCCGCATTGGCCGCGAGGGCATGCCGGTGACTGTCGATGCAGTCGAAGATATCGGCCGCCACAAGATCGTCCGCGCCCGCTTTGCCGGCCAGCCGCTGGCGATCGTCATGGCGGAAGACGGCGAGGTGCCGGCCGAGCCGCGCGTCACCTTCGATCCGGCCGCCGTTAGCATCTACGCCGATTCCTGGCGTGTCGGCAGGGAGCTTTAGCGATGGAAAAAACCCTCAACAACAAGGCCTGGTTCCTGGTGCTGCCGGTGCTGGTGCTGGTGGCGTTTTCCGCGGTCATCCCGCTGATGACGGTGGTTAACTATTCGGTGCAGGACACGTTTGGCAACAATGCCTTCTTCTGGGCCGGCACCGACTGGTTCGTGGAAATGCTGCACTCGCCGCGCTTCTGGGATGCGCTCAGCCGCAACCTGATCTTTTCACTGGTGATTCTGGCGATCGAAATCCCGCTCGGCATCTTTATTGCGCTGAACATGCCCAAAACCGGGCCGGGCGTGCCGGTCTGCCTCGTCCTGATGGCGCTGCCGCTGCTGATCCCGTGGAATGTGGTCGGCACCATCTGGCAGGTGTTTGGGCGCGTCGATATCGGCTTGCTCGGGCATACGCTGGAGGCGATCGGGCTCGACTATAATTACGTCAATGACCCGGTCGATGCCTGGATCACCGTGATCGTCATGGATGTCTGGCACTGGACCAGCCTGGTGGTGCTGCTGTGCTATGCCGGCCTCGTCTCCATCCCCGACGCCTATTACCAGGCGGCCAAGATAGACGGCGCGTCGCGCTGGTCGGTGTTCCGCTATATCCAGCTGCCGAAAATGAAGCGGGTTCTGCTGATCGCCGTGCTCCTGCGCTTCATGGACAGTTTCATGATCTATACCGAGCCCTTCGTTGTCACCGGCGGGGGACCCGGCAATTCCACGACATTCCTCTCCATCGATCTGGTGAAGATGGCGGTCGGCCAGTTCGACCTCGGGCCGGCGGCGGCCATGTCGATCATCTACTTCCTGATCATCCTGCTGCTCTCCTACGTGTTCTACACGGTGATGACCAGCAGCGACGCCAACACATGAGGGAGGCAAGGCGATGAGCACCAGCACCACCTACAAGCCGGCCGGCAGCATTTCATGGCTCGTACCGACCCTTTACATCCTGTTCCTGCTGCTGCCGATCTACTGGCTGGTCAACATGAGCTTCAAGGAGAATGCCGAAATCACCGGCACATTCGGCCTGTGGCCGCAGCATCCGACGCTGCGCAACTACACGGTGATCTTTACCGATCCGTCTTGGTACAATGGCTACATCAACTCGATCATCTATGTGGTGATGAACACGGTGATCTCGGTGGCAGCCGCACTGCCGGCGGCCTACGCCTTCTCGCGCTACCGCTTTCTCGGCGACAAGCATCTGTTCTTCTGGCTGTTGACCAACCGCATGGCGCCGCCGGCGGTGTTTGCGCTGCCGTTCTTCCAGCTCTATTCCGCCTTCGGGCTGATCGACACCCATATCGCCGTCGCCATTGCCCATTGCCTGTTCAACGTGCCGCTGGCGGTGTGGATTCTGGAAGGCTTCATGTCCGGCGTGCCGAAGGAGATCGACGAAACCGCCTATATCGACGGCTATTCCTTCCCGCGCTTCTTCGTGCGGATTTTTATGCCGCTGGTGGCAAGCGGCATCGGGGTGGCCGCCTTCTTCTGCTTCATGTTTTCCTGGGTCGAACTGCTGATTGCCCGGACGCTCACCACAACCGCCGCCAAGCCGATCGCCGCCACCATGACCCGCACGGTCTCGGCCTCCGGCATGGACTGGGGCGTGCTGGCGGCGGCAGGCGTCCTGACCATCATTCCGGGCGCGTTGGTGATCTATTTCGTCCGCAACTACATCGCCAAGGGCTTTGCCCTCGGCCGGGTGTGAAGGGAGTTTTGCCATGAACTTTTCCTGGATGGCGTGGACGCTGCCGACGGCGCTGTTCTTCATCACCATTCTGGTGCTGCTGGTCGGCATGGGCGTATGGGAGTATTTTTCGCCCGGCGGCCATCCGCGGACCGGCATCCTGCGCTTCGAGACGACGCGCGGCGACCGGCTGTTCATTTCGCTGCTGGGCGCGGCATTTATTCATCTCGCATGGCTGGGTCTCGGAGGCCCCAGCCTGTGGTGGGCTCTTGCCCTGTCGGTGGTTTACGCAATCGGCGTCTTCCGCACCGTCTGAGCAAGTCGAGACAGAGGGCCGGGGGGCCGGCCTCTGAGACTGAAAACTGCAATCGCAAAACCTTGAGGAGGAGCATATGCGACGGCATCTTCTAACCACGACGGCAGCCGTGCTGCTGACACTGACCGGGTCGGCCTATGCCGGCATGAATGAGGCAAAGAGTTTTCTGGACAAGGAGATCGGGCCGCTGTCGTCGCTCGACCGCGCCGCCCAGGAAAAGGAAATGCAATGGTTCATCGATGCGGCCAAACCGTTTGCCGGCCTCGACATCAAGGTGGTGTCGGAAACGCTGACCACGCATGAATATGAATCGAAAGTGCTGGCAAAGGCCTTTTCCGAGATTACCGGCATCAAGCTCACCCACGACCTGATCGGCGAAGGCGACGTCGTCGAAAAGCTGCAGACGCAGATGCAGTCGGGCGAAAACATCTATGACGCCTATGTCAACGACAGCGACCTGATCGGCACCCACTGGCGCTACCAGCAGGTGCGCAACCTGACCGACTGGATGGCCGGGCCCGGCAAGGACGTCACCAATCCCGGCCTCGACATCGCCGATTTCGTCGGCACGTCGTTCACCACCGCCCCGGACAAGAAACTGTATCAGCTGCCCGACCAGCAGTTCGCCAACCTCTACTGGTTCCGGTATGACTGGTTCAACGACGCCAAGAACAAGGCCGATTTCAAGGCGCAGTTCGGCTACGATCTCGGCGTGCCGGTCAACTGGTCGGCTTACGAGGATATCGCAAAGTTCTTCACCGGCCGCGAGATCGATGGCAAAAAGGTCTATGGCCACATGGACTACGGCAAGAAGGATCCGTCGCTCGGCTGGCGCTTTACCGATGCCTGGCTGTCGATGGCCGGCAATGGCGACAAGGGCCTGCCGAACGGGTTGCCGGTCGACGAATGGGGCATCAAGGTCAACGACAAGAGCCAGCCGGTCGGTTCCTGCGTTGCCCGCGGCGGCGATACCAACGGACCTGCGGCGGTCTATTCGATCCAAAAATATCTGGATTGGCTGAAGGCCTATGCACCGCCGGAAGCTGCCGGCATGACATTCTCCGAATCCGGCCCGGTGCCGGCCCAGGGAACCGTCGCCCAGCAGATTTTTTGGTACACCGCCTTCACCGCCGATGCGGTCAAGAAGGGGCTGCCGGTGGTCAATGCCGACGGCACGCCGAAATGGCGGATGGCCCCGAGCCCGCATGGCGTCTACTGGAAGGACGGCATGAAGCTCGGCTATCAGGATGTGGGTTCCTGGACGCTGATGAAATCCACCCCGGAACCGCGTGCCAAGGCCGCATGGCTTTATGCGCAGTTCGTCACCTCAAAAACCGTTGACGTCAAGAAGGCCCATGTCGGCTTGACGCTGATCCGCGAAAGCACCATCCGCCACGAAAGCTTTACCAAGCGGGCGCCGGAACTGGGCGGGCTGATCGAGTTCTATCGCTCGCCGGCCCGCGTGCAATGGTCGCCGACGGGGACCAATGTGCCCGACTATCCAAAGCTGGCGCAGTTGTGGTGGCAGGCGGTCGGCGATGCCTCGTCGGGTGCCAAGACGGCACAGGCGGCGATGGACAGCCTGTGCTCCGAACAGGAAAAGGTGATGGCGCGCATCGAGCGCTCCGGCATCCAGGGCGAGATCGGCCCGAAACTGGCGGAAGAGCATGACCTTGCCTACTGGAATGCCGATGCGGTGAAGAAGGGCAACCTTGCGCCGCAGCTGAAGATCGCCACGGAAAAAGAAAAGCCGGTGACGGTCAACTACGACGAGCTGGTCAAGAGCTGGCAGTCGTCGAAATAAGCCTTACGACCCCGGCGGGCCTGCCGGCCGGGAGTTCCTTTGGGGAAAGGAGCGCCCGGCCGGATTTTTTTGTTTTGCTTTTCTGCTTTCCGACCGTGCCGACGGATGCAGGGCCAGTTGACGCCTGTGTTGCCGGCCAATGAGATTACTGTTGAACCGAAAAGGGCAGGAATCCGCGGCAAGGACATATACATAAGAGAACTGGAGTTGCCTTGTTGCACCGCAACCGGGAATGCGCAATCATTTGTCGGAAATGCGGCTGGAGTTTTGCCCAGCCGATTGCGTCCGAACGGGGTTGGCCTTGAAGTCTCTTCATCAAAGAATCTTTGACGACATCGAAGCGAAAATCATGGGCGGCATCTGGCAGCCCGGGCAGCGGATCCCCTTCGAGCACGAGTTCGAGCTGGAATACCAGTGCTCGCGGATGACGGTGAACAAGGCGCTGAGTGCGCTGGCCGACCGCGGTATGATCATCCGCCGGCGCCGGGTCGGCTCGTTCGTGGCGCCGCCGCAAATCGACCGCACGGTGATGGAGATCCAGGATATCAGCACCGATGCCCAGAGCGCCGGCCATGCCTATGCCTTCGAAATACTGTCGCGCAAGCTCGAGCGGCTAGGCCCTTCGGAGGCCGCAAAAATCGGAGAGACAGCGGGCAAGGAATTGCTGCGGCTAAGCTGCCTGCACATCGTCGACGGCATCCCGCATGCGCTGGAAGAACGCATCATCCTGCTCGACACGGTTCCGGCGGCGCGCGACGAAAAGTTCGAGACCAAGCCTCCCGGCAGCTGGCTGCTGGAGCAGATCCCCTGGACGGAGGCCAAGCACGTGATCCGGGCGATTGCCGCCGACACGGCGACGGCGCGGCTTTTGGCGATGCAGAAGGGCGAACCCTGCCTGGTGCTGTCGCGCCAAACCTGGCAGAGCGGCCGCAGCGTCACGTTTGTGGAGATCACCCATCCGGGGGATCGCTACCAGTTTGCCGGGGTGTTTCGGCCTTTGAACGGGTGAGGTGGCGGGCTTCGCTGGGGACTGGCTGATCGAGTTTGGCGACGAGCGTGTTTTCAACATCGGCGTTTGCGGTGCATGCCCCTTACCCTCATCAAAAGTGACCGCATTACGCTCAAACTTTAATGAAGCGGACTTTGTCCTGTCCGGAGAGAAGGAAGCAAAAATACCCTGCCTCTCGAGCAGCCTTGTTTGGGCCGCGCATTTGCTTTGGCTTTTTAAGGTTCGCCCAGTATTGCGGGCGAGAGGCACTCTTCTCAAGTTCGACTCCAGAAATAGCTTCTATCTCGCCAAAGGACAGGATGATCTCGGTAAGGGTTTGTTTCGCCAGGTGATTAGTCAGCCCCTCAAACTTTGCCATGACGCTCTCCTATCTCGTAGGGGTGATCATGGCGAGTTCTTTGCGGAGCGCAATGTTCAAAATTCAGCATCGCCGCGTTTTTTTGCCAATGCCCCACGCCGGTTTCGAGGGACAAGGTGCCCGACATGCTCGATGAGGGGTCTGGCGCGGGCCGCGATCGATAGAGTGCCTACAGCCGTGCCGCCGCCCTGCGGCCCGACAGGCTGAGCACCAGATAGCCCGCCAATCCGGCCAGCAACGAGCCGGTCAGGATGCCGAACTTGACTTCGTCCTGCAGGGCGGGATCGTCGAAGGCGAGCAGGCCGATGAACAGGCTCATGGTGAAGCCGATGCCGCAGAGAAGCGAGACGCCGAGCATCTGGTTCCAGCTGGCGTGTGCCGGTAACTCGGCAAGGCCGGTCTTGACCAGCAGGGTGACGGTGCCGAACACGCCGACCAGCTTGCCCAGAAGCAGGCCGGCGCAGACGCCGAGCGTCAGCGGCTCGATCAGCACGGAAGGTGTGACGCCGGCAAACGAGACGCCGGCATTGGCAAAGCCGAAGATCGGCACGATCAGGAAGGCGACCGGCTTTTGCAGGGCGTGTTCGAGCGTGTGCAGCGGCGAGACCTCGTGTTTGGCGTTGGGCATGCCGGATGCCCCGCGAGTGGCGCTCATCGGAATGGTCAAGGCGAGCACGACGCCGGCCAGCGTCGCATGGATGCCGGACTTGAACACCAGCAGCCACAGGATGGCGCCAAGCAGGAGATAGGGCCAGAGGCGCGTGACGCCCAGTCGGTTGAAGACGACCAGATTGGCGATGACAAGCCCCGCCCCCGCCAGTGCATATAGATTGAGGTCGGTGGTGTAGAAAAGGGCGATAACGATGACCGCGCCAAGGTCGTCGATGATGGCCAGCGCTGCAAGGAAGATTTTCAGTGAAGCCGGCACCCGCGGTCCGAGCAGCGAGAGCACGCCGAGCGCAAAAGCGATGTCGGTGGCCGTCGGAATGGCCCAGCCGCGCAGGGCGGCGGCGTTTTGATGATTGAAGGCCACATAGATCAGCGCCGGCACGAGCATGCCGCCGGCCGCTGCTGCACCCGGCAGAACACGACGGCTCCAGCTCGACAACTGGCCATCGATCATCTCGCGCTTGATTTCCAGGCCGACGAGCAGGAAGAACAGCGCCATCAGGCCGTCG
>Ga0247730_1001989_pt1 | contig 10313 bp, 9 predicted proteins | sample UWRJL073202C2_FD_180959 | JGI IMG/M metagenome (GOLD analysis project Ga0247730, IMG submission 180959) | Plant litter microbial communities from Arlington Agricultural Research Station in Wisconsin, United States - UWRJ-L073-202C-2 | ecosystem: Environmental > Terrestrial > Plant litter >...
CTGGCGAAACTGACGCTGGCACTGACGCCAATCGGTGGCGTGCTGATGCTCTTCAACTGGCTGGATAACGCTCATCCGTTCGCCCACTGGGCCTGGATCGGCTGGCTTGCGTTACTCGCCGCACACCTGATTGCCCTGCGCCGACTGGCAGACATGCTGCCCGGCAAAGCCTTGAGCCTGGCGCATATCCTGGGTTGCTGGCTGGCGATCAGCGTATTGGCGCTGGAATTGAGCTGGGCCATGGCGCAGCTGTCCGAGCATTACAACGCCTGGCGCTGGCTCGGCTGGGCGCTGCTGCCAAGCCTGTATTTGCTGGTGATGACCTCGTCCCGCAGCTGGACATGGCCGATTGCCGCGTATCCGAAAGAGTATCGCGTCTGGGTCGCCGCGCCGTTGGCGCTGCTGATGCTGGTCTGGTTCTGGCTGGCCAACGCGTTCAGCGACGGCGCAGCCAATCCGCTGCCGTATGTTCCGCTGCTCAATCCGCTGGAACTCGGCCTGTTGCTGGCGCTGCTGGGCGTATTTGTCTGGACCCGCAGCGGGCTGCCGCAACTGGGCGTGAGCGAACCCGATGCGCAGCGTGTCGCATTGATCGCAGCGGGCGCCTCGCTGTTTGTGCTGTTCAGCGCCATGGTCACGCGCAGCGCTCACCACTGGGCAGGCGTGCCATGGGACATCCATAGCCTGCTCGATTCCATGCAGGTGCAGGCCGGGCTGTCCATCGTCTGGACGCTGATGGCGCTGACCCTGATGATCGGCGGCCATGTGCGCGCCAGACGCGAAGTCTGGATCGCCGGCGCAGGGTTGATCGCCGTGGTGGTCGCCAAGCTGTTCTTCGTCGAACTGAGCAATCGAGGCGGCATGGCGCGCATCGTCTCGTTCATCGGCGTTGGCGTTTTGCTATTAGTGGTGGGATATTTCGCACCACTGCCGCCGAAAACGTCGGTAACCGAAAAACCAGACGCGCTCAATCCTGAGCCGGAAAACCCATGAGGATCGCGTTCGTGAGTCGTCAGCTGCTGTTCAAAACTGTCGTGTTCGGCGCTGCGTTGCTGGCAGCGACGCTGGCCAGCGCCCAGGAAAACCTGAGCGACTTTGCCAGCCAGACACCATTGAAGCTGACCGGCGAAGGCCCTTGGTATCGCGTCGATCTGCCGCTGGCGGTGCAGCTCAATTCGCGCCAGAACAGCCTCGGCGACTTGCGGGTGTTCAACAGCGAAGGCCAGCCCCAGGCCTATGCGCTGACGCTAAGTCCGGCCGCAAAGCTTGCAGACCAGCCGTCCACCGCCGTGAAGTGGTTTGCGCTCTACAGCGCCGCCGACCATACCGAAACCGCGCCTGGCATCCGCGTGCAGCGTACGGCCAGCGGCACAGTGATCGAGGTGCAGCCGCAAAGTGATATCGAGGCGGGCGAAGAAGTGCTGCGCGGCTGGTTGCTGGACACCAGCGCGATCAAGGCACCGCTGGAACAGCTGATCATCGACTGGGACACCGAGCACGAGGGCTTCCAGCGTTTCAGCATCGAAGCCAGCGACGACCTGCAACACTGGAAGGCCTGGGGTGACGGGCAAGTGGCGCGTCTTTCCTTCGCTGACGAGCTGGTCGAACAGCGCGAAGTGGCCTTGCCGGGCCGCTCGGCGCGTTATCTGCGTTTGTTGTGGAACGCACCGCAGACGGCGCCGAACCTGACCTCGGCGCAGTTGCTCAGCGCCACCACCGAGCGCCCGGAATTACCGCTCAACTGGTCAGCGCCGGTCAGCGGCAAAGTCGAAAAACCGGGTGAATATGTCTGGCAGTTGCCCAGCGGGTTGCCGGTCGAGCGCGTGAAATTTGATATCGCCCAGGCCAACAGTCTCGCACCGGGCACGCTATCTGGACGGCGCAGCGATCAGGACGCGTGGCAACCGGTCAGCAGCGGCTTGCTGTATCGCCTGACCCAGAACGGCCAGGACGTGGTGCAGGACGAACTGCTGTTGTCCGGCCAGATCGTTCGCCAACTGAAACTGGAAGTCGATGAACGTGGCGGCGGCCTGGGCAACGAAGCGCCAACCGTACGCTTTGCCGTGCGCGCCACTCAGGTTGTGTTTCTGGCCCGGGGCAACGGGCCGTTCACCCTGGCCATCGGCAATCCGGCGGCCAAAGCGGCCAATCTGCCATTGTCGACGCTCATTCCCGATTACAGCGTGCAAAAAATGAACACCCTGGGCAAAGCCGAACCTGCCGGTTCCCCGGTCATCGTTGCCGCGCAGCCCGAACCCGCCGCCAGCATTGACTGGAAGCGTGTCGGGCTGTGGTCAGTGCTGGTCTTGGGCGTGATCTTCCTCGGCTGGATGGCCGTGAGTACGCTGCGGGCGTCGACGCCCAAACCCTGAGTCGGCGCCGAATCGCAGGAGCGGCTTGAGTCGCGAGAAACTCCCTCCCGGCTGAAGCCGGTCCTACCGCATTGCAGGACTCACATATGTGCGATTTCCAGCTACGCTCAGCAAACACGTGAACTCAATGGGTGTTAACCCAGTCTTATGGGCAGTATTACGTCCCCACTCGCGTTAAACTGCGCGGGTTTTTATCCCCCATATTCGGAGCTCTCCATGTCCCGCGTTACCCTGAGTCGCTATTTGATTGAGCAAACCCGCAGCAACAACACTCCTGCCGATTTGCGTTTCCTGATCGAAGTGGTGGCGCGTGCGTGCAAGGAAATCAGCCACGCCGTCTCCAAAGGCGCGCTGGGCGGCGTGCTCGGCAGCATGGGTACTGAAAACGTACAAGGCGAAGTTCAGAAAAAACTCGACGTGATCTCCAACGAAATCCTGCTCGAAGCCAACGAATGGGGCGGTCACCTGGCCGGCATGGCGTCCGAAGAAATGGACAACGCCTACCAGATCCCGGGCAAATACCCGAAAGGTGCGTACCTGCTGGTTTTCGACCCACTGGACGGTTCGTCGAACATCGATATCAACGCCCCGGTCGGCACCATCTTCTCGGTGCTGCGTTGCCCGAATGAATACCTCAGCCAGAACGAACACCTGAACGAAAAGGCTTTCCTGCAGCCTGGCACCGAGCAGGTTGCTGCCGGTTATGCGATCTACGGCCCGCAAACCATGCTTGTGCTGACCCTGGGTGATGGCGTCAAAGGCTTCACCCTGGACCGCGAAATGGGCAGCTTCGTGCTGACCCACGAAGACATCACCATCCCGGAATCCACTCAGGAATTCGCGATCAACATGTCCAACCAGCGTCACTGGGAAGCCCCGGTACAACGCTATGTCAGCGAGTTGCTGGCAGGCGAAGAAGGCCCGTTGAAGAAGAACTACAACATGCGCTGGGTCGCGGCGATGGTTGCCGACGTGCATCGCATCCTGACCCGTGGCGGCATGTTCATGTACCCGCGCGACAGCCGCGAGCCGTCCAAGCCGGGCAAACTGCGCCTGATGTACGAAGCCAACCCGATGTCATTCCTCGTCGAGCAAGCGGGCGGCGCGTCCACCGATGGCCATCAACGCATCCTCGACATTCAGCCTGATGGCCTGCACCAGCGCGTAGCGGTTTATCTGGGTTCCAAGGAAGAAGTGGCGCGCGTAACGGGTTATCACGAGGAATAAACCATGATTGCCCCTTGGCTGCCTCTGCTGGAGTGGTGGTTCGGTTGCGCCGAAACCGCCACTGAAGTGGTGCAGGCCAAGGGCAAGCTGTGGTTCGGCAAGAAAAAAGCCCAGGACGCCGAGGCCCTCGCTCGCTTCGGTGATCTGGTCGACAAGGCATCGGCGGGCGGTCTGAACGAATGGGTGGCAAACCCGGACGGCTGGCTGGCCCTGGTGCTGTTGCTCGATCAACTGCCACGCATGATTTATCGCGACACCCCGAAAGCCTTCGCCGGTGATGCCCGCGCTCAGGCGTTGGTCGAACATGGCTTGAAACTTGGCCGCGACCAATTGCTCGATCCGCTGCAGCGCACCTTTATCTATCTGGTTCTGGAACACAGCGAAAACATCGACGCGCAAAATCAGGCCGTCGCCCGTTTCGCCGAACTGCTCCCGCTCCTGCCGGCCACCGACCGCGACTACTTCAAAGAAAGCCTCGACTATGCCGAGCGCCACCAGCAAGTCATCGCCCGCTTCGGCCGCTTCCCCCACCGCAACGAAATCCTCGGCCGCCCTTCGACGGATGAGGAAATCGAGTTCCTGAAGGGGCGCGGGTCGAGGTTTTAACGATAGAACCGTTGTGATGACGATCATCTGTAGGAGCGAATTTATTCGCGAGAGGTCGTGATAAATGCAAAAATTTCCACTGGCACACTGCCCCCCTCCCGGATAAATCCGGTCCTACGGTATCGCGGGGGTTCAAAGCCCGATCGATTCACCCACCAAGGGAACCAGATCCGGTTTTTCTCTTCTAAGCTATCGGCACTACGCCAGCATGCTTGTCCGCCGGACCGTTGCTGTGACGTTGCCCCCTTCCGTTCAGGAGCTTCATCCATGTCTTTGCGCTCTCTCGCGTTGTTGTCGTTCTGCGTTTTGCTGGCAGCTTGCAGCAAGGTCACTCAGGAAAATTATTCGAAGATTTCTGCCGGCATGGGCAAGGGCCAGGTTGAGAGTCTGCTCGGCAGCCCGACTGAATGTTCCGGCGCGCTGGGCATGTCCAGTTGCACCTGGGGCGACAAGAACAGCTTTATCAGCGTGCAATATGCCGCCGACAAAGTGGTGCTGTTTTCGGGTCAGGGTCTGAAGTAAATCATGATCAAAGTACTGATGCGATTCAGCCTGGTGCTCATGGCGAGCTTTCTGGCCATTGGTTTTGCTCATTCGGCTGACTCGCTTGAGCCAAAGACGGTTGATAACGTCGACCTGAAGAAATATCAGGGCACCTGGTACGAGCTGGCGCGCCTGCCGATGTTTTTCCAGCGCAATTGCGCCCAGTCCGAAGCTCATTATTCGCTCAAGGACGACGGCAACGTTGGCGTGACCAACCGCTGCCAGACGGATGAAGGCAAGTGGCAAGAAGCAACTGGAACGGCATCGCCACAGGTTCCGGGCAAGACCGACAAGCTGTGGGTCGTGTTCGATAACTGGTTTTCGCGACTGCTGCCGGGCCTGGCCAAGGGCGATTACTGGGTGTTGTACATCGGCGACGGTTACAAGACCGCCGTGGTGGGCAATCCGGATCGTAAATACCTGTGGCTGCTGTCGCGCACGCCCACCGTTTCGGACGCCACCAAGGCCGAACTGCTGAGCAAAGCCCAGCAACAAGGCTATGACACCACCAAGCTGATCTGGCGGGTTGAAGATTCGAAGATCGGTAAGGCTGGGAAGTGATCTCTGACCTGAAATGATTTCCCGTTGGAGCCGAGCTTGCTCGCGAAGAATTTGATGCGGTATGCCTGATGAACCGTGTCAGCCCTGTTCGCGAGCAAGCCTCGCTCCAACGTTACAAACGTCGGAGTTAACCCAACATCTCCCGCAATACCTGGGCAAATTCCCGATTGCTCTGCTCTTCCCCAGCGTGACGTCCTTCGCGCAAGACCCATTGGCCGTTGACCATCACGTCGCGAATCTGCCGATCACCACCCGCAAACAACCAACGATTGAGAATCCCGTCGCCCGACGCCGTGGCGATATACGGATCATTGCCGTCCAGCACCAGCCAGTCGGCGCGTTGCCCGACCTGCAACTGGCCGATTGGCTGACCCAAGGCCTGCGCCCCGCCTGCCAACGCCGCGTCATATAACGTGCGGCCCACCATTGGCTGATCGCTGCGATACAGCCGGTTACGACGCTGGTCTCGCAAGCGCTGCCCATATTCCAGCCAGCGCAGCTCTTCGACGACACTGAGGGAAACGTGGCTGTCCGAGCCAATCCCCCAGCGCCCGCCCTGGGCAATGTAGTCGACAGCCGGGAAAATCCCGTCGCCCAGGTTCGCTTCCGTGGTCAGGCACAAACCCGCCACAGCACCACTTTTGGCCATCAGCGCAACCTCGTCCGGCTGGGCGTGAGTGGCGTGAACCAGACACCAGCGCTCGTCCACCGGCGCGTTCTCGTACAGCCATTGCAACGGCCGCCGCCCGCTCCAGGCCAGGCAGTCATCGACTTCCTTCTGTTGTTCGGCAATGTGGATATGCACCGGACATTGCCGGTCGCTGGCGCCCAGCACATCGCTGATCTGCTGCGGCGTGACCGCGCGCAACGAGTGAAAGCACAGCCCCAAGGCTTGCGCGGGCTGTTTTGCCAGCAGCGGTTGCAAGCGTGCCTGTAAATCCAGATAGCTCTCGGTGCTGTGGATAAATCGCCGCTGACCTTCATTCGGCGCTTGCCCGCCAAAACCGGAATGGCTGTACAGCACCGGCAGCAGCGTCAGGCCAATACCGGCGGCGCTGGCGGCCTGGCTGATCTGCAACGCAAGTTCGGCGGGATCGGCGTAAGGCTTGCCGTGGGTGTCTTGATGCACATAGTGGAATTCAGCCACCGAGGTGTAACCGCCCTTGAGCATCTCGATGTACAGCTGACGGGCGATGACGCCCAGTTGCTGCGGGCTGATCTGCCCGACCAGACGGTACATGAGGTCGCGCCAGGTCCAGAAGCTGTCGTTGGGATTGCCCGCCACCTCGGCCAGCCCGGCCATCGCCCGCTGAAAGGCGTGGGAATGCAGATTCGGCATGCCCGCCAGCAAAGGCCCCTTGAGCAACTCGGCGCCCTGAGCGTCGGCATCGGTTGTCAGCTGCGTAATAAAGCCATTGCTGACTTCAAGACGCACATTGTTGGCCCAGCCACTGGGTAATAATGCACGCTCGGCAAAGAAGGCGGACATGGCTCTGCATCCCGAAAAGAAGTGATTTGTATATACATATACAGACGTCTGCCTGCTGAGTAAACTCCGACAAGCTTGCCGCCGGACCGGTTAGTGGTTAGCGTGAGCACACTTACGTAACAGTCGACGCGCCACGTAACCTGCGTCGACATGACCATTGAAAACAAGGATTGCCCAGTGCCGACTCCGCCTGCCCTTTCTCCACTGGCCGCCCAGATGGGTGACAGTCCGGCGCCGCTGTACGCCCGAGTCAAGCACATGATCGCCCAGCAGATCCAGAATGGAACCTGGGCGCCGCATCACCGCGTGCCGTCGGAAAGCGAGCTGGTCACCCAACTGGGTTTCAGCCGCATGACCATCAATCGTGCCTTGCGTGAACTGACCGTCGAAGGCCTGCTGGTGCGGATGCAAGGTGTAGGAACATTCGTTGCAGAGCCCAAGAGTCAGTCGGCGCTGTTCGAAGTCCATAACATTGCCGATGAAATTGCCGCGCGCGGTCATCGCCACAGCTGCAAGGTCATCCTGCTCAATGAAGAAGCGGCCGGCTCGGAACGCGCCCTGGCTCTGGACATGCGCGAAGGCCAACGGGTATTTCATTCCCTGATCGTGCATTTCGAAAACGATCTGCCCGTGCAAATCGAAGACCGTTTCGTCAACGCGTTGGTCGCGCCGGATTACCTCAGACAGGATTTCACCCTGCAAACGCCCTATGCGTATCTGTCGCAAGTCGCACCGCTGACCGAAGGCGAGCACGTGGTCGAGGCGATTCTTGCCGAGCCCGACGAATGCACGCTGCTGCAAATCGAGCCGGGCGAGCCTTGCCTGCTGATTCGCCGCCGCACCTGGTCCGGCCGTCAGCCCGTCACGGCGGCGCGTCTGATTCATCCCGGTTCCCGCCACCGCCTGGAAGGACGTTTCAGCAAATGACCCGACTGACTGCTCTGCGCGCCGCCGATTACCCCCGCATGCCGTGGAAGAACGGCGGCGGCAGCACCGAAGAGATCACCCGCGATGCAGGCGTTGGCCTGGATGCTTTCGGCTGGCGGCTGTCGATTGCCGATATCGAAGCGTCGGGCGGGTTCTCCGTATTTGCCGGTTACCAACGCATCATCACCGTGCTGCAAGGCGCGGGCATGACCCTGGATGTGGACGGCGTGCTGACCGAGCCGCTGCTCCCCGGCGATCCGTTTGCCTTCAGCGGCGACAGCCAGGTCAGCTGCAATCTGCTTGATGGCCCGATTCGCGACTTCAATCTGATCTACGCTCCCCAGCGCTACCGCGCGAGCCTGAAGTGGATCGATGTCCTGCAACCGCAACGCCTGTTCACCTCCGCGCATACGCTGCTGCTGTTCAGCATTGCCCAGCAAATGGCCGCGAACCTGGGCGAACACCCGCCGCAATTGCTGGAAAAACATGATTGCCTGCAACTGGACAACGAGACCGGCACGCTGCAGGAAGTGGTGCTCTACGCACCCAAGGCCAGCCGCTGCTGCTTGATTGAACTCAGCAAGATCTGAATTCGCTACGCGCATTCGGCAGGACCGGACTTGTCCGGGAAGGCGTCGGGTGTGCCAAAGACATCTTCAGCGCTGGCACCGGCATCTTCGGGGACAAGTCCCCTCCTACCGAGGTGTATGACGCTGACGCGATAATTCACGTGACTACGCGCTTTGTCATGAATCACCTGTGCTAACTTGGCTGACTTTTTCAGGGAGCCTCGCCCGCCAATGACGACGATGAATAACAACAATAAAGAAACCCCGCGCGCCATCGCCATTCTTGCCAGCTTCCTGGCTTCCGAGTCCGCCGGCGGCATTGTCCTGATGGGCGCCGCGCTGGCAGCGCTGATCGTGGCCAACTCAGGTTTGGCAGCAGGTTATTTTTCGCTATTGCACAGCGTGTGGTTCGGCCTTTCCGTCGAGTTGTGGATCAACGACGGGCTGATGGCGATCTTCTTTCTGATGGTCGGCCTGGAGATTAAACGCGAAGTGCTGGCGGGCGGCCTCGCCACTTGGGGGCAACGCGCGCTGCCCGGTTTTGCCGCAGCGGGCGGCATGCTGGTGCCGGCGCTGATCTACATCGCCATCAACTGGGGCAACCCGGAAACCATGAGCGGCTGGGCGATCCCGGCGGCCACTGACATCGCCTTTGCCCTCGGCGTGCTGTCCTTGCTCGGCAAGCGCGTGCCAACGTCGCTGAAAGTATTCCTCGCCGCGTTGGCGATTCTCGATGATCTGGGCGCAGTGACGATCATTGCCTTCTTCTACAGCTCCGGCCTGAACATGCCGATGCTGCTGGCGTCGTTCGTGACCTTGGGCATATTGATCGCCATGAATCGCCTGCAAGTGCGCCGCCTGCTGCCGTATTTGCTGCTGGGCTTGCTGCTGTGGTTCTTCGTCCTGCAATCGGGGGTTCACGCCACGCTGGCCGGGGTTGCGCTGGCGCTGTGCATTCCGCTGGGCAAACCCGAAGAAGAAGCGCGCTCGCCGCTGCTGTTTCTCGAAGAGAAAATGCATTACTGGGTCGCCTTCGCCATCGTGCCGATTTTCGGTTTTGCCAATGCGGGCGTATCGCTGTCGGGCATTTCCCTGCAAAACCTCATCGATCCTGTGCCGTTGGGCGTCGCCCTAGGCTTGTTCGTGGGCAAACAGATCGGCGTATTCCTCGCCGCCGTACTGGCGATACGCGCAGGTCTGGCGGTGTTGCCCGAAGGCAGCAACTGGGTGCAGCTCTACGGCGTGGCGATTCTGTGCGGCATCGGCTTCACCATGAGCCTGTTCATTGGCAACCTGGCGTTTCCGGGTTCGGCGCATCTGGTGGACGAGGTGAAAGTCGGCGTGCTGATGGGTTCGGGACTGGCGGCGATTGTCGGCGTGATCCTGCTGCGCAGCAAAGTCTGCAAGCACTGAAATTTTATTTTCCAGGCACTGCATCCAGATTGATTTCTCGCGGGTAGTACAGATAAGCAGCCAATCGGGCTGCTCATCTGGAGAAACCTGCATGAACGCAAAACGCTTGCTCTGCCTGTCCGGTGCCGCCCTGGCCTTCACTTGCCTGGCACCTGCCGCCTTCGCCCAAAGCAATCTGCCGGAAACCGTTCGTGTGCCTGACGGCCACAAAATCAGCATGGAAACCACTGGCGTCGGCGAGATCACCTACGAGTGCCGCGCCAAAGCCAGCATGCCCAATGAAATGGAATGGGCGTTTGTCGGCCCTAAAGCCGCGCTCAATGATCGCAGTGGCAAGCAGGTCGGCACTTACTTTGGCCCGCCCGCCACCTGGGAAGCCAAAGACGGCTCGAAAGTGACCGGCACCCAGCTGGCTGTAGCGCCCGCTGGCGCTGGCAACATTCCGTATCAATTGGTCAAGGCCAATCCAGCCGAAGGCAAAGGTGCCATGACCGGGGTTGCGTACATCCAGCGCGTCGCCATCAAAGGCGGCGTAGCGCCTGCCACGGCTTGCGCAGCCAGCAATAACGGCGCGAAAGAAGTCGTGAAATATCAGGCCGATTACAT
>Ga0247730_1001990_pt1 | contig 10307 bp, 9 predicted proteins | sample UWRJL073202C2_FD_180959 | JGI IMG/M metagenome (GOLD analysis project Ga0247730, IMG submission 180959) | Plant litter microbial communities from Arlington Agricultural Research Station in Wisconsin, United States - UWRJ-L073-202C-2 | ecosystem: Environmental > Terrestrial > Plant litter >...
CTACCTCGACCAGGGCTCCGGACGCCTGCTCGAGCTCGACACCGACTCCGACCGCATCGAAGCGCTCGTCGACGAGGTCGCCGCCGACCAGGCGCTCGTCGTCGAGCTCGGCGGCCGGCTCAGCGCGGTGCGCACCGCCGCGGCCGCCCGCCTCGCCGACCGCGTCACGGCCGAACTCGGCGCCCTCGCTATGCCCAATGCGCGCCTCACCGTGCAGGTCGAAGACCGCGCCGAGTACGGGCTCAGCGGCAAAGACCAGGTTGCCATCCTGCTGCAGCCGCACCCCGGCGCCGAGCCGCGACCGCTTGGCCGCGGTGCCTCCGGCGGCGAGCTGTCGCGGGTGATGCTCGCGATCGAGGTGGTCATCGCCGGCAACGACCCCGTGCCCACATTCATCTTCGACGAGGTCGACGCCGGCGTCGGCGGTGCCGCGGCGATCGAGATCGGCCGCCGGCTCGCCCAGCTGAGCCACAGCGCCCAGGTGATCGTCGTCACGCACCTCGCCCAGGTCGCGGCCTTCGCCACCAACCACCTGCGCGTGCTGAAAGACAACGACGGCTCGGTCACCGCCTCGAGCGTCGAACAGCTCGAGGGCGACGAACGCATCGCCGAGATGGCGCGCCTGCTCTCCGGGCTGCCGGACAGCGAGAACGCGCTCGCCCACGCACGCGAGCTGATCGAGACGGCGCGCGCGCTCGACTCCTAGACCCTCGAATGTTGCGGGCGCGTGACTTTTTACACGACACGCGCACGACCGGGCAATCGTGAGATACGCTAGAACCCCGTGGTGAACAATTCTGAAGCGGGCGTAACAAAGCATATTTTCGTCACTGGCGGGGTGGTCTCTTCCCTCGGCAAGGGACTCACGGCTGCCAGTCTGGGCAACCTTCTCACGGCGCGCGGTCTGCGCGTCGTTATGCAGAAGCTTGACCCCTACCTGAACGTCGATCCGGGAACGATGAACCCGTTCCAGCATGGCGAGGTCTTCGTGACCGACGACGGCGCGGAGACCGACCTCGACATCGGTCACTACGAGCGGTTCCTCGACATCAACCTCGACCAGGCCGCGAACGTGACGACCGGGCAGATCTATTCGACGGTGATTGCCAAGGAGCGCCGCGGCGAGTACCTCGGCGACACCGTGCAGGTCATCCCGCACATCACCGACGAGATCAAGCGCCGCATGCGCCTGCAGGCCGAAGAGCCCGCGGACGGCAGCGCCCGCCCCGACGTGATCATCACCGAGATCGGTGGAACCGTCGGCGACATCGAGAGCCAGCCGTTCATCGAGTCGGCGCGCCAGGTGCGCCACGAGCTCGGCCGCAAGAACGTGTTCTTCGTGCACGTCTCGCTGGTTCCGTTTATGAACGCCTCGGGCGAGCAGAAGACCAAGCCGACCCAGCACTCAGTCGCCGCGTTGCGCTCGATCGGTATCCAGCCCGACGCGCTCGTTCTGCGCTCCGACCGTCCGGTCTCCGAGAGCAACAAGCGCAAGATCGCGCTGATGTGCGACGTCGACGAGCAGGCCGTGGTCAACGCGGTCGACGTCCCGTCGATCTACGACATCCCGACGATGCTGCACGACCAGGGTCTCGACGCCTACATCATCGACCAGCTCGGCCTCGTGGCCGACGACGTCGACTGGCACGGCTGGAACATCGTGCTCGACGCGGTGCACAACCCCAAAGACGAGGTCACGATCGGCCTCGTCGGCAAGTACATCGACCTGCCCGACGCCTACCTCTCGGTGACCGAGGCGCTCAAGGCCGGCGGGTTCGCCCACCAGGCCAAGGTCAACATCCGCTGGGTCGCGTCCGACACCTGCGAGACCCCCGAGGGAGCCGCGAAGCAGCTCTCCGACCTCGACGGCATCTGCGTTCCCGGCGGATTCGGCGTGCGCGGCATCGAGGGCAAGCTCGGCGCCCTGCTGTTCGCCCGCGAGAACCAGATCCCCGTGCTCGGCCTCTGCCTCGGCCTGCAGTGCATGGTCATCGAGTACGCCCGCGACGTCGTGGGCCTCGAGGGCGCATCGTCGAGCGAGTTCGACCCCGACACGCTCTACCCGGTGATCGCCACGATCGCCGAGCAGGTCGACATCATCGCCGGCGGCGACCTGGGCGGCACCATGCGCCTCGGCCTCTACGAGGCGTCGCTCACGCAGGGCTCGATCGTCTCGGGTCTCTACGGCGATGCGTCGAGCATCGGCGAGCGTCACCGCCACCGCTACGAGGTCAACAACGCCTACCGCGAGCAGATCGCCGCGGCCGGCCTGAACTTCTCCGGCGTCTCGCCCGACGGCCACCTCGTCGAGTTCGTCGAGCTGCCGCGCGAGGTGCACCCGTTCTACGTGGGCACCCAGGCGCACCCCGAGCTGCGGTCGCGCCCGAACCACGCGCACCCGCTGTTCAAGGGGCTCGTCGGTGCGGCCCTCGAGCGCCAGCAGGCCACACGCCTCTTCGAGGTGCCGGAGCCCGCGGGTGCCTGACGTTTCTTCCGTTGACGACGGGCAGCTCACCGACGACCTCGTCGACCTGCCCGTCGTCTCGAGCGAGATCGTCTTCGAGGGCGCCATCTGGAACGTGCGCCGCGACCGCTTCGTCTACGGCGACAACGAGATCGTGCGCGAGTACGTCGACCACCCCGGCGCCGTCGCGGTGCTCGTGCTCGACGACGACGACCGCGTCTGCCTGATCAAGCAGTACCGGCACCCCGTCGCCACGCGCGAGTGGGAGCTGCCCGCCGGACTGCTCGACTTCGCGGGAGAGTCCGCGCTCTCCGCGGCGCAGCGCGAGCTGGCCGAGGAGGTCGACCTCGTGGCGGCCGACTGGGCCGTGCTCAGCGACTTCCACACGTCGCCCGGCGGCAACAACGAGGCGCTGCGCGTCTACCTGGCCCGCGGTGTGACCGCCGCCGCCGAGGTCTTCGCCCGCACCGACGAAGAGAGCGACATCGAGACGCGCTGGGTCGCGCTCGACGAGGTCGTCGACGCGATACTCGACCGCCGCCTGCAGAACTCGATCCTCGCCGTCGCGGCGCTCTCGGCGTTCGCGTCGAAGGCCAAGGGCTGGTCGACGCTCGCGGCCGCGGATGCGCCGTGGCCGCGTCATCCGGTCGCTCGAAAACTCGCGCGCTCAGAATGAGCGAGGCGGCGCCGGGAATCGCGGTCTCTATCGACCGCTACCTGCGCCACCTCGCCATCGAGCGGGGTCTGGCGGCGAACACCCTCGCGGCCTACCGGCGTGACCTCGACGGCTATGCGTCGTTCCTCGCCGAGAGCGGCGTCGAGACGCCCGAGGGCATCGAGCCCGCGCACGTCGCCGCCTACGCGCGCCATCTCGGTTCACGGCCCGAGGGCGCGCTGGTCGCGTCGTCGATGGCCCGGATGCTGTCGTCGGTTCGCGGATTCCATCGCTTCCTGCTCGGTGAGGGACAAGTGCTGACGGATGTCGCGTCCGACACCAAACCGCCGAAGCTCGGCTCGCGGCTGCCCAAGGCCATCACGATCGACGAGATGGGCCGGGTGCTCGCGGCGACGGACGGCGACGACCTGCAGCGGCTGCGCGACAAGGCGCTGCTCGAGCTGCTCTACGCGACCGGCGCCCGCATCAGCGAGGCTGTGGCGCTGAACGTCGACGACGTGATCGAGGGCGACGTCGTGCGGCTCTTCGGCAAGGGCAACAAGCAGCGCATCGTGCCGGTCGGCAGCTACGCCCGCGCCGCGATCGACACCTACCTCGTGCGCGCGCGGCCGGCGTTCTCGCTGCGCGGCAAGGCGACGCCCGCGCTCTTCCTCGGGTCGCGCGGCCAGCGGGTGTCGCGGCAGAACGCGTGGCTCATCATCCGCGCGGCGGCAGAGCGCGCCGACCTCGGCTTCGACATCTCGCCGCACACTTTTCGGCACTCGTTCGCGACGCACCTGCTGCAGGGCGGGGCCGACGTACGCGTGGTGCAGGAGCTGCTCGGCCACTCGTCGGTCGCGACCACCCAGATCTACACGCAGGTGACCGCCGACACCCTGCGCGACATGTACACGACGGCGCACCCGCGCGCCCGCTGACGCCTCCGGTTCGGTCGCCGAGCGGAGGGGCGCCGAATCGACGCTCAATGGCCGCTTGGAGGTCGATTGCCCGCCCCTCTGCTGTGGCCGACGGTCGTCGGATGACTCGGATCTGAGTGAACCGCGGGTGGCCTAGATCGAACCGCGGGGGCGAGCAAGTACAGTTGTATCGCCCGGCTAAGTAAGGCTGGCAAGAACGGGAGCAGTACGCGTGACGGCCAAGAAGAACACGGGTAGCGAACTTCCCGGCCTCGAGACGCCTCCGGTGGGTCCCACCGGCCGCCCGATCACGGTTTTCCCCGTTCCGGCGCCTCTTTCTGAGCACGGACCCGCCCGCATCATCACCCTCTGCAACCAGAAGGGTGGCGTGGGCAAGACCACGACCACGATCAACCTGGCCGCCTCGCTCGCGGAGTACGGCCGCAAGGTTCTCGCGATCGACTTCGACCCGCAGGGCGCACTCTCGGCCGGCCTCGGCGTGCGCAACCACGACGTTCCCACCATCTACGACCTCATGCTCGGCACGCTCAAGAACCCGAGCGAGGCGATCGTCGAGACCGCCTACGAGAACCTGCACATCATCCCCGCCAACATCGACCTGTCGGCCGCCGAGGTGCACCTCGTCAACGAGGTCGCCCGCGAGAACATCCTCGCGCGCGTGCTCGCCAAGGTGAGCGACAAGTACGACGTCATCCTCATCGACTGCCAGCCCTCGCTCGGACTGCTCACCGTGAACGCGCTCACCGCGGCGCACGGTGTGCTCATCCCGCTCGAGTGCGAGTTCTTCGCCCTGCGCGGCGTCGCCCTGCTCGTCGAGACGATCGACAAGGTGCGCGACCGCCTCAACCCGGCGCTCGAGCTCGACGGAATTCTCGCCACGATGTACGACGCCCGCACGCTGCACTCGCGCGAGGTGCTCGAGCGCGTCGTCGACACGTTCGGCTCGAAGGTCTTCGAGACCGTCATCGGCCGCACGGTGAAGTTCCCCGACGCGAGCGTCGCCGGCGCCCCGATCACGACCTTCGCTCCCGAGCACCAGGCCGCCGAGGCCTACCGCCAGCTCGCCAGAGAGTTGATCTCCCGTGGCGCAGCCGCCTAGCGAGCTCGCAGAACCTGCTGCCGCGAAGTTCTCGCTCAGCGTCGGCGGTTTCGACGGACCGTTCGACCTGCTGCTCTCGCTCATCGCGAAGCACGAGATGGACATCACCGAGATCTCGCTGAGCGTGGTCACCGGCGAGTTCATCGCCTACCTGCGCTCGCTCGACACCGACAAAGAGCTCGACCAGGCCAGCGAGTTTCTCGTGGTCGCGGCGACCCTGCTCGACCTCAAGGTCGCGGGCCTCCTGCCGCAGGGCGAACTCGTGGACGCCGAAGACGTCGCGCTGTTCGAAGCCCGCGACCTGCTGTTCGCCCGGCTGCTGCAATACCGCGCGTTCAAAGAGGCCACCCGGTGGTTCTCGAGCCAGATCGACACGGAGTCGACCCGGCACTACCGGGCGGTGCGCCTCGAAGAGAAGTACCGCCAGCAGACACCCGAACTGGTCTGGACGCTCACCCCGCAAGACTTCGCGGCGCTCGCCGCCCTGGCGATGGCGCCGCGCGAGATCCCGGTCGTCGGCCTCGACCACTTGCACGCCCCGCTCGTGAGCATCCGCGAGCAGGCGTCGCACGTCGTCGCCCTGCTGCGCAGCAACGGCACCATGACCTTCCGCCAGCTGATCGCGGGCGCCGACCTGAAGGGCGTGGTCATCGCGCGCTTCCTCGCCGTTCTCGAGCTCTACCGCCACGCCGCCATCGCGTTCGACCAGCTCGAGCCCCTCGGTGAGCTCAGCATCCGCTGGAATGCGGAACACTGGAGTGAAGACAACCTTGCCAACCTCGGAGCAGATTATGACTCGTGACCTAGAACAGGCCCTCGAGGCTATTTTCATGGTCGCCGACGAGCCGATGAGCCTCGTGGCGATCGCCACCAGCGTGCAGGTGCCGGTCGCCGAGGTGCGCAAAGCGATCGCCCGCCTCGTCGCCGACTTCGACGGAGACGACGGGGGAGTGCGCCGCGGCTTCGAGCTGCGCGAGGTCGCCGGCGGCTGGCGCATCTACGTGCGCCCCGAGCTCGACGAGGTCGTGCGCGACTTCGTGCTCACCCAGAACCCGACGAAACTCAGCCAGGCTGCCCTCGAGACGCTCGCCGTCATCGCCTACAAGCAGCCGATCAGCCGAGGGGCGGTGGCCTCCATCCGCGCGGTCAACGTCGACTCCGTCGTGCGCACGCTGCTCGGCCGCGGGCTGATCACCGAAAGCTTCACCGACAGTGAGACCGGTGCGATTCACTACGCCACAACCGACCTGATGCTCAGCCAGCTCGGAATCAACAGCATCGACGAGCTGCCGCACCTTTCGCCGCTCCTCGCCGATGGATCGGACGGATTCGATGAACGACCTTAATATCCCAGAGCCCTACGTGAACCCCGAGGGCGAGCGCCTGCAGAAGGTCATGGCTGCCGCGGGCGTCGCCTCCCGCCGCGTCTGCGAAGACCTCATCGCGGCCGGACGTGTCGCCGTCAACGGTGTGCGGGTCGAAGAGCCCGGCCGCCGCGTGCTGCCCACCGACCTCGTGTCGGTCGACGGCAAGGCGATCCAGCTCGACACCACCAAGCTCTACATCATGCTGAACAAGCCCACGGGCATCGTTTCGTCGCTCAACGACGACCGCGGACGCCCCGACCTGCGCCGCTACACGAGCATGTTCGACGAGCGCCTGTTCAACGTCGGCCGCCTCGACGCCGAGACCTCGGGCCTGCTGCTGCTCACCAACGACGGCGAGCTCGCGCACATCCTCGCGCACCCCAAGTTCGGCGTGCTCAAGACCTACATCGCCAAGGTCGAGGGCGTCGTCAACCAGCACACGATCAACAAGCTCGTCGGCGGCATCGAACTCGAAGACGGCCTGATCGAGGCCGACAAGGCGCGCATCATCGGTACCCCGTCGAACGACGAGACCGTGGTCGAGGTCACCCTGCACTCCGGCCGCAACCGCATCGTGCGCCGCATGCTCGAAGAGGTCGGGCACCCGGTCATCGACCTCGTGCGCCGCCAGTTCGGCCCGCTGCACCTCGGCAGCCTCGCACCCGACGCGATGCGCGACCTCACCAAGGCCGAGGTCGGCGAGCTGCTCACCATCTCGCGCGGCGGCAAGGTCGCGGCATCCGACGACAACCGCACCGAGAGCGACGCAAACGGGGAAGACGACTCGGATGACTGACCGCCGGCTCGCCGGCCCCGTGCGCATCGTGGGCACCGGCCTGCTCGGTACGAGCATCGCCCTCGCCCTGCGCGCGCGCGGCGTCGACGTGTCGCTGGCCGACGTCTCGCCGTCGAGCCTCGCGCTCGCGATCGACTACGGGGCCGGGCGCCCCGCGGCTGAGGGAGACGACCCCCAGCTCGTCGTGGTCTGCGTGCCGCCGGATGTCACCGCCCGCATCGTCGCCGCCGAACTCGCCGCCTACCCGAACGCGCTCGTCACTGACGTCGCGAGCGTGAAGGTCGAGCCCCTGCGCGAACTCATCGCTCTCGGCGCCGACGTGACCCGCTACATCGGCAGCCACCCCATGGCCGGCCGCGAACGCAGCGGAGCGATCTCCGCGCGCGCCGACCTGTTCAACGGCCGCCCCTGGGTCATCGCCGGACACGACGCGATCAGCTACGCTCGCGCCGCAGCGGTCGAACAACTCGCCCTCGACCTGGGCGCACTCCCGATCGAGATGACCGCGGAGGATCACGACCGCAACGTCGCCCTCGTCTCGCACGCTCCACAGGTGATCTCCTCCCTACTCGCCGCCAGACTGACCGATGCCACCGACTCGGCCACGTCGCTCGCCGGGCAGGGGCTGCGCGACACCACTCGCATCGCCTCCAGCGACCCCGAACTCTGGGTGCAGATACTGCGCGCCAATGCGCCGGCGATCCGCGACATCCTGACCGCCTACCGCGACGACCTCGACGGCGCGATCGCGACTCTCGATGCTCCGGATGCCCCGGGCTCACGCCGCGCGCTGGCCGAGTTGATCGGCGCCGGCAACGTCGGAGTCGCGCGCATCCCCGGAAAGCACGGGCAGGCCAAACACTTCAGCCGCATCGTCGTTCTCGTGGACGACAAGCCGGGCGAACTCGCCCGTCTGCTCACCGAAATCGGCGAGCTCGGCATCAACATGGAAGACCTCCGCCTCGAGCACTCGCCCGGCGCCCAGATCGGCCTCGCGGAGATCTCCGTGCTGCCGACGGCCGAAAGCCGACTGGTGAGCGAGCTCGAATCGCGCGGATGGAAGATCTCGGAGGCACTCGCGTGACACATTCGACAAGCTCAGTGACCGTGGTCGCTATCGACGGACCGGCCGGCAGCGGAAAGTCGAGCGTCAGCCGCGCCGCCGCGCGCGCCCTCGGCTTCTCGTACCAGGACACCGGGGCCGCGTACCGCGCCCTCGCGTGGACGGCGCTCGACCGCGGCGTCGACACCGAGCGCCCGGAAGAGCTCGTCGCGCTGCTCGCCGACTTCCCGTATTCCATCGGCATCCACCCCGACGACTACTTCGTGCGGGTGGGCGCGGTCGACGTCACCGACGCGATCCGCGAGCCGCGCGTCACCGCCGTGGTCAGCGCCGTCGCGCGTGTGCCCGAGGTGCGCAGCTTTCTCGTGGAACTGTTCCGAAGCGTCATCCGGTCGTCGTCTACCCCCGGCATCATCGTCGAGGGAAGGGACATCACCACGGTCGTCGCGCCGGATGCTACCGTGAGAATTCTCCTCACCGCGACCGAAGAGGCTAGAATGGCTAGGCGTTCAGCCGAACTCTCCACAGAGTCGGCCGCGAAGACCGCGCAGCAGCTTAGCTCGCGCGATGCCCAGGACTCCAAGGTCGTCGACTTCATGAACGCCGCCGATGGCGTTGTGACCATCGATTCAACCGAACTCGACTTCGACCAGACCGTTAGCGCGGTTGTAGATCTCGTGCGCACCAGTGACTGATTAAGGACGACCACCCATGGCCGAGCAAGACGACTACCCCGCGATCGACGGCGATCTCGCCGAGCGCATCATCAGCCTCGACGACACCGAAGCCGCCCAGCGCGCCGCGAGCCTGCGTGCCGGCCTCGGCGACTACGACCTCGACGACGAAGACCTCGGCCTTCTCGACTCGATCAGCGACGACCCCGACGCCATCGTCTACCTGCCGGCGCTGCCCGTGCTGGCGATCGTCGGACGCCCGAACGTGGGCAAGTCCGCGCTCGTCAACCGCATCATCGGCCGCCGCGAGGCCGTCGTGCAGGACACCCCCGGTGTCACCCGCGACCGCGTGAACTACAAGGCCGAGTGGGCCGGACGCAACTTCACCATCGTCGACACCGGCGGCTGGGAGCCCGACGCGCGCGGCATCAACGCCTCCGTCGCGGCCCAGGCCGAGGTCGCCGTCGACCTCGCCGACGCCGTTCTGTTCGTCGTCGACGCCACGGTCGGAGCTACCTCCACCGACGAGCACGTCGTGCGTATGCTGCGTGGCGCCAAGAAGCCGGTCATCCTCGTCGCCAACAAGGTCGACGACGTGCGTCAAGAAGCGGATGCCGCGGCTCTCTGGTCGCTCGGACTCGGCGAGCCATGGGCGGTCTCCGCCGTGCACGGCCGCGGTGTTGCCGACCTGCTCGATCAGGTGCTCACCGTTCTGCCCGAGGTTTCCGCCGTCGCCAAAGAAGAGGTGGGCGGACCCCGTCGCGTCGCCATCATCGGCCGCCCGAACGTGGGCAAGTCGAGCCTGCTGAACAAGACTGCGGGCGAAGAGCGCGTCGTGGTCAACGACCTCGCCGGCACCACCCGCGACCCGGTCGACGAGCAGGTCGAGATCGGCGGCAAGTTCTGGCGCTTCGTCGACACCGCCGGTATTCGCCGTCGTGTGCACCTTGCCCAGGGCGCCGACTTCTACGCCACGCTGCGCACCAGCGCCGCGCTCGAAAAGGCCGAAGTCGCCATTGTTGTGATGGACGTCTCCGAGCCGATCAGCGTGCAAGACCTCAAGATCGTCGACCTCGTGCTCGAGTCGGGCCGCGCGCTCGTGCTCGCGTTCAACAAGTGGGACATCCTCGACGACGAGCGTCGCGAGATGCTCGAACGCGAGATCGAGCAGGACCTGAGCCACGTCGCCTGGGCGCCCCGCGTCAACATCTCGGCCAAGACCGGCCGTCACATGGAGAAGCTGGTTCCCGC
>Ga0247730_1001991_pt1 | contig 10307 bp, 9 predicted proteins | sample UWRJL073202C2_FD_180959 | JGI IMG/M metagenome (GOLD analysis project Ga0247730, IMG submission 180959) | Plant litter microbial communities from Arlington Agricultural Research Station in Wisconsin, United States - UWRJ-L073-202C-2 | ecosystem: Environmental > Terrestrial > Plant litter >...
CCTTAAGTATCAGCTCAATACAAAACCAATCATTTCGGTGAATTACCATTATAGATTCCTTGATCTCTTATGTCCCCATTCCCTTCAGTCCATCTCGGTGATAGCAAAAGTAATTTAGCCTCAGGAAGGACAACCCCCTTAAACGAGCGCGCGACCGGTGTTCACCTTCCCCGCGCTATTGTACCTTCCCGTGTCTTTGAAATCTGGCCTTTTCTCAGCTCTCCGTCTAGAAACTGTGCATAAGTAACCCGCATGATGTCTCCGGGGTTTCAAGAGCTCCTAAGAGGCGAGAGTGTGTAAGACCGTATCAGTACCGGTTCCTTGCCACGGTAACAATAACCATGCGTGATTATGCTTTTTCGTGATGAACGCATTATTGCACGAGGCCTTAGGCGAACAAAGGACTTGTGACAAAAGAAATGGGCACTTCAGATCCCAGATCAATCCGACGGAAAATTTTTGAAAATTTTAATGTCTACAATTGAATTTCGGTTTGTATACAGTACAGGTCACAACATCTAAATAAGTCAAGGACGACGACGACGATGAGAAAGAGAGAGATGGAAGAAGGAAGGACGTCTAGATTTGTATATGAGGCGCACAGCGTATGAGAAAAGAGACAAATGCAACGATGATCAGAAGAGGGAGGAGACTACAACAAACAAGGGAACCCAATGATACTAAAGATAAAGTCCGCGATTAAATATGAAATCAGAATTGCTGCTGAAGAAGAAAGTGCACAGTCAGCGAACAGGTTCAATGAGATGGAAAGGCAAGGCGACATACAGGAAGACCACTGCTGACAGGATAAGCTTTCCACTTGTCCCAATGACGAGGATCACACGAAGTCATCGCTGCAATCCATTGGTCAGGTACATCCAACAATGTCGAGTGTGTTGCATCCGATGATGCTGGGGCGGCAGCAGCAACAGAAGCCGTCTCGGGTTCTCTAGGCGAATAAGACGCAGCAGTGTTTGCGTTCGTGCCGTTGGGATATAGCTGCGCGACAGCAGAGGAAGGGAACAGTGATGCGATGTCGCTGACAGACACCGTATGTTGTGATGATTGCTGAGCGTAGGAGTCGAAAGGATACGACAGGCCGACAGTCTCGTCCTCAAAGGCAGTCATGGGAGCTTTACTGTTGGAGTAATAAAGCTCGCTGACGGTAAGTTCAGGTTGCACGTAGCCGTTCCCAGTGCCGTCTGGTGTTGGCATCGTGAACACGGGAGAACCAGTGAGGCTCCGCTCCTCTGCAAATGGAGAAGGCCAACGCGAAGATTCGTAGCTGCTGCATGGTGGAGATGGGAATTCCGAGTGGGGAAGACTGAGGAAATCCGAGCTTGTCGGGCTGGGTGTGGTCGGCGAAGACGACGAGGAAGAAGCAGAGGAGGAAGAAGAGGAGGAGGCAGAGCTCATGCTTTTCCGGTGTGGATGCCGAGGATGCCTATGCTCGCTACCAGAACTTGATGAACGGGTAATACTGTTATAGCTAGAAGAAAAAGGAGCGGACGGTAAGAACTCCACCAGCCGCGTTGAAAGGGAAGATGGGATTCAGACTAACCGATTCTTGGCTGAGAGGCCTGTTCGCCCTGGGAAGTAGGTTTTGACGATCTTTGTCCAGACCTTGCCGTGGTCGTTGACTGCCTTGACAAGAATCGCATCCTGGCGGGAGAGGGAAGGAAAAGGTAAGGAAAAACTCCGAAGAAGTAAAGCGGGAAGAACGCACAGATTCAGCAGTCCAAGATCTTCTGTCGATATTGGGGTTCAATGTGTCTGTCCACCGCTTTGCGCATTCTGTTATAAATGAAAACTGGTGAGGAAGGGAGTTTTGGGAGAGGAGGCAGGAGTAGGACGTACGATCGCTGTTGCGGGTCTGGACGACGGAGGCCACCAAGGACCATCTGGTGCTGTGAAGCTCGATGGCATTCACCAGACGCTCGTCTTCGTCGGGCGCCCAGCCACCCTTGACTACGTCTGAAACCATTTTGGCGAACCAACGTTTGCGGCAGTCCTTGTTGGTGCGAGAGGGGACGTGTTTTGCGATAGCGTGCCATTTGGATGGATTGGAAGTGCCAGGATCCTCTGTCGGTGATTGCTTCGTGTTAGAGACGATGGGAGTTTAAGAAGACGAGAAGACTATGGACGAACCTTTCTCGACAGCTTGACGAAGTAGCTGGTCCTCGTGGGCAGTCCATGATCTGCGTTCTCTGGTCGACATGATAGTGGGTAGTAGAGTGTGAGTGTGGTGGGGTGGATTGGGTGTGGTAGAGAGTGGTGTGAACGTCTCTTTATATGCTGTGGGAGATGGGGAGTGGCGCATCATTTCGACGAGCAAGGGATTCTCGTACTTATACGCCCTGCGAAAGGCTCTCAGGGCATTAGGACCCTGTGCAATGGTGAACGACCAAAAGGGGAAACCGTCCATCTGGAATCTGGAATCTGCGTTGCTGATAGCCATAAGCAACAGTTTGATACGAAATTATGAAAATAAAATAATAAATAAAAGTAAAATCCAAAATTCTTCCGAAAATTGATTTTTTGCGAAAGGGGAAATCGCACAGTCACCCTCTCCCCTTGCTTTCCCACGCTTCTTCTGAATGGAATCCCATCCGTTGAGGACGGATTGGCACTGGCCCTCTCGATTCTATCTGCGTCCTGCGAAATGAGTAGTGCCCCCGCCCATTGTCGTGAACGCGTTTGAGCACAGCTGCCAGCGCCGTCTTGGCCCACGTCCAAATGTCAGCAAATAATCCCTGCACAAAGAATCACTGACGAAAATAACGTTCAAACGCCATGTTTTACCGCCCCCGCCCATCAGTGAGCGATTGTCGAGTTGTCGCGTCCCAGTGTGTTTTTTCTGGGCGAGCTCCTTGGTGGGTAGGTGGGAGTGTGCATGTGCATTACGAGCCCACGTTCACGGTGAACTCGCTATATCGGGACGACGGTGAAGGAAAGGAAGTGGAAAAAAAGGCGAAGGCTTCTCGGTCCCTGGCTGCCCTTGCGAGAAGCCATTCAGCTCGCTTGACTTCCGACTCTCTTGATTGTGATCGTTTCGGTTGGTTTAATGGGCCTCTCCCTTCCCCATCCTCCTCGCAAGTAAGGCTTGACAACAACTGATTGCATATTGGCCGAACACAAGTTGCATTCAGACGGATCCATTCAGTTTTGTTATTGATACGCTCTCGTCGTAGAAAGGCAATCTTAGAATGCGCGGTCAATGCTGATTCAGGATATCATTGTCCAAGCACGTTGTTCCTTTCATCCTTTCGCGGCTGAATATTTCAAGCGCCCTTGTTTTGTCCAAGCAGAATCGAACATTATCCGCCTTGTCTGCCACCAGCAAACGTTCTGTTCCAGCAATATCCGTACGATATGCTGCAGCTGGCTACCTGTGCGTTTAGATTCCGTTCGGATGCTACCCAATGTCTAGAAGAAGCAGACTCTAGAGAACACTACAGAATGTTGCCAGTAATAGTCATCCGAACAGCCGACCGTCTCCACCTGTTTGTGACTTGATAAGTAAGTGAGCAAATATGGAGCACAAAACCTAATAGCCCTGAAAGCTGGGAGCTTGTCGTCATTGAACCCTCTTTCCCAACTTTTGATTGTTCGGGCCTGGCTTGTGCCACTGACGAACATGGTCGATAGTACTGTGCTGTCTATACTCCACGACCTCAGAGCCTCTACCAGTCCTCCTTTCCTGAATCCTGTATCGCCTCTCGTCAGAAGAAAAGGGAATCCAAACACGGCATCCAGATTAGCAACCGGGAAGGGCCCAGAAGTGTAGCAGTAGGATCCTTTCCGTCTTATCGCATGGGGGTAAGCCCGCCTTCGTCCGTCGATCATCCCATATTTGGCTGATAGCAATTATTACTTGCACGGGCTCTGGTGTCAATGCGCTTTGGCCTCCCCGCCTCCTGTTTGAGCTATTACAAAACGTGTCCACTCATCGCCTCCTTATCCTGCACTCTCCAAACTTATCAGACTCGCTCTGAACACTCTGCACGGAAGATCCACAGCGTAGGACGTGCCATTGTCTTTATTTACATCCGCCGGTACCGTAGATCTCCACTTCCAGCCCTTTTGAAACGCCTCCCGAACGCCCATCAAAACAAGCCAAGCTGGCCAGATTGGGACACCATCGTTGTTGATAGTACTTTTTTTTGCCCCTCCCTTTGACGCCGGTGAACACGGATTTTAGAGATTGGTGACTTGTTGAATCAGCGAAAATCTCTGAGCACAAGCTAAATATGCTAATACGCTAATACGTGCTCGCTGAACCTACTGGAACGATTACTTATACACATTGTTCGAACAGCGGTGTTTAGAAATCATTTGGCCGGTCACCCAAATTTAGACCCACCACTTTCCTTGGGGAGACCGCTTGGCTACCGTCGATCCATCTTCCCTTCTTATGGTTATCAAAACACCAACAGCAAGCAGCTCCAAAGAATAGAGACTACTACTACACTAGTGACCATAGACGGAAGAGAATACCCGTGCCTCATTATCATTCTATTTTCCAAGAACTTCTTCGGAATGGGAATGCTAATGATCGTCGGTGGAGAAAAAGGTCATGAGCACGCTTGTCCATGGCGATACGCGTATCAGATTGTGCTCACACCCCCTTAAGCCTCGCTTCGCTACCATTCCTTCCCCGATAACCAAACCAGTTTGGTGGGTTGGAGGTGTACAGTCAAAGCGCATAAGCAAGTTTCGTAATTAGTTGGTTACCGTGCAAAGAAAAGAAATAGGAGAACTCACACAGATAGAAGACTAAACACGGACCAAGTAACGCATAAGGGTATAACATCTGATGCCCATACAAAGCAGATAGGTAAGAATCAAGTCATATCGTTATTCAGCTATGGCGAAATCCTCTCTCTCGTCAGCAAAGTAAGGGTCCTGGCTCGGCCTGATGGCGTAAGCAGGCGTTGAAGGAGTAAGCATCTCAGTTTCTTACGAATGCCTCGCTGATTTCGTGCGTGTACCGTCGTCGTCTCGTGTCGTGAAAGAAGGAAGCACGACGTCTCCGACAAGGACGAAAATTCGACAGGGTTAAACAGCCGGCGGCAGTTCAGCGATTGTTCTTGTTCTCTTGTGAAAGAGGCGGAAGACTGATGCGAACAGGTACTGAAGATACTGGAGAAGCATAGGTAGGTAGGTAGGTAGTACCTCACAGAAGAAGGTTGACTCATCGACCGTCCATGTCGTAGCGATCTGTCGAGTAACAACAGGCTCTTTCATTGAGCCAAGAAAGAAGAAGAAATAGGTGTCGCTATCGCGGATGGACATTGAAGACTTGTTGAGCTCCAATGTCAAGCAACCAACGATAATATACGAAAGGCCATTGAGAAGTCATTGTTTAATGCAGACAGATGTTCGGCGGTGAACCCGCGGAAGAGTATAGGAAAGAAGGAAGTCAGAGATTGCCCAACTGCCACCCCTTTTCCTCCGACAAGGACGAAGAAAGACCAAATGAGCCTCTGCGGCACCTTGTGGTCGCAAGACGGAGGGACGGAGGCAAAAAGATACAGTAAAGATGATAGATAATTCAGCATGCTGCCATCCATATCAAATTTTAGGACGACTCGATGTTCAAGAGAATCTCTCACTCACCTTTCTTGTCGATCTTTGCTCACGCTCGGTGACCGACACCGAACTGAAAAACAATCATTTCATTATCCATCACATAATGGTCTCCCCACACCAATTGAATCCGAAATTGGGCTGCTCCCTCTACTGTAGACAAAGTTTCACATCCGAACAGTATGGGGTGAAAGGACATGGATGATGGGCTGCGCAATTAAGAAGGCATGTCCACGAATAGAGGAACGGCATCTCGACAGGAAAAGTGCGTTGTCGGTGACCAAAGACATTTGACTAGTGCATGGGTACACGGACTAGAGCCATCTCGCCAGCGCTGCAATAGAGAACAGAAAGAAAGAGAAGTACATGACACATTGCCCGTCGACCTCTGACGGCGTCGTCGGTATCCGACCGTGGTTTCAAGTTTTGTGTTCGAGCGCCCAAGAAGCAGCAAGTCTAGACGGCGGTGGAACGATCAAGGAATTATTTCCTCATCCGAGGACCGAGACGGATAGCGGAGAAGACGGTTCGGACGTTGTTATTCAATCTTCATACCAGAGATTTGGGGGTGCTCGTGCCAAATTTCTGTTACCAGTATCGAGGGTGAGACCTCGGGAGACAGATTGGTCTAGAGCGCCGAATGGAAAGGCCGCTTAGATATGGATAAGATGGCAACATTTGCGAGTCTGTACCGAAGTGAGAGTCAAAGTCAGAGCAGCTCGCAGCGTAGCAAGTGGTAGGACTGGAAGAGAGTCGAATGGATGGAGTCATTAGGATAGCACAGCCACTGATGGTCGCCACGTTCTGACGATCACAATTTTTCACAGAGTGGCGCACGAGCTCTTCTCTCGTAGTACGCGACCATGGCTGAAATTCATGACCAGTTTGATACTGTCCTCATCCTAGACTTCGGCTCTCAGGTCTGCTCTCTTCAGCTGATGATACGAGACAGTGTAGCTCAATTGGATTTGCAGTACAGCCATCTGATCACTAGAAGATGTCGAGAACACAAGGTGTACGCTGAGCTTATGCCTTGTACAACGCAATTGAAGGATATTCCTTTCAAACCAAAAGGTGCATTATCTTGGGTGTCTCATTCTTCACGAAAGCTGACGCGATGATACCTAGGCATCATTCTATCTGGATCACCATACTCCGTTTACGAGGAAGGCTCTCCTCACGTCGATCCTGCTGTCTTTGATCTGGGTGTTCCCATTCTTGGTATATGCTACGGTCTTCAAGTGCGCATATATTCTTTTCTACAAGGCTGTCATATCTGAACGAATCCGACAGGAAATCGCGTGGAATCTGAAGGGCGAAGTGAAGAAATGCGAGCATCGTGAATATGGCTTCGCGAATGTACAGATCACACACAAAGCAGAAGGTACGGTGGACGCGTTATTTGAAGGTCTTGGAGAGGAGATGCAAGTGCGTACTGTCATTCCTCCGAGCTTTCTGTTCTTACCAATCCCTCTCCATTCGCAGGTTTGGATGTCCCATGGTGATCAACTATCCGCTCTACCCCCCGACTTCCATGTCATAGGCCACACACCTACTGCTCCCTTTGCTGCCATATCACATGATTCAAAACCGCTGTATGGCATTCAATTCCATCCTGAAGTTACGCACTCTCCGCGAGGAAAGGAAGTCATCGGTCGCTTCATCCTGAACATATGCAAATGCTCTACCAGCTGGACGATGGAAGAGTTTATAGGGAAAGAAATTAGCCGGATTCGGGAGATTTGTGGACCTAAAGGCAGAGTCATCGGTGCTGTTAGCGGAGGCGTTGATAGTACTGTAGCTGCCAAACTTATGCACGAGGCCATCGGTGATAGGTATGTCTGTTGTTCACTGTCTTCCTGATTTCTTCCCTTCTCACCATACTACGTTGTAGATTCCACGCAATCATGGTAGACAATGGTGTTCTTCGAAAGGACGAGGGGAAACAGGTTCATGAAATGCTGAACAAAGATCTCGGTGTCAACTTGACTGTCGTGGACGCGTCATCCCTCTTCTTGTCGCGTCTTGAAGGTGTCGAAGATCCAGAGCAAAAGCGTAAGATCATTGGTAACACTTTCATCAATGTTTTCGAAAGTGAAGCCGCGAAGATTGAAGCCGCAGCCGAAGAGGAGACAAAGCAGAAGGGTACCGAGGCGAAGGGAAAGGTGGAATGGCTGTTACAGGGCACGTTGTACCCTGATGTCATCGAGAGCATTAGCTTCAAGGGGCCCAGTGCTACGATCAAGACACATCATAATGTGGGGGGATTGTTGAAGGACATGAAGTTGAAACTCATCGAGCCACTACGAGAGCTGTTCAAAGGCTAGCCCTTCTTGTCTATCCCCGTTTACCACCATTTGAGCTCACGTCATATACTTAGACGAAGTGCGTGCTCTCGGTCGCCTGCTGTCTATTCCGCACCATCTGGTACAGAGACATCCTTTCCCTGGACCAGGACTCGCTATCCGCATCTTAGGACCAGTGACGAGGGAACAAGTTGAGATCTTGCAACAAGCGGACAGCATCTACATAGAAGAAATCAGAAAAGCAGGGCTATACGACGAGATTGCACAAGCCTTTGCCGTTCTTCTTCCGGTCAAAGCTGTCGGAGTTATGGGAGATGCAAGAACGTATGAGCAGGTAAATACTATCTTGCCACTCTCACGCGTCCATTTGTCGCAGGCTCTAAAATCGAGTGTCCGTCCAGGTGATTGCTCTACGGGCAGTCCAGTCTGAGGATTTCATGACCGCAGACTGGTATGTCTTCCCGGCAGAAGTGCTTCGGCGGATATCGTCCAGAATTACGAATGAGGTGAAAGGGATCAACAGGGTCACCTATGATATCTCTTCCAAGCCCCCGGCGGTACGCACTCTTACTTCCTCGTTCGCTGTTGAAGTCGATAGCTGATTAGAGTCGCGTAAACAGACTGTAGAGTGGCTGTAAAATGGCTTGGATTAGCCGTGCGTATCAGAAAGCAATGTTGTTGTACTAGAGATGTCCCTGCACTGTGTTGGTTGAATGGTTGCCTTCATTTCTTTTCTGCCGGACAATGCGTCTTGCTTCCCAAACGAGAACGATCCGCGTCCTCGACTAAGTATGTAGCCTCGCGTACGATTTTCGTCCACCATCGCTTTCATTTACGGTTGCGTACTGTACTGCGTGCGATGCCCCCACGGAGGTATTTTCCTCGTCAAAGCCCATTGTCTCTCTGAGTCACGAGGCCAAAGCGCAGTTGCTTCCGTCCATGTCGCTTCAGAGCCTTCGACAAATTGCGTACTGTTCCATTGTTGACTCTTCTTCGTTGCATTGTGCGTTCTCGATGGGCATTCTTTCATTGGTGGCTTCAGCCATAGAGGCCGTATTCGACTTTTCGAACGTGCACTTGACAGCTATAGTCTTTTTTGATGGCTTTGGTCTATTCTCATCCATGCGTCACACGAGAGCTTAGCCGCAATGAACGATGTCGTTCCACGTAATTTCTGGTCTCCCGTGCCCTTCGAACAGAGTAGGCGGAGGTGGAGAGACTTGTTTCCCGGTATTGACACCGCTTTTCTGACCGTATGCAAGCGGGATAATATGATAAATTCGCCTTCAGGCAGGAATGGAAGACATCCAATTGCAATTCCAGATTGTCGACTCCCGCATGAAGTCTGAGCAACGCAGATCTAGGTAAAGGCAGTAACAGTGAGGGGTTGTGTGCTCGCCTGTCAATGGCAGGTACTATACTGAGTTGAATAGGGTATTCAATGAGCCTGACATAGGTAGACATGTTCAGCATATATCATTCACCGGTCCTATGTTCTTGGTTCTGCCTCGCTTCGTGGTCATCGGTCGTACTTCACCGCGATGACAGTGGCTTCTTTTGATAATATTGACTGGATCCTTTTAGTCCAAGCACATCGTCATCGCGAATACTATACCGACCTTGGGGCATGCACTTCCTTCCCGTGACCATGGCTGTGATGCATCTTAGTAGAGCTGACGCATATACATCTGAATCGCGGACATAGAAGTTGATTTCTCGGAGAAACATAGCACCTGATGTGCTTTCGTGCAGTCTCGAATGTAGAGTAGCCGAGCTTATACAACGGTGAAGGTTCTTACCAATTGTAGTCTCGGAAGATATCTTGTGAGCGAGAGCTGTCGCTTCAATAGCTCCGACGCTTGCATATGTGGTATGTCGAGACCACGTTTATGTGTCAGCCTAGACTCGGGAAACATAGGGTTCCGTTGGACTCACTAACGGTGATTTGCACAGCATCCAGTCCAAACCTACTAAATTTCGACGAAATCTTAGCCATTCAGCATAAGCCACTTAAAATCTAGGGATTGATTCCGATGACAGCGATCATTGGCTCTATTTCCAACACGATAGCACGATAGCGTGTTTCAGCCACGATGAGGCGATCATTATCAGCGGTGTATCCGCTTGAACTGGCTTGAACAGTGTCTGGACAGATCCGGCCTCGTAAACGATGAAACAGGGGAGCTAATCCATCGCTGCAGCATACCTTCATCTGCCTTGACACAAGAGAGCTCTTGAGCCTAGCGGATGTAACGTATGTTGATTGTCCTTCATCAGGGTCATGGCTGATATCTCGGATAAAAGTAGGGGAATTTGTGGTAGGAATATGATGTTCATGCGAATTTGGGACTCTTTAGGTACACATTGGCCAGCTCGTGGAGGAGCCTATTACTTAGTCTGCCATAGAGGGGG
>Ga0247730_1001992_pt1 | contig 10304 bp, 12 predicted proteins | sample UWRJL073202C2_FD_180959 | JGI IMG/M metagenome (GOLD analysis project Ga0247730, IMG submission 180959) | Plant litter microbial communities from Arlington Agricultural Research Station in Wisconsin, United States - UWRJ-L073-202C-2 | ecosystem: Environmental > Terrestrial > Plant litter >...
CTGGGTGACATCGCCGGGTGCGTTCAGCAGTATGATGTGATCGGTCATCGTTTTCTCCCTGATGATCACAGCCTAACTGCTGGCAGAATGTGTGAAAATTCCCTATTATCTCACAATGGCAGGGAAAAAATTCACACACATTGACTGGGACGACCTGCGGTATTTCTTGGCGCTATCGCAGTCGGGAACATTTCTTGGCGCTGCCCGGCAACTCGGTGTCGAGCATGCCACGGTCAGTCGGCGGGTCCTGTCTTTGGAAAAGAGACTTGGACGCAAGCTTGTCGATCGCCGCGGCCGGCGTGTCGTTCTCACGATCGATGGGGAACGGGTTGCCGGGCACGCGGCTCTCATTGCTGCGCAAACGGCTGCCGTCGAGCAACTTGGCCGCAGCAGTAGGACGGAGCTGCAGGGTCACGTCCGGATCAGCGCCCCGCCGGCGCTTTCCAGCGTGTTGCTGGCGCAGCCGATTGCCGCCCTTCGGCGAGAACATCCCGGCATTCACATCACGCTTGTCGGCCAGAAGCGGCTGGCATCGCTGAACCGGCGCGAGGCGGATATTGCGGTGCGGCTGTCTCGACCGGAAGAAGGCGACTATGCCATCGTCAAGCTTGGTAAGATCATTTTCGACCTCTATGCATCCAGACGCTATATTGACACCGTCGCCCCGTCCGACTGGACCTTCATCGGTTACGACGAATCCATGAGCGCTTCGCCGCAGCAATTGCGTCTGATCGAACTGGCCGATGGTCGCCCGATCGCATTGCGGTCTTCTGTTCTGGAGTTTCAGGTTGCAGCGGCATCGTGTGACGGCGGTGTCGTCATGCTGCCAGATTTTGCCGTCCCGCAGACCGGTGATCTTGAGCGCGTAGGCGAAGACCATGCGCTCGTCAGGGAAATATGGCTAGTTGTACATGCCGAGATCAAGGATGTTCCGTCTATCCGCGCAGTCACAGATGCTTTCCGAGATGCGTTTCGGCATGGGGTCACGATCGAATAGCGCCACTCAAACCATATTTGAAGCGCTCCTCTGCTTCAAATCTCGTTTGGAACAACTGCGGTAACGCGCCCGATATTCGGAATCTTCAGAACCAGAGCGATTGTACGTCGAGGTTGGCGGTATTGCAGGAGAGGCTTCAGATCAGGAGATGGTCGAAAATCACCCAAACCGAATGATCGCCACTTCTCCCGTCAGCACACCCTGATACGCCGACGCATGCGGCTCGTCGATCGGCTCTTCCGTCAGCACGCCGATCTGATCGAGATCGGCCTCGAAAAATCCTTCCTCGGCCAGCGCATTCAGCGCCTCGCGCACGGCGCTGTCGTCGTCCGGGGCCTTGACCAAGATGTGCATGTCGATGCCCTTGCCCTTCTTGGTCTGGTAGGCTTTGCCGGTGATGATGAACACCATCGGGCCGTCGTTGCTGTTGTCGTTGTCGGGGGCGGTGATCATGCCGTCGGTCCTTTTCGCGGATTTGGGTGTGATTCTGTGGCGAGTCGTGCGGCAGTGCCGGAAAGGGCAGGGCGGGTGATAGGTTCTGTGCGATTCTTAGACGGATTTGCCGCAAAGCCCAAAACATTCTCGTCTTTATCACGCGCTTTGTGACAGTGAATCGACCAAAAGCCCGCAATTGAAGGGGTTTCGGACATTATTTTCGGGAGGACCTTGACGGCCCCCGGTGAAACCAGTACTACGCCGGTCATCAGAACCCATGTGAGGCTGGCTGTTCGGAACGACTCGTTCTGGAGAACGCCTCAAACAAGGTTCTTACCGCACGAAGACGAACATATGCTGCACGCATGACGCACAAAACTGCGTCCTCTGCCTTTTGTGGTCCATCCGCCGAATGCGGGTCGGGCCACCTTTTGCGCATGACGAAACGCGTGTGACCGCCGCCGGAAACGGCAAGAATTGGCTCCCGAAACGGGGTCTGAGACAAGAATTTTGTAAGGGATGGTTATATGCCTACCGTAAACCAGCTGATCCGCAAGCCGCGCCAGCCCAACGTAAAGCGCAACAAGGTTCCTGCTCTGCAGGAAAACCCGCAGAAGCGCGGCGTTTGCACCCGCGTTTATACAACCACACCTAAGAAGCCGAACTCGGCTCTTCGTAAGGTTGCCAAGATCCGCCTGACCAATGGCTTCGAAGTCATCGGCTACATCCCAGGCGAAGGCCACAACCTGCAGGAACACTCCGTCGTGATGATCCGCGGCGGCCGCGTAAAGGACTTGCCGGGCGTGCGTTACCACATCATCCGCGGTGTTCTCGATACCCAGGGCGTCAAGAACCGCAAGCAGCGCCGTTCGAAGTACGGTGCAAAGCGTCCGAAGTAAGTTTTGGATTTAAAACCATTCCGGCGCTGCGCGAGGTTCTCCGCGTGTTAAGGCGCCTACTTAAAACTTGAGAGACAAAATATGTCACGTCGTCACAGTGCAGAAAAGCGCGAGATCAACCCGGACCCCAAGTTCGGCGATCTAATCGTTACCAAGTTCATGAACGCCATCATGCTTCACGGCAAAAAGTCGGTTGCAGAAAACATTGTCTACGGTGCTTTCGACTCCGTGCAGGGCAAGCTGAAGCAGGACCCTTTGGGCGTGTTTCACTCGGCTCTGGAAAATGTTGCTCCGCACGTTGAAGTCCGGTCGCGTCGTGTTGGTGGTGCTACCTACCAGGTTCCCGTCGATGTTCGTCCCGAGCGCCGTCAGGCTCTTGCCATCCGTTGGCTGATCGCTGCTGCCCGCAAGCGCAACGAAACCACCATGATCGATCGCCTCTGCGGCGAACTCATGGATGCCGCCAACAGCCGTGGCAGTGCCGTGAAGAAGCGCGAAGACACGCACAAGATGGCTGACGCCAACCGTGCATTCTCGCACTACCGTTGGTAATCCTCGAACTTTTTCGAAAGGCAGTCCACAATGGCTCGCGAATATAAAATCGAAGACTACCGCAATTTCGGTATCATGGCGCACATCGACGCCGGCAAGACCACGACCACCGAGCGGATTCTGTACTACACAGGCAAGTCGCACAAAATCGGCGAAGTGCATGACGGCGCTGCCACCATGGACTGGATGGAGCAGGAGCAGGAACGCGGGATCACCATCACGTCTGCTGCCACCACCACCTACTGGACTGGTCGCGACGGCACCAAGCGCCGCTTCAACATCATCGACACCCCCGGACACGTGGACTTCACGATTGAAGTCGAACGTTCGCTGCGCGTGCTCGACGGTGCGATTGCTCTGCTCGACGCCAATGCTGGTGTTGAGCCGCAGACCGAAACTGTTTGGCGTCAGGCCGAAAAGTACAACGTTCCGCGGATGATCTTCTGCAACAAGATGGACAAGACCGGCGCTGACTTCTACCGCTCGGTAGAAATGATCAAGACCCGTCTCGGCGCCATCGCCGTTGTCATGCAGCTCCCGATCGGTGCAGAAACCGAATTCAAGGGCGTTGTCGACCTGATCGAGATGAACGCTCTGGTTTGGCGCGATGAATCGCTCGGCGCTGCCTGGGACGTTGTCGAGATCCCGGACGACCTAAAGGAAAAGGCCGTCGAATATCGCGAGAAGATGATCGAACAGGTCGTCGATATCGATGAAGAAGCCATGGAAAACTACTTGAACGGCATCATGCCGGACAATGACCAGATCCGTGCGCTCGTCCGTCGCGGCACCATCGACGTGAAGTTCCACCCGATGTTCTGTGGTACGGCCTTCAAGAACAAGGGCGTACAGCCTCTGCTCGACGCCGTTTGCGATTACCTGCCGTCGCCGCTCGACATTCCGTCGATCGCCGGTATCGATGTGAAGACCGAAGCCGAAATCGCCCGTCATCCTTCCGATGATGAGCCGCTTTCGATGCTCGCCTTCAAGATCATGAACGACCCCTTCGTCGGTTCGCTCACCTTCGCCCGTATCTACTCCGGCAAGCTCACCAAGGGCACTGCCGTCATGAACACGGTCAAGGAAAAGCGCGAGCGCATCGGCCGCATGCTGCAGATGCACTCCAATTCCCGTGAAGACATCGAAGAAGCCTTTGCCGGCGACATCGTTGCTCTCGCAGGCCTCAAGGAAACCACCACCGGCGACACGCTCTGCGATCCGCTGCACCAGGTTATCCTCGAGCGCATGGAATTCCCCGAGCCGGTCATCCAGATCGCCATCGAGCCGAAGACCAAGGGCGACCAGGAAAAGATGGGCCTCGCGCTCAACCGCCTGGCTGCTGAAGATCCTTCGTTCCGCGTCAAGACGGACGAAGAATCCGGCCAGACGATCATCGCCGGCATGGGCGAACTGCATCTCGACATTCTCGTCGACCGCATGCGTCGCGAATTCAAGGTCGAAGCCACCGTCGGCGCGCCGCAGGTTGCCTACCGTGAATCGATCACGCGCAAGCACGAAGAAGACTACACGCACAAGAAGCAGTCCGGCGGTACCGGTCAGTTCGCTCGCGTAAAGATCATCTTCGAACCGAATGATGAAGGCGACGAGTTCAAGTTCGAATCCAAGATCGTTGGTGGTTCCATTCCCAAGGAATACATCCCCGGCGTTCAGAAGGGCATCGAAAGCGTTCTGTCGTCCGGCCCGCTGGCTGGCTTCCCGATGCTCGGCGTCAAGGCGACGCTCATCGACGGTGCCTTCCATGACGTCGACTCCTCGGTCCTCGCCTTCGAAATCGCCTCCCGCGCCTGCTTCCGTGAAGCGGCAAAGAAGGCTGGCGCTCAGCTGCTCGAGCCAATGATGAAGGTCGAAGTGGTTACTCCTGAAGATTACGTCGGTGACGTGATCGGCGATCTGAACTCGCGTCGCGGTCAGATCCAGGGCCAGGAATCACGCGGCATCGCCGTCGTCATCAGCGCCAACGTGCCTTTGGCCAACATGTTCAAGTACGTGGATAACCTGCGCTCGATGAGCCAGGGTCGTGCACAGTACACCATGACATTCGACCATTATGCTCCCGTTCCATCGAACGTGTCGCAGGAAATTCAGGCGAAGTACTCCGGTCAGAAGTGATCGGGGGCTACCCCTTCAAGTAACAATGGACCCCTCAGCGGGTTAAGATAACGGAGAGCCGAAAATGGCAAAAAGCAAATTTGAGCGCAATAAGCCTCACGTCAACATCGGCACGATCGGTCACGTCGACCACGGCAAGACGTCGCTGACGGCAGCGATCACCAAGTATTTCGGTGAATACAAGCGTTACGACCAGATCGACGCAGCACCGGAAGAAAAGGCCCGCGGCATCACCATCTCGACGGCCCACGTCGAATATGAAACGCCTGCCCGTCACTACGCCCACGTCGACTGCCCCGGCCACGCCGACTATGTCAAGAACATGATCACCGGTGCTGCCCAGATGGACGGCGCGATCCTGGTTTGCTCGGCGGCCGACGGCCCGATGCCCCAGACCCGCGAGCACATCCTGCTTGCCCGTCAGGTCGGCGTTCCGGCAATCGTCGTGTTCCTGAACAAGGTCGACCAGGTCGACGACGAAGAACTCTTGGAACTGGTCGAACTGGAAGTGCGCGAACTGCTCACCTCCTACGACTTCCCGGGCGACGACATCCCGATCATCAAGGGCTCGGCACTGGCCGCTCTTGAAGATTCGGACAAGAAGATCGGCGAAGACGCCATCCGCGCCCTGATGGAAGCGGTTGACTCGTACATCCCGACTCCTGAGCGTCCGATCAACCTGCCGTTCCTGCTGCCGATCGAAGACGTGTTCTCGATCTCCGGCCGTGGTACGGTTGTCACCGGCCGCGTTGAACGCGGTATCGTCAAGGTCGGCGAAGAAGTCGAAATCGTCGGCATCCGCGCCACCACCAAGACGACGGTCACCGGCGTTGAAATGTTCCGCAAGCTGCTCGACCAGGGCCAGGCCGGCGACAACGTTGGCGCGCTGATCCGTGGCGTGACCCGTGACGGTGTTGAGCGTGGCCAGATTCTGTGCAAGCCGGGTTCGGTCAAGCCGCACAAGAAGTTCATGGCTGAAGCCTACATCCTGACCAAGGAAGAGGGCGGCCGTCATACTCCGTTCTTCACCAACTACCGTCCGCAGTTCTACTTCCGCACGACGGACGTGACCGGTATCGTCTCCCTGCCGGAAGGCACGGAAATGGTCATGCCTGGCGACAACGTCACCGTTGAAGTCGAGCTGATCGTGCCGATCGCGATGGAAGACAAGCTGCGTTTCGCGATCCGCGAAGGCGGCCGCACCGTTGGCGCCGGCATCGTGGCCAGCATCATCGAGTAAGCTTTTCGCTTCTTGAAAATTTGAGGCCCTGCCGGAAACGGCGGGGCCTTTTCGCATTTGGCTTTCGCGATTCTTTGGTGAGGGCAGGGGCTTCGTAAGGAGCGAGTCTCCATATGGTGACATCAGTGTCATTGTAGATTGTTGTATAAAAACAGCCTTCCCGACTTTTTCTGCCGAAACACGCTTGTCATCGGGAACCAAGTTGAATATGAAGCCGCTGTCCCGATCATCTACCGGTCAAGCGCCAGTAGCGGTCGAGCAGTGAAGGGGTATAGCTCAGTTGGTAGAGCGGCGGTCTCCAAAACCGCAGGTCGTAGGTTCGAGCCCTGCTGCCCCTGCCATTCCTTCTTTGATCCGCGCGGTTCATACCGCTGCATAATCATAAGAGGAAGCGCCGGCATTGGCCGGCAGAATTCGTGAAATACGGAATCCCTCTTGTGAAAAAGGGAATCGGTGTTTATGTAGGGGCAACAGACACGCGGTGCGTGGAGCTGAAATTCAGCTTTACGTGCCGTAATTGCGTGGACAGTCAATGGCATCCAAAACAAATCCGGTCACGTTTTTCAAGCAGGTCCGCTCTGAAACGTTGAAGATCACCTGGCCTTCGCGCCGCGAGACGATGATTTCCACAGCCATGGTTCTGGTGATGGTCGTTTTTGCTGCGCTGTTTTTCTTTGCCGCAGACCAGCTGATTGGCTGGTTGATTGGCCTCGTGCTGAATGTCGGCAGATAATAATAGGGCGGAGATGAACATGGCGGCACGTTGGTACATCGTCCACGCATATTCTAATTTTGAAAAGAAGGTGGCAGAATCGATCGAGGAAAAGGCGAGACAGAAGGGTCTCAGCCATTTGTTTGAAAAGATCCTGGTTCCGACCGAAAAGGTCGTTGAAGTTCGTCGGGGCCGCAAGGTCGATTCGGAACGCAAGTTCTTCCCCGGTTACGTGATGGTCCGCGCGGATCTCACCGACGAAGCCTACCACCTGATCAAGAACACGCCGAAGGTCACCGGTTTCCTCGGTTCGGACAGCAAGCCGATCCCGATCCCGGATTACGAGGCAGACCGCATCCTGGGCCAGGTCCAGGAAGGCGTCGAGCGTCCAAAATCGTCGGTCACCTACGAGATTGGCGAACAGGTTCGCGTCTCCGACGGTCCTTTCGCCTCCTTCAACGGCACCGTTCAGGATGTCGACGAAGAGCGCAACCGCCTCAAGGTGGAAGTTTCTATTTTCGGTCGGGCCACCCCGGTTGAACTCGAATACAGTCAGGTCGAAAAAGTCTGATTGGATCGGGGTTTTCAAAACCCCGTTTTTACGCGTGGAAGATCGGTTGCCTCTAAGCCGGGCAGCATAAAATCGCACCACGCAACCACAGCCGCCGGTGAAAACCGGCATCGAGACCAAAAGATCGGTCTCATCATGAAAGGCAGAGAGAAATGGCTAAAAAAGTTGCAGGCCAGCTCAAGCTGCAGGTAAAGGCTGGCTCGGCGAATCCTTCGCCGCCAATCGGTCCTGCGCTTGGTCAGCGTGGCATTAACATCATGGAATTCTGCAAGGCGTTCAATGCCGCCACGCAGGAAATGGAAAAGGGCATGCCGGTTCCTGTCGTGATCACCTATTTCCAGGACAAGTCCTTCACCTTCGCAATGAAGTCCCCGCCGGTATCCTACTTCCTGAAGAAGGAAGCTGGATTGACGGCTGGTTCCAAGACGCCTGGTAAGGGCGCCATGGCCGGCAAGATCACCGAGGCTCAGATCCGCAAGATCGCTGAAGCCAAGATGAAGGATCTCAATGCCGCCAATGTTGAAGGCGCAATGGCCATGATCACGGGTTCCGCCCGTTCGATGGGCCTGGAAGTGGTAGGTTAAGATCATGGCAAAGCTCGCAAAGCGCATCCAGAAGATCAGCGTCGGCGTTGATCCGACCAAGCTCTACGCCCTCGACCTCGCCATCGGCATGGTCAAGGAACGGGCCATCGCCAAGTTCGACGAAACCGTCGAAGTGTCGATGAACCTCGGCGTCGATCCTCGCCATGCAGACCAGATGGTCCGCGGCGTGGTCAACCTGCCGAACGGCACCGGCCGTGACGTTCGCGTCGCCGTCTTCGCACGTGGCGCCAAGGCTGATGAAGCCCGCGCTGCCGGCGCGGACGTTGTTGGTGCAGAAGAGCTGGTTGAAATCGTCCAGGGCGGCAAGATCGACTTCGATCGCTGCATTGCCACACCGGACATGATGCCGCTCGTCGGTCGTCTCGGCAAGGTCCTCGGCCCGCGCGGCATGATGCCAAACCCGAAGGTCGGCACAGTCACCATGGACGTTGCCGGAGCTGTAAAAGCTTCCAAGGGCGGCGCCGTTGAATTCCGCGTCGAAAAGGCTGGTATCGTCCACGCCGGCATCGGCAAGGCTTCGTTCGATGCCAAGGCACTGGAAGAAAACATCCGTGCCTTTGCCGACGCCGTCATCAAGGCAAAGCCTGCTGGCGCCAAGGGCAACTACGTCAAGCGCGTGGCGATCTCTTCGACCATGGGCAAGGGCGTCAAGATCGAACTGTCTTCGGTCACGACCGCCGCTTAAAGTTTTTTGACCGGGCACCCGAAAGGACGCCCGGTTATCACGAATTTCCAGCCCTTCGGGGCCGGAAATGTCCGGGGCAACCCGGATTTCCTGTCCGAGATTGCAGGTGGTTATCCCTTAATCACTGATGCCTGCATGAGACGGGTGAGACCCGAATTTGAGACGTAGTTTGCGTTCGTGAAGTCGGTTCGAGCCTTTTGTGCCTTGTGCCTGTATCCGGAAACGGTGTCAGTGCGAGGGGACAGGATCCTCAAGCGTCGCTTGGGATCTTAACTTGAGTTGGATCCCTTGAGGCAAAGGCAAACCCGGCAGGGATGACAAGGAGTGTCGCCCTGCCTACTGGAGATAGGCAGTGGAAAGAGCGGAAAAACGCGAATTCGTCACGGAGCTGAATGAAGTCTTCAAGGCTTCCGGTTCAGTTGTCGTGGCCCACTATGCTGGTGTCACAGTTGCGCAAATGAACGACTTCCGTTCAAAAATGCGCGCAGCTGGCGGTACCGTCAAAGTCGCGAAGAACCGCCTGGCCAAAATTGCTCTTCAGGGTACGGAGTCCGAGGGGATCATCGATCTCTTCAAGGGTCAGACGCTCATTGCTTACAGCAATGATCCGATCGCCGCTCCGAAGGTCGTCATGGATTTCGCCAAGACCAATGACAAGATCATTGTTCTGGGTGGTTCCATGGGTACAACCACACTCGATCCCGAAGCAGTCAAGTCGCTTGCGACCCTGCCTTCGCTGGACGAGCTGCGTGGCAGACTGCTGGGTATGATTCAGACCCCGGCAACTCGCATCGCATCGGTTGTTGCAGCACCGGCAGCTCAGCTTGCCCGCGTGTTTGCGGCCTATTCCAAGAAGGACGAAGCCGCGTAAGGCGGTTTTTCGCTGTAATCAACATACCAGTTCGAACCGAACAAAAGGAACTTAGACATGGCTGATCTCGCCAAAATCGTAGAAGACCTCTCCGCTCTGACAGTTCTCGAAGCTGCTGAACTGTCGAAGCTTCTCGAAGAAAAGTGGGGCGTTTCCGCTGCTGCTCCGGTTGCTGCTGCAGCCGCTGCTGGCGGTGGCGCTGCTGCTGTCGTTGAAGAAGAAAAGACTGAATTCGACGTCGTTCTCGTCGAAGCCGGCGCTAACAAGATCAACGTCATCAAGGAAGTCCGCGCTATCACAGGCCTCGGCCTGAAGGAAGCCAAGGACCTCGTTGAAGCCGCTCCGAAGGCTGTCAAGGAAGGCGTCAACAAGGTTGAAGCTGCTGACCTCAAGGCAAAGCTCGAAGCTGCTGGCGCCAAGGTTGACGTCAAGTAATCTTTGATTGCTGTGGGAGGTGGCGCCTTGGCGCCGCCTCTCATTTCGTCTGTTGTCCGAACTGATTACCCAAAAGCCCTTGAACCGGCTTTTGGGTAATGGGTTCTTCAAGAGGATGGTCTCGAACCGAAACGCACAGGCAATCCGGCCGGCGGTTTTGGGAAGTGAGACG
>Ga0247730_1001993_pt1 | contig 10291 bp, 7 predicted proteins | sample UWRJL073202C2_FD_180959 | JGI IMG/M metagenome (GOLD analysis project Ga0247730, IMG submission 180959) | Plant litter microbial communities from Arlington Agricultural Research Station in Wisconsin, United States - UWRJ-L073-202C-2 | ecosystem: Environmental > Terrestrial > Plant litter >...
ATTGCCTGCTGCTGCGTCAGCGAAAGACCATGCTTGGTCCGCCGCCACAGCACATCCTCGGCGTGGCGCGCCCATTCCTCGCGCATCAGCCACACCACTTCAAATTCAAAAAGGTCGCCGCCAAAATGCCGCCCGAGCCCCTCCGGTCCGACTGCATTCCCCAGCATCACTGCTGCCTTGGTGCCATAGCGCCGCACCAGCTTTCTGGCATGCGCCTCGGCCAGGAACGGATAGTTCTTACGCAACTTCGCCACCTCGCCGGCAAACCCCTGCGCGGGAAAATCTCCGCCCGGCAGCGAACTTTTGGCCGTCCACGGCACGCCCTTGACGCCGATCGCCGCGCCGATCTTTTCCAGCGCGTGCTCGCCCAGCCGACGATAGGTGGTCAGCTTGCCACCGAACACGTTGAGCAGCGGCGCCTCCCCCTCGCCGCCCTCGATCTTCAGCACGTAATCCCGCGTCGCCTCCTGCGCCTTCGAGGCGCCGTCGTCGTAAAGCGGCCGTACGGCGGAATAGGTCCAAACGATATCGTCCGCCGTCACCGGCTCAGAAAAATATTCGCTGGCCGCATTGCAGAGATACGTCGTCTCCTCACCGGATATTTTAACATCCTTGGGATCGCCGTCAAAGTCGCGGTCGGTGGTGCCGATCAGGGTAAAATCCTGCTCGTAGGGAATGGCAAAGATGATCCGGTTGTCCGGGTTCTGGAAGAAATAGGCGCGCGGATCGTCGAATTTTTTCCGGATGACGATATGGCTGCCCTGCACCAGCCGCACATTATGCACCTGGTTTTTTCCCATCGCCCGCCCCAGAACCTGATCGACCCAGGGGCCGGCCGCATTCACCAGCATCTTTGCCCGCACGGTTTCCGTCCGGCCAGACGCTGTATCCTGCAACTCGATCGCCCAGACCGCACCTTCGCGCCGGGCCGAAACCACCTTGTGCCGTGGAAGAATGCTGGCGCCGCGATCGGCCGCATCGCGGGCATTCAGCACCACCATCCGAGCATCGTCGACCCAGCCGTCGGAATATTCGAACGCCTTGGAAAACATCGGTTTCAGCGGCTTGGCCGCCGGATCCCGGCGCATGTCGAGCGTCGCCGTCGCCGGCAGCAGTTTTCGCCCGCCGATATGATCGTAGAGGAACAGGCCCAGCCGGATCAGCCAGGCCGGACGGATACCGCCCTTGTGGAACGGCAGCACGAAGCGCATCGGCCAGATGATGTGCGGCGCCATCGCCCACAGCACCTCGCGCTCCATCAGGGATTCACGCACCAGCCGGAATTCGTAATGTTCGAGATAGCGCAACCCGCCATGGATCAGCTTGGTCGCCCCCGAAGACGTGCCCGAGGCAAAATCGTTCATTTCCGCCAGCGCCACGGAGTAGCCACGCCCGGCCGCATCACGGGCAATACCGCAGCCGTTGATGCCGCCGCCGATGACGAAAATATCGTAAACCTGGCTACTCACCAGCCCCTCCGCACCCACTTCGCACCGCAACATTATGTGCATTTGCGAAAGCAATAACAGTTAAAACGAAAATTTTGCGAATGTCAAACGAATGCTCGGCAACCGCGCATTCGCCTCAGGAGGCGCCGCCGGATTTGCCTGATTCGACCAGACGTACACTGTTTTCGCGACAGATTTGCCGGATTGCCGACAGTGGGCAATCATCGGTAATAAAGGTATGCACCTGCGACAGATGGCCGATGCGCACCGGCGCGGTGCGCTCGAACTTGGTCGAATCGGCCACCAGGATCACGTGCCTCGCATTGGCGATAATCGCCTGCGCCACTTTCACCTCGCGAAAATCGAAGTCCAGCAGTGCCCCGTCCTCGTCGATCGCAGACGCCCCAATGACCGCATAGTCGACCTTGAACTGGCGGATGAAATCGACCGCCGCCTCGCCGACGATGCCGCCGTCCGAGGCCCGCACGACACCGCCGGAAATCACCACCTCGATCGTCGGAAGAAGCCGCAAGCGGTTGGCAACGTTGATATTATTGGTGATCACCATCAGCTCGTGATGGTCGAGCAGCGCTTCGCCCACGGCTTCCGTGGTGGTACCAATGTTGATGAACAGCGAGGTGTTATTGGGGATCAGCTCGGCCGCGGCGATGCCGATTGCCTGTTTTTCCTGCGCGGCGATCTGGCGCCGCGCCTCGTATTTCATGTTTTCCGTGCCGCTCGGAAATGTCGCACCGCCATGGATGCGGGTCAGTACCCGCGCGTCGCAGAGATCGTTCAGATCCTTGCGGATAGTCTGCGGCGTTACGGAAAAGCGGGCTGCCAGTTCGTCCACCAGCACCCGGCCCTGCAGTTTAGCCAGTTCGAGAATTTCCGCCTGTCGCCCTGCAAGAAACATGTTTCCATCCGTTTCGTTTCGTTTCATCTTAGGCGAAAATGAAACCGCGGCAAGAGTCTGGCCAGACAATTCACCGAAGCCGGCCGCCGGCTCCGATGGCGGCGTTTAATCCGCGTCGAGCGTCAGAAAAAGATTAGCAAGCAATGCCGTGCGCGGCGCCACGCTGCTGCGGAAAATGTATTCGTCGAAGGTATGTGCGCCGGCACCGTCCGCACCCAGTCCGTCCAGCGTCGCCACCCCCAGTGCCGCCGTGAAATTGCCGTCAGAGCCGCCGCCGGTCGAAACCCCTTCCAGCGTGATGCCGAGCGGCGCGGCTACGGCGGCCGCCTTGGCAAACAGGCTTTTGCCCGACGCCGACTGGTCGAAGGGCGGACGGTTGAGGCCGCCGGTGATGGTGATGCCGATATCCGGATCGCTCGGCTGCAGTCCCTCGATTGCCGCCAGAACCTCGGCCGCGGCTGCGGCATCCGGAAGGCGCACATCCACCGACATCCGGCATTCCGCCGGCACGGTATTGTGCCCCGTGCCGCCGGAGATGGTGCCGACGGTGACGGTGATGCCACGGGCCGCGTCGTTCATGCCTTCCAGCGCCAGAATCACCTTGGCCGCCTCGCGAATGGCACTACGGCCGTCCTGCGGCCGTGTGCCGGCGTGCGAGGCACGTCCCTTGATGGCGACATCGTACATCGCCACGCCCTTGCGGGCGACGACGATCTTGCCGCCGTCCCGCGCCGGCTCGACCACCAGCGCGTAATGCGCCCGCCCCGCGGCCGCCTCGATCAACGCCCGCGAACTTTTGCTGCCGGTTTCCTCGTCCGGCACGAACATGATCGACACCGGCAGTTTCGGGCCATTGCCCTCGGTCAGCGCCAGTGTCAGCGCCTCCAGCGCCATCAGTGCGCCCGACTTCATGTCATAAATGCCCGGCCCGTAAATCCGGTCGCCCTCTTCCCGCCACGGCAGCTGTTTTGCGAGCGTCCGCTTGGCGTGCACCGTATCGAGATGCGCGAGCAGCAGAATCCCCTTTTCCGAGCCAGGCCGGCTGGAATGCACCGTCAGCGTGTCACCACGCCCGAGCGTGCCCGGCACCCGCTCGACAAACAGGCCGGTGGCCTGCGCCCGCGCCTCGATCCGGTCGGCCAAAGCGTTGACGGCGGCAGCATCCGGGGTGTGGGTTTCAAGCTCCACCCACACGCGCAGTTCGGCCAGCAAGGCCGGCAGGTCGATATCGGCTTCGGTAATGGCAGGCATATTTCACTCTTTCCATGACAATGGTCAGGCGGATGTCGCCGGCACGAGGCGGATGACCGTTTCCGTTTCCTCGGCAATTCGCTCAGGGCTATAGAGCAGCGGCACATAATGACCTGCCGCCCAGACTGGCGCCAAGTCGGCATAATGCGGTGAGCGCGGATCGCCCGACTGGCCGGGCGCATTGACGCAAAAACTGTTGTCCCAGTCGCCGACATCCATCACCAAACGCACCGAGGCGCCGGCGGTGACGCGAAAATCGCTCATCCGGTAGCCCGCGTGCATCGGCGTCGAGCGGCTGCCGCCGAGCGGCAGCGGGCCGACATCCCAGGCATTTTCTGGGGTACCGTCCGGCTGCAGCCCCAGCCGGGTCGAAGCGTGCTCGAAATAGGCCTTGTGCAACTGCCCCCAGGCCCACTGGCAATGATCGTTGCCCAGTCGCTTGCGGCAATCGGCCAGTGCCGCCGCCAACGTCTCGCACAACATCTTGTCGCGTGCCATTGCCGGCCGGTCGCCGAACCGATGGTCTGGCCGCTCCAGCAGGGTCAGCATCGTGTCGATATCGCCGGGCGCCAGCAGCAGGCGTACAGCCGGATCCGGCACCAGCGTCGAAAAAATTGCCGGCTTCAGGTGCAGCATCCACCAGACCTCGAACAACGCCGCCGGACCGCTGCCGGCCTCCAGCTTGAAATTCCAGTCCGTGAGAAAGTCGGCGGCCAAGCTGAGATCCGCCGAAGTTGCCGCCTGCGTTGCCAGCGCCGGATCGATCAGCGCGCAGATGCGCGCCGCTGGCCGCGAAAACACGTCGGTCTGGAGCGCCATCGCCGCCTCGACGGAATGGGCGGTGTCCTTGGCCAGCACCGACTTGATCCGCGTTGCCCGGCTGCGTTCGGCCCATTCATGTCCGATAGTCGGCGCGTCAACCGGGCGATCGGCCGGCAGGTTCATTTCATTGGCCGTGGCGGCAAAGCCGGCGGCTGGATTGATCGCCCGTGGCAGTTGATCGGCCGGCAGAAAACCATCCCACTCGTAGCTGCCATCGCCCGGCACCGGCAAAAGCCCGTTCCAGTTCGGCCGCACCGGAGTCGACCCGGCCGTAAACCAGCCGATTGTGCCAGAAGTGTCGGCCGCGACATGATTGACCGACGGCGTTCCCCAGGCGGTCAACGCGTCGCCAAACGCTTCGACGCTCGAGGCCCGCATCGCCGTCAGGCTGCCGAGATAGGCAGCCGATCCCGGCTGCAGCCAGACGGAGCGCAGCGCGATCACCTGATGCTTTTCCGCGTCCTCGTGCAGGATAGGTCCATGCCGGGTAAATGACAGCGTCAGGGTCTGGTCGGCTTCGCCCTTGACCGCAAAAACGTCGTTTACCCGTTCGATCTTTTCCCAGTCATCCTGATAGCGGTAAGCGTCATTATCGTCGGGATTGGTGCGATAAACATAGACATCCTCTTGGTCAGCCCCAAAAATCGTCAGGCCGAATGCGGTGGTGCCGTTGTGCCCGAGCGAAACCCCCGGCGCCGTTGGCTCGCCAGTGCCGATGGCATTGAAACCGGGCGCGCTCAAATGCACGAGATAACGCAACGATGGCACGGCATGGGCTCGATGTGGGTCGCTGGCCAGCACCGGACGGCCGCTGCCGGTGCGCGAACCGTGTACCACCCAGTTGTTCGACCCTTCTTCCATCACCGCGCGCACGACATCGCCGAGATCGGTGACTTCGGTCCAGACCGCGACATCCGCCATCGTCGCCTTCAGCCGCGTGGTCTCGAAGGTGACGGGCGCCGTCGCCAGCTTGAACAGTTTCAGCGCCGCCATCGGAATGTCGGCGAGCGTCACACCGTCGGCGACCAGCAGATCGGTCGAAGGCTCGATGCTGACACGCAAAAGGTCGGTTTCGGCATCGCTGAGGGTCAAAACATTGGACCGCAGAATTTCAGAAGCGCCGTTGCGGGTCAGCGCATGCGTGCGCACCCGCACCACGTCTTCCGGCTGCCAGAGGGATGGCGTGGTCCCGAACAGCGCGAATTCCGGCGGCAGGCGCTCCGGCTCGCTCCGTGCCAATTCGACATAGGCATTGATACCCGCAACGAAAGCCGCGCAGATTGCCTGGCTATCCGGCGCATAGGCCGCCCACTCGGCCGCCATGTCGCCGCGATAGAGAAAATGGCGTGAGGCGTGATCCTGCGCCAGATAACCAGGCCCGAAATCGGCCGCCAGCAGCCCGAGCCCGCGTTTGCGCCACAAGTCGATCTGCCATAGGCGGTCACGGGCGGCATTGAAGCCCTGGACGAAAAACAGGTCCGCCTCGCTTTCGGCGCTGATATGGGCAATGCCCCAGCGGTCGATGCGGATTTCCGCTGGTTGCTCCAGACCAGCGATGGAAAGCGGTGCAGTCATTGCCTCAACCTCAGAGATATTGTTACAGCGTTCTACGGCCTACGATTATTACAGTCAGCCCCAGTTATGCGTGGTGGCATGCCACCAAGGCCCCATCGGCACGAGGCGTCAGTTCCGGTCGCACATGCGAGCAGATGTCCGTAGCCAGCGGACAGCGCGTGTGAAAGGCGCAGCCAGTGGGAATGTTGGACGGGCTCGGCAGTTCGCCGGTGAGAATAAACCGCTGCTTGCCGCGCTGAACCTCCGGATCCGCCTCCGGAACGGCCGACATCAGCGCCCTGGTGTAGGGATGTTTCGGGTTGGCGAAAAACGTGTCGCGATCCGCCATCTCGACGAAGCGGCCCAGATACATCACCACCACCCTGTCGCAGATATGCCGGACGACGGCGAGATCATGCGAGACGAAGAGATAGGACACCCCGGTGCGCTTCTGCAGCGCCACCAGCAGGTTGAGGATCTGCGCCCGCACCGAGACGTCGAGCGCCGACACCGGCTCGTCGCAGACCACCAGTTCCGGCTCCAGCGCCAGGGCGCGCGCAATAACGATGCGCTGCCGCTGGCCGCCCGAAAACTGGTGCGGATAGCGGTCGGCATGTTCGGCCCGCAACCCGACCTGCGTCAGCAGCTGCCCCACCCGCTCCTTCAGCGCCTGCCCCTTAACGATGCCGCGCACCGTCAGCGGTTCGCCGATTGTGGCGCCAACGGTCGATCGCGGATCGAGCGACAGCGCCGGATCCTGAAAGATCATCTGCACCTTGCGGCGGATGTCGTTGAGCTGTTGGCGGCTGGCGCCGACCACCTCGTCGCCGCCGATACGGATGCTGCCGGCCGTTGGTTTCTGCAGCCCGACGATGGCGTTCGACAATGTCGACTTGCCGCATCCGGATTCGCCGACCAGCGCCACGGTCTCGCCCGGCTTGATCACCAGATCAACGCCGTTCACAGCCTTGACCGTATGCGACGAGCGGCTGAACATGCCGCCACGACCTTCAAAATGCACCGCGACGTCGCGCACTTCCAGCACGTTGCCCAGATCCGCGCTCATGCCGCCACTCCCGTTATTTCGCCGATGCGGTCGCTATGCCAGCACGCCGCTCGATGTTCCGGGCCACGGGCAAACAGCGGCGGCTGCTCGTCGCGACATTTCTGCGTGGCAAGCGGACAGCGCTCGACGAAGCGACAGCCGACGCCAAATTCGTGCGGCTGCGGCACCGAACCCTCGATCGTCGCCAGGTCCGCCTTGGGCGCGTGATCGAGTTTCGGCACGCTGGCCAGCAACAGCGCCGTATAGGGATGGGCGGGCTGGCGGAACAGGTCGCGCACCGGCGCTATCTCGGCAATCCGGCCGGCATACATCACCGCCACATGATCGGCGATATCGGCCACCACGCCCATGTCATGGGTGATCAGCACGATCGAGGTGCCGCGCTCGGCCACCAGCTTCTTCATCACGTCGAGGATTTGCGCCTGGATGGTGACGTCAAGCGCCGTGGTCGGCTCGTCGGCCACCAGCACGCGCGGATCGCAGATCAGCGCGATGGCGATCATGATCCGCTGGCACATGCCGCCTGACAGCTCGAACGGATACTGGTGCAGCCGCCGGTCGGGGTCTGGAATGCCGACAGCCACCAGCATGTCGCGGGCTTTGGCGAGCGCCACCCGCTGCGAAACGCTGTTATGCTGGCGATAGGCGCCGGCGATCTGGGTGCCGACGGTTGTCAGCGGATCAAGCGAAGCGCTTGGCTCCTGAAAAATGATGGAAATGTCCTTGCCGCGGGCTTTGCGCAGCTGGCGCTCGGAAAAGGCAGCAAGATCGGTGTCTTCCAGCAGGATTTTGCCCGCACGGCGCTTTGCCGCCGGCGGTAGCAGCCCGAGCATGGCAAAGGCTGTCAGCGACTTGCCGCAGCCGGACTCGCCGACCAGCGCCATCACCTGGCCCGGCAGCACGGCAAACGACACACCATCGACAACATGGGCGCCGCCGATCTCGATGGTCAGGTCGTCGACCGTCAGCAGTGGCCGAAGGTCGATGCCGGTGTCCATGTGCGTGCCGATGCCGGCGGCCACGCCCGTTCCCGCGCCTGTACCGGTGCCCGTGCCCATGACCATTCCCATGCCGCCCCCTATTGGCCCGAAGCCGGTTGACTGCGCAAAAACGTACCGATCGAATTGCCACCATCGACGCTCAGCACCGCACCAGTAATGAAGCTCGCCTTGTCCGAGCACAGGAAGCCGATCGCCGTCGGCGCATCGTCCGGGCCGCTCTGCCGGCCGAGCGGGATGCGCTTCAGCATGTTGGCAACATAGTCTTCCGTCAGCAGGCTGACCTCGCTGCCGGCGGCAAAGCCGGGCTCGACCACGTTGACGCGAATGCCGCTCTCCGCCAGCTCCAGCGCAAAGCCTTTCGAAAGCCGCTCGATTGCAGTTTTGGACGTGCAGTAAGGCACCGACTCGCGGTTCATGCCGCGCGATGCTCCAGAGGAAATATTGATGATCGAGCCCTTGCGGCCCTCGGCCTGCATCAGCTTGGCCATTTCCCGCGTCAGCACGAAGGGTGCGCGCAGGTTGACGCCGAACACCAGATCCCAGTCAGAAAATTCCATGTCCATAAGGTTGTAGCGGGTGTAGATGCCGGCATTGTTGATCAGCACGTCCGGGGCGGCCCATTCGCGCCGGACAAGCTCGACCAGCTCCAGCATCGAGCTGTCGCTGGTGAGCTCGGTCGCATGCAACAGCGTCGTTGCCGGATCAAGACCCAGCTCGGCCACGACCGTTTTCAACGCGTCGCCGCGCACATCCGATAGACAAAGCTTTGCCCCATGGGCCGCAAAATAGGCGGCGATCCAGCGGCCAAAGATGCCGGCGGCGCCGGTGATCACTACTTTCTTGTCCAGAAATTCTTGTTCGTGTTCAATTGTCATATCAAAAAGACCTCAACGGGAACGGGAGCGGGGATCGAGCTGGTCGCGCAGCCAATCGCCCAGAACATTGACGGAAAACACCAGCAGGAAGAGGAAGCCGCCAGGAAAGGCGACGATCCACCAGGCGCGCTCGATATAGTCGCGCCCGACGCTCATGATCGCCCCCCAGCTGGCGGCCGGCGGCTGGATACCGAGCCCGAGGAAGGACAAGCCTGCCTCCATCAGGATCATCAGCCCGAACTCGGCGGTGGCCACGATCAGGATCGGGCCTGCGATATTCGGCAAAATATGGTGGAACAGGATGCGGGTGGCACCGGCGCCTGCCAGCTCGGATGCCTTGATGAACGGCAGGTTGGCGACCTGCAGCGTCTGCGCATAGGCAACGCGGGTATAGCGCGGCCAGCGAGTGAGCCCGAGCACCAGCACCAGTTTCAGAAATCCCGGCCCAAGCACGGCCACCGTCAGCACCGCCAGAAGAATGGCCGGGATCGACATCATGATGTCGACCATCCGCATGATCACCACTTCCACCTTGCCGCGGAACCAGCCGGCAATCATGCCAAGCGACACGCCCACCAGCGTCGAGACGACGACCGAGAGAATGGCCACGCCGAGCGAGACGCCGGCGCCATAGAGCACGCGCGACAGGAGATCGCGTCCGAGATCGTCGGTGCCGAACCAGTAGGTGATGCCGCGCATCGCAAAGCCCGGCGGCTTCAGGCGCCCGAGCAGATTCTGTTTCGACGGGTCGGCCGGTGCGATCCAGGGCGCCAGGATGGCGAGCAGGACGATCACCGCGAGGATGACGATGAAGACCAGCACCGGCAGCGGAACGCGGCGGATGCGGGCAAAAGCAGGGGATGTCGAGATCATGGCCATTTCTTACCGCACCATCCGAATGCGCGGATCGACCAGCACATAGACAAAATCGGCCAGCACGCTGGTCAGCACATAGACAAAGGAAATCAGCAGCACGATCACCTGCACCACCAGGAAATCACGCGACTGGATCGACTGGATCGCCAGCTGGCCGATCCCCGGCCAGGCAAACACCGTCTCGACGATCACAGCGCCGGCCAGTAGATTGCCGATCTCCAGCGCCGCGATGGTGATGACCGGGATCGACGCATTGCGCAGCACATGCCGCAGAACCACCGACCCCATGGAAAGCCCGCGCGCCCGCCCGGCACGGACATAATCCTTGCTCAGCTCGTCGATGATCGAGATTCGCGTCATCCGCGCGAAGGTCGACATCGAGATCGCCCCGAGCGCCACCGAGGGCATGATCATCGAAGCGAAATTGCCGGAGCCGGACGTCGGCAGCCAGCGCAGCGTTACCGCGAACACAAAAATCAGCA
>Ga0247730_1001994_pt1 | contig 10289 bp, 15 predicted proteins | sample UWRJL073202C2_FD_180959 | JGI IMG/M metagenome (GOLD analysis project Ga0247730, IMG submission 180959) | Plant litter microbial communities from Arlington Agricultural Research Station in Wisconsin, United States - UWRJ-L073-202C-2 | ecosystem: Environmental > Terrestrial > Plant litter >...
GCGGACAGCGACCCTCGTAAAATCAACTTGGGTGTTGGCGCGTACAGAGATGGTGCTGGCAAGCCCTATGTGCTGAGCAGCGTCAAGAAGGTATGTCATGGAAATTATCGCGTCAAGTCGGAACTATTCTGACGGGATTTCCATCCGCTTACAGGCAGAAGCTCTTGTCGCCCAGCAGAACCCCGACAAGGAGTATTTGCCTATTACTGGTCTTGCCTCCTTCACCAAGAACGCGGCTAAGCTCGCATATGGAGCGGACAGTGCCCCTCTTACTGCAGGATCTGTGAGTAATGTTATCGTGAGTCGAAAGTTGGTTACTGACGTATTCGTGCTACACAGATTGCTGTTACTCAGTCCATTTCTGGAACTGGTGCTCTGCGCATAGGAGGTGCTTTCCTTGCCCGTCATTACCCGCATGCAAAGGCTATCTATCTTCCCACTCCAACATGGGGAAACCACATCCCTCTTTTCAAGGATTCGGGCCTGGAAGTCAGGTCGTATAGATATTTCAACAAGAGCACTGTTGGCCTTGACTTCGAGGGTCTTAAAGCTGATCTCCTGGTATGCGTCCAACCATGGTTATCTTTTTAATTGCTAAACCACTTTCTTCTAGGCCGCTCCTGAACAGTCCATCGTTCTTTTGCACGCTTGTGCTCACAATCCTACTGGTATTGACCCTACGCAAGAGCAATGGAAAGAAATCTCCAACATTGTTCATGAGAGGAAGCTTTTCCCCTTCTTCGACATGGCATACCAGGGCTTCGCTTCTGGTGACACTGCACGCGACGCGTTTGCTGTCCGTCACTTTGTCCAGGAAGGCCACAACATTGCTCTCGCACAATCCTTCGCCAAAAACATGGGATTGTATGGTGAACGTGTCGGTGCCTTCTCCTTGACCACCAAAGACCCAGAGGAGAAGGCTCGTGTGGACAGTCAGTTGAAGATTGTCATTCGTCCAATGTACTCCAACCCACCTGTCCACGGTGCTAGGGTTGCTGGTGCTATCTTGGGTGACCCAACACTCTACCAGGAGTGGGAGGGCGAAGTCAAGACGATGGCCCAGAGAATCATCAGCATGAGAGAGCAGCTTTACAACATGCTCACTAAAGACTTGAAGACTCCTGGTGAGTGGGGTCACATCAAGAGCCAGATTGGCATGTTCAGGTGAGCTGGTGTTCAACTTCCAAGCGTTGCGTGTCCTGATCACTCTTCCATTTAGTTTCACTGGCCTCACCCAACCGCAAACCGAGGCTCTAGCCAACAAGGCTCACGTCTATATGACCAAGGATGGTCGTATCTCGATGGCTGGACTGAATGCAGGAAACATTGAGCACTTCGCCACTAGCGTCGATGCTGCCGTCAGGGGAACCCTCTAAGCAGGTAGAGACGTAAACGTGGTGAAATCAGGGACATTCAAAGTTGATTATAGTTGACTCAACGCGTTTACTTGCATACCAGCCCTTTCATGTAGTAAAAACCCATCTGGTATTTATTTGTTGTATACATGGAATCGAGGCAATCCATTCCTTGATAAGCATTACGCTTACGGCTACTTGAAATTGGTCAGTTTGAGCGCACAGAAGCTGGCCTTCTTATGCTAAACTCGAAGCCCTTAGATCCGTTTCAATGCAAAAACCCTACATGAAGTCAGAAGCTTACGTAGCAAACCATATCTCTTACTTATCCGGCGCCGATTATCTCAGCAAACAGCGTTGTCGGTTCGAACTAGCCGATTACGAGAGTATTTTCTCTTCAATCCTCTGCAGGTAAGCAGAACTCAATGAATCTCGAGAGAAGAGATGTGTAAATAAGTGCTGCAAATACGGCTAGATCAAGGATCTTACGACTGAAGCATGACCCTTCCCGCTTGATCGAGTACTTGAAGTAGGTAAGACCTCCCTCCCCGTGATATATTTGTGGTGCCTCGTGCCCTGTCCTTGGGCGCCAGGCGCTGGTATAAGAGCTGGATCGATTTCCTGTCTCAAGTCTACCAAACTCCCCAACTTCTGTCTACCAATCCACCATGGCGATCCCAGACGATTCCTTCTTCACGCCTTCTCCTGCTATATCTCTCATAGCTTCTGGACCATCGAGGCCGCTGTCTACCTGGCCAGGAATTACTCCTGCGTCGACTGCTGCTTTGAAGGAAGCACTCAAGAAAGACCGCGAGAATTGGCACATCTTCTTCAACCCAGCGTCTACCTTTCACAAGTGAGCCCCAGATACCTGCGAACGTACAGCATGAAGTTGAGGTGTACTTTTTAGTCATGTTGCTCATCATGTCATTTGCAACTGGGCTTTGGGAGCAAAGCCTGAGGCGGTAACTGCAGCCTACGAGCACAGCCTTTCGTACCAGGTTCCCATAGTGCAGCCTCCTGAGCCAATTACAATCGAAAACTTCAAGGCCCATACGGGCGATAGCAAGTAAGTGGAACTGACTTCGAATAGAGCCGTAAATTAATGCCTTCCACAGATTTTACAAAGCATACAGAGACTTTTTCGAGGCCGAAATCGACAGCAATGGCATTACGGAGACGGTAGAGAAATGGATATTCTCATCGAGCATGAACGTCGAGGACAGCAAGGGAAATGCGAGCATGCTCGCACGTTTGCTAGGCCTCATTATTCATCCCTTCATCCGCCTTGGCTATGGCTTGGAGTTCGGAATCCCTTCTCTCGTAGCACAAAGTAGGCCCCGACTTAAGCTTTTAATCTGTGTAACAACAAGCTGACACTTGAAATCGTAGGCCTAGCAGAAACTGCAGTTCATCAACATGAAATCGCACCCTTGGTTCCAGAGAGCCTCTTTACTTCCGGTGTTGTCGACACCCTGGCATCGAAACTTCAAGGAACTTCATTGCAGTCAAAGACGTCCAACGTGCACGCTTTATCTATAGTTTCCCAGATGGCCCAGGACGAACAGATTGGAAAGCCCAATCCTGTACCCTACAAGGACCTTCCGGCGTTCATCTTCGGCGGCGAAGTGCCCGCGTTGATATTGAAATATGTGGAGAAGTGGACCTTTGATGCGTCCGATCTCGAAGTTGTGCAGCAGAAGGTGAAAGAGCTGCAGTGGACTTGTACTCTTCTCTATCTTTCCGGTACCAAGGGAAAGAAACAGGGGGATCCGTTCTGGGCTGATTTTATCACCATGCACTGCGTTACCTCTGCTGTATTTGTGCCGGCCATGGTCGCTGCGCTGTCCCCGAGATCGAGGTACCTCCTTATGTCCAGGTATTTTGGAGCCCTTCTGCTCTGGTGGTCGACTCGAGGGTGTCCAATTCTCGATATCAAGGCGAGCATTCTATTGAGCTATGATGTGCACTTCTAACCGTATTCCAGGCATTCTATGAAACCAAAGTACCAGAGACTTCTTGGTCTACTATGATCGAGCAGGCGGTTACAGGTCCCGATGATCATTTCCCTAAAGTCACCCGTGCTCTCGCTCAATTCTCTCAGCTATATGGCGCAACACCTGCTGGCAATGAGGAGTTCAAAGGTTTAGGAATTACAAACACGGAGTTGTTGGATGGAACTCTGTTCTATCGAGCCGCTGCGTTGACGACGAAACGCGTGCTGGAAGGAGAAGAGGATGAGAGCTTCGGATATGCCCCAGGAACTCGGTGGTTCTGGGACAGGGAGTAAAGACGTCAAGTCATTGTGTACAAGCTGGCTAGCAAATGTCGCATCTCGTTCAGATCATCGTTGAAGCGTACTTCACTATGTGTACAATATGAAATTGTGTATCTACTTGGACTGATAGCCAGGATATCCAGACATGTGTATTACAATTGGGAGCCTTGTAGCTGTTATTGACCTTAGCCAAATACCTACGGAAGCTCTATGGAAAGAGGGAATCGGAAGGTATTTTTAGGATCGTATTGGGCCTTTAGCTCTTGTAAACGAGAATAGTGGGAATTGTAGTAGCGGTCTTGCCCTATACAACTCGTCAATACTTGAGACCCGGATGAAACAAAATGGCAATCTCACAGTTCTCAAGTCGGTCATCAGGATATCCTATGTATGCTGCCCAATCGAGGTCAGGCTGGCCAGAAACTAATGAGCTTGCCATCCCTAAAACGTAGAACGAACAATGTTAGTGAGGAGTACTTGCCCAATCGCTTTTGATACTCACCATCGACGAACTTAAATCCTGAAGTAGGGAATGTAGTGGACCCGAACGACGATGAGTAGAGCTGGAGATTGAACAAGGTATCGCGATGAGCGAAGGCTGTCTTGTCAGCAGGAACGGCATTAATTGCAGAGTTAGATCCCCCATAGAGTTCGACTTCTGCATACCAGCTCTATGATCATATCATCAGTAATAGCATTATTTATGAGAAGATATGTACACACCGCTTGGTCATAACCTTCGGTAGCTAGATGAGTCATGAAGGCCTCGATGCTGGCGTTGGTTAAAAGGTTGTTCTGAGGCGTAAGAACGCTCTTTGCATAGAAGGTTTCCGGGAAATCATAGCCGGTGCTGGTATTTAAAGGGCTTACAACCCAGCTCTGCAACCCTTGGAACCAGTTACCTTGCAGGACACTTGAACTCTTATCGGGAGTGGGCATGGTGCTCAGAAACGGCTTGACAGTCTGATTGAGAGTAGCGTGGCTACCCCAATATCCGCCGAAGAACTCTACGGCGACCTGGCCTCGGGCCCTGCCTTTGTTAAGGAAGAGCTCCCCACCCAATGTGGATGGAATGCCAGATACCGCGAAAGACTGGAACGATGACATGGCGGCAGTCGCATTTTTGATAGGGAGAGAGGGCCACTTGTAGTGGAAGATGGATGCTTCAGGGGGTTCTTTGAAAGTCTTTGCCTTGAACTGATAAACGACACCGAAAGAGCTGGCAGATCCGCGAATAGCCTAGAACTTCGAGTGAGCAATATACATAGCACCGCTGCGGAATCTGCGTACCCAGAAGAGATCGGAGTTCTGAGATTCAGACGCGGTCACAATCTTCCCATCAGGAAGGATCACGGTGACTTCGTAGATGACATCCAGGATGAGACCCCACATCCGGGAATGATGTCCCCAGCCTCCATGTCCTAAGTGACCACCGGTTCCAACAAAGGAGCATCTTTTGTCCTTGATCAGTATAATATCTATCACTTTTCTGAGGGAGGCTGACCTTCCATGAGGCATAGCACGACCGTATGCATGGATCGCTAAAGCAACATCGCCTAGCCTGTTACCAGTTTGGACTGTGACATCGAAAGTGTTGGGGTCGACGGAAATCAATTTGTTCTTGCTGAGATCAATAACGAGAGCACCGTCTGTTCCACCAACACCGTTGGCAATATAGCTATGCTATAGGTTCACGTCAGCCATTGTGGAATGCAGGTCAACAATGGTCAAACGTACACCACCACTACGTGATACGACTGGTATTCCCTGGGCCGCTCCAGCAACAACGGCTGCGGAGATCTGCTCTGGGCCAACTGGGTAGGTGACTACAGTAGGCTTTGTTTTGAACCTCCTGTTGTCTGAGAGGGATGCACGTAATGAGTGGTCTACAGACTAGGTCATCAACAAAGGTTACTCACGGGCACCGCTAGCATCGCTGTACGTTGAGTCTGCTGGAAAGACCGCTTGGACGCCACCTTTCTCCAGTGCTTGCTTCAATGCGGTGGTATTTTGGCTGACAACAAGCGTGGAGACAAATCCGAGGCACCATAGGCATGCCCACAGCAAGGAGAAGCGGGCCATGTTTGCCTGCGCGTAGAGTGGAGCGACGAGGTGGGAGGAAAATCCTTGAAAACAACCCTGTTCGCTCTTATACAGCTCAGAAGACGAGACCTGAGATATCGCATTTACGACCTGTGTTTCTGCGGTAAATTTCCGTTTCTCTCCTTTCACGGCGTATGTTTGGAAGGCAATATTAGAGCTGTGATTGCCAACCAGTCAAGTGTAGGAACGCTCTTGGCGTTTTCTATATTCACTCTGTTCTGATGACCGTCGTATGATCTTGCCAAGCACAGCGCAGGTCGGATTGATACAGACCATAACCTCCAGACTGAAGTGAAGAAGCGCAGGTGGGGACAAAGTCGGCAAATCTACGATATTGCGGCGAGATTGAGGCGTCAGATTGAGATTGTCTCTACCCCTTGTATTTTGAGTCGTCGGATGAGACACGGACATTATACAGGGCTTTCCAGGAAAAACAACCAGCATGATCTGTCCCACAGCCGAGCAAGCGCAGAGCAGCACAGAGCCTGTCAAATATTTCTCCGTACCCAACATATCACCTTTGAGTATCTCGTAGGGCCGATAGTGGACAGACAGGGAAAGACGCGGACCTGGAGGTGCGATGCGTAATGTCTGCGCCGTGCTGACAAGACACAGAGAGGGGGGGTGGGATATAGTACTGAAGTGACAGTATCATACGCCAATGTATATCGTCAGCTAGGGGCATTATCGGACAGGAGCGCTGCTAGCATATTGGTTGTGATGGTGTGCAGGCTAGGGGATTCTAGGTTTCAAAGTTGGTCCCGCGGTCACGGGATCAAACACACGCCACTTGCTACTTGACCTCAACCGTCACCATCTCCACAGATTCGAATCCCTTGATACACCTTCCACCACTGGACCACTCGAAAACAACTACATTGAACTTTAGCTTTCAAGCCTGATACTCATTTGTACTCGCTATGTCAGATCACCGGAATTCAGGAGCGTCTCTTGTTGGCTCTCCTTCGCTTCCTGGGGCATGGCCTAGCACGCCCACGCCCACTCCCGCCCGCTCAGACAATAGCAGAAACCCAGCCCCCGAGACGATACTTCCCCATGATGCCGAACCCATACAGGTTTCTCCTCTCGATCATGTCCTAGATTTCCAACAACAATATGCTTCGCAATTCGCTCGAGAATTCGTCGTGTCAACATCGCGGCATGCTCGCACCAATCGCCGTGTCAACCTCGGCTCTTTTGATAGCTCTTCACCCACGCATAGATCCAATTTATCGCAGCTCTCTCAGGCAAGCAGTCTATCAGTTGCTTTATCAACCTTTTCTGACATCCGCGGTTGTCCAGGATGGTGGTGCATACATTGATTCAGTCGTGAGTCTTTTCCTTTGTACATTAATATTCGCATTCAAGGAGCTGAACGTTGAGTAGGATTCTTCAAACACCGCTTGGACCGATGTCACTACCCCCGAAGAATCTATAATCACGGTACCACGAACGAATACCCCTCGAAAACCCTCAGAGAAGGTCTTTGACTCAAATTTAGGCCCTATTACACGCATATACGAACCTTCAGACGACTGTCTTGGTGATATCGAACAGGCTAATTCTGCTAAAGCCACACCAACCAACCAGAATACTGAATCGCCATCGCTTCCATCGATGTCAAGATCTACGTCTTACAGTTATACAGCAGACTCTGGCGCTTCAAGTATATCTGCTTCGCCGATGCTGTTTCGCTCTGTGACATCTCTCGCTGCACACAAAGAGACGACCCAATCTTCGCAGTCGCTTCACATTCGTAACACATCAACAGCTGAAATGGATGCAATGCCCGAACTCTCGTCTTACGCTCTGTCCCTATCTTCTATCTCTGACCTTGTGGCCGCGCCTGAGGATTCTCCCAACTCGTATTTCTCGCCCGGAGGGCATACAGTTTCGAGTGGTTGCGAAGCAGCAGAAAACGTTCTCATAGCTTCTCCTTTTCTCTTCGACTCTCCGACTTTCACCCGCTCAATTTCGTACTCAGCCTCAGTTGCTTCCTCCTTGAATGCTCGATTGACCGCACAGAACCAAGATCACTTAGTCCAGTTCCCTCCTCCTTCGCCAAGCTCTCCCTCTACTCCGCGCGGCTCGCTCGAACGAGCAAACAGATTTCGGGACGAATCTGACTGGGCTAATGGCTATCGAGTAATGCCCGCAATGCCAGCGAGGCCAACAACTGCTGAGGACTATGCCTCCGCTATCATGTCGAATGCCTGGAGGATCGAAAGCCCTGCTACAGATTTCACTGACCCGGCGTATCTACCGCGTCCTCCTGCCAGTCAGCTGCTGCGCACGTTGCCACAGACGGCTTCTGCTGCTCGCCGAAACACCCCCGCAAATAGGATAACAGTACTTGAGAAGCTCAGGAACTTCGGAGTGAAAGCCAAACGTCTGTTTACTCGAAAACAGGCACAGCCAAAACGCGTCACGTCTCAGACTGCTCACTCTGGACCGCAGCTTGATTCAAGTATCTCTGTACCATATATCCATACTGATCAGAGTACTAGGGTCTCACAATATCATGATGTTCCGACTCATCATCTAGGACAAGAAGATGAGGCAGACGTAAGCGCTCTCTTGCTAGCTGTCTGCCCACAACTCTGATCCTGTTTATTAGATTCAGATTCGCAGACCAAGACCTAGTCTTCACCCGCAGACGTTCCATCCTCCTGATGCAAGACTTTCGTCGTACGCCTTTCTTTCCAACGGTTCCGAGGAGAGCCCAGAAACAATCGTTACCCTACAACAACAGAGAAGGTTCTCCATGCCTTCTCCGTCCGCGCGTGTAATGGCGTTGCCTAGATCCAGACATCGTCGAAGACCCGGTTCTGCCAACGCAGTTTCCCAGTTTCAGCCTCAGGCGGATTATAGCAGCACGCTTTTCCATTCAAGCATCTTCGAAGATCCTTCGTCTTCAAGGAATACGACACCTCGTCGTGCTCCTCAGCAATCTCCAAGTGCAAGACCTAGAACGCATCGCACTCCGTCTTCTCCGCCAGGCTTACCATCTACTGGAGTACCGAGGCCGATGGGAAGACCGTTCTTCGATCAATTAAAGGACAATGCTTCGGTTGAATCTTTCAGAGCTGGACTTAGGGAGGAAGGATCGTGGGCTAGAGCGCGTTGAGCAAGCACTTCATGGGTCGTAATGCCGAAGAAGATATACTACATAGAGAACGGCTGAATAGCAGGCTTGTTGTCGTATATGAGCGGCATGGTCCTGTACGAATGAAAGGAATAATAATTGCAGGACGTAACCAAGAGCGATGTTTGTGGATGGCGGTTGGTAGTCAAAGTTCCCAATTGATCCAAATCCAAATCGAGACTCAACCTTGTACTTCCGCCACGCCTCAGGCTTTCACGTCGTTCCTTTCCCCCCGCTTGCCTACACTCTCTATTTCTTACTTATCCAAGCACGCCCAAGCATCAAAAATGGATTCCTTGATACCCTTCACGACATCTGGCTCCTTGGTGGACTGTGTTGACAGTATGTCTGTCTTGCTTTGCCACTTCGACCCCACTGCAACCTACGCCCCTAGGGAAGATGCTAGTCATTTTACGAGACGGTAGAAAGCTACATGGTGTTCTACGGTCTTACGATCAATTTGGTGCGTTTTATAGAAACGATAGGCGGGGATTTCTACTTAAACGTTGTCTGGTTTCTGTAGCAAATCTCGTACTGGAAGATACGGTGGAGCGGATACATCATGGGAATGCAGTAGCTGAAAACTGGCAAGGCTTATTCCTGATCAGAGGAGAGAACGTGGTGCTGCTGGGCGAAATTGTGCGTGTTGTTACTTTCGCTTTCCTGAAGCACTCCATCTGACGTCGATGTGGGGGAATGCGCAGGATTTGGATCAAGAAGACGAAGTTCCGTTACGACAAGTAGATTTCAACGTGCTAGAGCCATATCATAAAGTGGACATCGACGACAAGAAGCAACGGGAAGAATATAAAGCACACATTCTGTACGAGGAGAAAGGGTTCTGTAAAGAAGGTGGTGAAGGAGACGGCTACTAACACCGACACCACTACCACCAGTGTGGACATTGGAGGGTTTTTTTGCGCACGGGAGCTTCTCAGTAGGGCGGATTCATTAGTCCGAGAAGCTAACAGATCTTGTTTTGTAGTTTGTAAAATTCAGAATTGATTGTTCAGAGAGCTAGGTTTCAATACCTATCGCAGTTCATTGACGAATACACCTGCTGCCCCCATTCCGGATCCAACACACATACTGGTCATCAACACATTCTTACCTGACCTGCTTAGTTCGGCGAGACCCGTTACGACCTGGCGGGTACCAGCTAGTGGAACGATTAGTATTACATCTAGTAACATGAAGCAACGAGAATATGTACTCATTCCGAGTGGATGTGAAATCGCAATCGAGCCTCCACTATACGCAATACCAGGAACATAAGCATAGTTTTGCGAGCAGACGTGGTCATAATGCTTACTTTGGGTTGATCTTCTCAATCGGAATATCAAGATGCTCAACACAATATGCGAATTGAGATGCGAAAGCTTCGTTGATCTAGGGTGAATCTAGGTAA
>Ga0247730_1001995_pt1 | contig 10288 bp, 12 predicted proteins | sample UWRJL073202C2_FD_180959 | JGI IMG/M metagenome (GOLD analysis project Ga0247730, IMG submission 180959) | Plant litter microbial communities from Arlington Agricultural Research Station in Wisconsin, United States - UWRJ-L073-202C-2 | ecosystem: Environmental > Terrestrial > Plant litter >...
CTCTTTGAGTCGGGTCCGCCTCTCCTTGAGCTGGGCAATCTCGGCTTTACAGAGCTCGAAGTCTTCGGTTGTTGAGGAGACGATGCGTAGGAGGCCTGGGTCTGAAACAGGCGGGAAGTTTTGTTCACGAGAACAAGTGAAGGGGTCAAACGTTTGCAAATTCATAATCGATATTTGAGAGGGCTTATGAATCTAACTGTGGTCGTTGAATATTCCGAATTTTGAAAGAGGGGATAACAACGAGTCGCCTACCTGCGGACTTCGGTCTTGAACACACAGCAGACGCGCTGCAGTTCGACTGATGAGATAGGGAAAGGAAATTGAAGATTCCTGGGTTGTTTGATATGGTGGGGGGACGGTGGACAGAGCACGAGTGGCTGATCCAGATTCCAGATGATGGTAAAAGAGAGAGCGTCTTGGATCACAGCAGGACTCTGACGGCCCCTATCATCACCAGTTGTTCTGACACGCGGCACAAACTTCTACAGTGTTCAGTGTAGAGAACAAAACAGATTTCCTAGCCGGACAATGTGCGTTTTCGGTGACCTAGACCTATTGCGCGCAGCTGACCGTCTTTCATACTTTAGAGTTCAGACATGCAGGACTCCAATACGGCCAGAGCTGTGCGTCTCCTGCTACACTTGGTTGACGGAATACAAGGCTAACAAGCGCCTGACAGACGGTCTGTTCTTCCTTCGTGCGCTATGTCTGGACCTAACTTTGTCTGACATTCAGGATATGCCGCTTTCTGCACGCCCGGCCAACGAAGAAAGACTCGGGGAATTGAACGACGACGAAGGTACGTGACTGGAGCCTCTTTCAATCTGAATACTCTCCTGACTTCATGTCCAGTGGAATTCTATTCTGGTACTTCCTCTTTCCTTTTGGCCTACTCCCTGATTGCCATGACCAACCAATCGTGACAGACGAAGAGGATGGCGCCCAGGGAGGCATGGCAATCGCAGACGGAATCGCATCCACCATTTACCTCTTGCCGAATGCCATAGTTTCGAAGCAGTCATCCACGAAATTTGCTCCTACGCCACACGACATCCGCACCGAGCTCGACATCCTTCTGCGCATTTCTCATCCTAACGTCAGTCTCCTCTATATCTCCTCTCGTCCAGCTCGTGTCTAATTGGTTTACAGATCATCGAGCTCCTATCGATCGAAGAAGTAGACGACGATATACATTTGCACCTACCATACATCCCTTTCACGCTCACCGACCTCTTATTCTCATCCCCTCTTCCACTGAGGTTGACCAAGGCACTACTTCATCAAGTGCTCCTCGGCCTGGACCACTTGCACTCTCACAAAATTGCACATCGTGACGTGAAACCTTCCAACATTCTGGTCTCCAATATTGGCGCTGTCAAACTTATCGATTTTGGAGTGTCTTTTGTCGAAGGCGGCAGCGAGAAACCTACGGAGATGTATTTTGAAGTCTGCTCAGGGTGAATCTCTAAGGATTATAGTTCATTCATCGCATTGACAATGAGCATTACACAGGCCATATAGACCGCCAGAGCTCTTGTTTGGTTCGAGAGCCTATAACCCATACGCTGTGGATTCCTGGAGCTTTGGAGCAATGATGACCGAGTTCTTCTTCCCAGCTCCTCTCCAAGCAGCAGCATCAGAAGGTTGGGACCCAGATTTAGAAGAACGAGAGCCAACAAAGACATTGTTCGATGCGAGTAGAGGAGAGATTGGGCTGATTGTGTCAATCTTCAAGCAACTTGGAACACCAACGAAGGACACGTGGCCTGTATGTTCGTTCTATCTGCATTCACAGGGTCTGCTACTAATGCAATTGATATCTAGGATTTTGAGAAACTACCAGACGCCAACAAGCTGGACTTTGTCGTATTCCCTCCAACCACATTACCGGTCGAGGACAATGATGCCAGGCAGATCGCGGAGAGGTTCTTAGTGTATCCACCAGAGGAGAGGCTTGGGGTCGGGGAGGCGTTGAAAGACGAGTGGTTTGCTGATAGAGTGCAGACTGGAGAGCTAGAGGCAATGATGAGCGAGTTTCAGCTTCCTGTAACGAATCTTGAAGGGTAATACTTGACTTGCCGTTTCTTCTCTGCTACGTTCAGTCGACGCGTTTCTAACTCGCAATTATGGAATATTGCTCCGAAATTGTCGCGGTGATCGGGGTACCAGGTGCTCTTCCTCTTGAGCTCGCTTAGCAGCTCCTCTTCTCATATCCGATACCGGATGCGCTCCCAATACCAAAAATGCATCTTCAGGGAGATTGGGCTTCAAGTCGCGAGGCTGATCGATTACAGCTATTGTCAACGTCTGCTATTGCTCGACTGCTGTCGTTTGGCCGGACGGTGTTGCTAAGACTTTGTTTCCGGTCTCGCTTAAGTTCACTACAAGTCTACAACGACACTCCTTCCATGTTTGACTTTGTGCGCGCTTCAACGTCCGGTCATCCTCCTGCTCAAACGGAACGTGCGTGTAGTCCATGAACGATTTTTATGCTCACGCTCGGTCTCAGTTACGGTCAGGTTCGCCGCCATTATTGGCCCAGTGCTACTCTTCTTGGCACCTGGCCAACATAACGCACTGCCTTCAGGCCTCGTCGTGTTCAGAGGTTTTTGGGTTGCTAGGTTACCTTGCACCCGTTGTGTGGTGCAAGGAAGCTACTCAATGGTAAGCTGTATTGACGGTCTGTTCATGCCGCAGTCACTCTGCACACGAGTTTTGGAGACTCTCGTATAAAACGACGAGACGAGATCGATACTCCCTCACAAAACTCCTCAGCCTCTCACCACCTTCTCAAGAATCAATCAACTATGCAGATCGCTACTGGACTTGTCGCCCTCGCAGCTGCCCTCGTCGCCAGTGCTGCTCCTCAGGCTGTAACTGTGACCTCGTCAATTGTACGCATTCTATCGTTATCGCGTTCATCGCCTGAGCCTCGCTGATCAAACATATTAGAGCTTCAGCAGTGAGGTTACTGGTAGCGCCAGCAGCAGCTTCAGCGGTGGGGCTACTACCACTGCATCTCCCAGCAGCGCCTTGGCAGCCAGCACCTGCACTATCGGTGCCACCACTGTCGTCTACTGGGTCTCTGAGCCCACCGCCACCGCGTCCGCCAGCGGTGTCTCCAGTGTTATCGTTGTTCCTGCTTCCAGCGTCACCAGCAGTCTCGTCACTGTGTCCGCCCCTAGCGTCAGCAGTGCCGTCGGCTCTGTATCCTCCGCCATTGCCAGCTCGGGCATTGTTAGCTACAGCACCACCTACATCCCTAGCCCCAGCGGCGTGTTGCACGACTGCCCCTTCGGCAGGCCCACCACCTCCACCTTGGAGGCTACCGCTTATGCTACGCCAACTGCCGCTACCGCGGCCTAAATAGACCAGTGTCTTCCTGTCTCTGAAGGTGTTGGTATTCTACGTGTTTCGAAAGCTACTATGCATTTATGTTCTACAGTAACCTACTAGTATTCCTGTATGAATCACTGTGGCGTTTATGCATTTGTCTTCAATGGAATAGCCTCAGATGGTTCTTCTAGTAATGGCTGACCCGTAAGGGTGCCGAAGCTCTACTAGGGCTCCAACTATTTAGTTTAGGTTTACACCCAACCGTAAACTTAAACAGTAAACAGTTTAAAGAGTCTAAAAAACTATTTAAAATATAAACAGATAATTTTGCACATGATCTTGTCTGCATATTTCAGAAGAGGTGCTGATCATGAGTTAGTGGGTAATTTCTTGTCTCATATGTGTTTTCTCACTTGGGAACACAGTATGAGCTTTAGAGTAGTACCATAGAGTACTACCAGCGATGCGTAGCGACATAAGGTAACGTTTATGACGGATTGCCAAGCGTTACATTCCGTCACACAACTCCCGTCTCCCCTGCATCAACTTTCAAGGCTATCACAGACGGCCTAAGCTTTCCATTCAAGACGTTTTGCACTACCAATGGCTCCAGGAGACTTTCGAAAGGATAAATACAGGGCTTGTAGCCCTCAATCAAAGAAACTGATGATACCGTTTAAAACTGTTTAAACTGTTTCTGTTTATGCATACCCAGGATTTTAAACTTAAACAGTTCACGTGATAACTGTTTACGGAAATAAACTGTTTAAAACATAAACGGTTGGAGCCCTAAGCTCTACGACGTCCAATTACCCTCTCTGGACTTAGATCCATGTGTCGATCACAACGCTATTGCGATCACTACTTGGTTCCCTGTGGGTGCTCTCATTACATGCATTCGCCGAGATCGACCCTCATACGACAATGCTGGACAGTGATCTTCCTTATGTAAATATATCTGTTTTTGCCCGTACAAATTGCAAGACAATTATATATATATTGACGTAGAGTTAAATTGAAGTGTGCCAGATGCCATGGAGGAAGACAGAGTGTACAAGAGCTCGATTAAGGACACGATGGGATTTTTTTTTAAACATCACAAACTTCGAGCAACTGACATAGAATACAAAATTCAATAAACGAACCGATCTGTGACATATACTTCTTCGGCCCCTACGTCGCTGAATCTACTTTCCGTAGACCTTCTGGCATTCCTCCACATAGGTATCAAGACAAACCTTGAGGAGCTTGTACGTCTCAACTGAAGGCTGTAGCTTTCCCCAGAAGAACTTGAAAAGTAAGGTGAGTAGTGTGCTCGAACAATTGCGTACCACTTACCTTGGTGATCTTTGCATCCTTGGCCACGACTCCGCTCAGAGATGACTTCAGGCTTACCATGTCCAGATTGATCTATATCGCACAAACAAACACCTAGTGAGACGACAATCGGGGACAGAAGGATGAGACCACTGACTGTCTGCCAAATATTGGCAATGATATCAATCTTTCCTGCGGCTTTCCGCATCAAATCCTTGGTTCCTCCAGGCTTCTCGAAAGCCTCGGTGTACTTCTTCAGTCTTTCTTGTTTCGCCAAGAGGTCCAGAACAGCCTGATCAGCCAAGTCTTTCTCGCCTTGCAGTCCTATATGAGAGCACTGAGACCGGTGAACAAGAATATCACAGCAAGGGCGACCTTACCTTCCTTCTTCGTCTTGATATCCTCGAGCTTTGCTTTAGCGGCAACACCGCTCATAATAGACGCCTAGTAGCATTAGACATGCTGCTGGAAATGGGATTGACAAAGCCAACGTACGGTAGCAACTCCAATCGCAGCGGGAGTGAGCGTGAAAACCGCGGCGACGCACGCAAGAAGGCCAATGGCAAAGGAAGCGATCATCGCTTTCTGAGCGTCTTCCATCTGCCCCAGTAATAAGTCAGCCCAAACGTAGAGTCCATAGGAATAACAACAAACTTGTTTGTCGAGTCTAGAGATCTCGTTAGTATTTCGTATTGCAGAACGTTGTCAGGACTTACTCTTGCAGTTGATCAATCAAAGCCTGGACCTTGTTGCGAGCGTCTTGAATCTCCTTCTTCATACCAGCGTCTGCGTCTACTAGCTTTTGGGACAAGACCTCGGCAAAAATAACAATGTCGTCGGACAGGGTTCTGAATCGATTCTTCATGTCCAGTGCCTGCTGTTGCTTGTTCCCAAGCTCCTGTTGTTCTAGTTGGTGTCTGACTTGGAATGAGAGACCAAATCGAAAACGTACAATACAAAAGTTGTCGATCTCATCTTTAAGATCCGAAAAGTTGTATTCTGTAGCAGGATTGTACGTGATAACGGTCAAAACCGCTACAGAGCTGGCGCGTTAGAACGACATCACTGAGAGCTCTTATTTCTATCACTTACTGGCAATGAAGGCTGAAGCCTCTTTGGCGACTTCATAACTTGTTTGAAGGTCGACCTCAAAGCGCTTCCGAGAACAATGGTTAGCAGTCTGTGGATCATGGGCTCTGAGTTGGAGATCTCACCTCAATCTTCGGGCTCCATTGTGCTTGAAGCTGGATGTCATTTCCCTCGACGTCCTTGAACTTCTCTTTGTCAAAGTGGAGCAGAGTGAGGTTGATGCCTTGGAAGAGATCACGAATGTCGCGGACGGTCTGCGCAAGCGCCTTGACATCTTCGTATGCGCGAGTCCTGACCTCAGGGTTACTAACAGCGTCGGCCACAGACTTGTTGTGATCGTCTTGGGCCTCCTCGGTGCTGTTCTTGGCCAGAATCTCTGCGTGAGTTTCTGCTCCAGTGACAGTGGTGGTGGCGGTAACAGTGAGAGACATGATACTAGTGGGTGCAAGGAAAGAAGTCTTCGAGAGATCTGAGGGAAGTACTATCCTCGATTGTTCAGGCTTTTAAACCTTCAGAGAATGGTGCGCCAACTCATGTACCAGAGCGAGTGCCTGCCGAGAAGCCTTTTCCGCATACTTCTAGAGATCGTGAGAGCAGCGGAGAACACAGAAACTTCCCACCTGATATGTCAGTATGAATTGAGGATTCGTCGAATCCATTGAAAACGTCTTCAGTGCGTTCGGGATAAATAATTGTGGCGCTGTCTCTACATAATCCTATGTTGCGGTCCATTCTCTGAGAGTGAAGACGAGGCATTTGCCCCTGATGTGACGCTGAGATGATGAAAAATTTTGCTGGTCCAGTTGCAAAGACCGTAGTCGCAAAGTGCAACTCATGAGAATGGAGTGACTCAGAGTTCAATCTACTATACAAAAGAAATGCTCCATTTCGAGTTCCTGGCATTGTCAATTTTTTTACGGGCGCAAGAGGCTAATAGACGTGCGTACAATTGGTTAGCATTGGCACCTATTCAATTGGAAGAGCAACATCATTGTATGATGCAGCGAGTGGGATGTGTATGTGTGTGTGTGTGTGTGTGTGTGTGTGTGTGAAAGAGAGTGAGATGTAGATTCCCTGCATTACTAGCATTGGCAGTTATTCCTGCGCAGAACGTCGGGAAAGGGGAGTATTAGGATCGTTCCATGTATTTCCACGCTGGCGTTATGGAAGAATGAATGTTATGATCTGTCACGATCGTGACGTGACATTTCGTTTTCTCCGCATGCTGTTCAGCTCGATCCTCCTTTTGGTCCTTTCTTGCTTCGTTCATTAGACAATCCTCTCTTAAACCAAAGCAATGAAACATTAATGGCTTTTTAAATAAGAAAACCCAGAGAACAGTAGCTATCATCCAATCAAGAACTCGCCTCCTACGATGGCTCATCATCATTCTCCGCCGCTGACTCAGAAGCAAAGCCAGTAATGCAGCAAATATTACTGATGGCTGGTGCGACGTACGTCCCGGTTTCGGACTCTATTCTTTCAAGTATGTCTTTTGTTCTCTTGATGGCTCTTCATTATGTTCCAAACGCGACCTACTTTGATTCAGACGACTCCATTTCTCGCCGTCCTCAACTTGCCACTGGCAGTTCGAAATGTTAGCTTTGTATTGGAAGAAACATTCTCTATGAGCTCAATTCAATTAGGACCTGTATGAGGCAGATAATGGACCTGCTTTCGTCGCCAAAACTCGGCTCAGCTATTCATTCAGCTATCCAGGTTCATATTCCGCTCCATTCTTTCACGATGTGCTCACAGCTCACAGCAAAAGCTATATAATGTATACTCACAATCGAACTGATAGCTCTCATCCTCCTCGAGAAGATTTCACACCTAGTACACTATCGCAACCACTGCACAAGCAAACATGTCTTCTCTCCGAAACAACCAAGTGCAAGTCGACTGCGCCAAGGCTGTCTCCAAATTCACCGACGACTGTGTCACTGTGCGCAGCCAAATGCTCAAATTTGCCTCCAAGGTTGCGCTCATTGACAACTTTGCCTCGTCTACCGACGTGAATGGAGACTGGAAAGCTATACGCACCGCGGTATGTCTCTTTCAACCGACACAGTTCATGAGAAGGCTTACCGATTTCCCCTTCCAGTTTGACGACGTCATCCATTCGTTGGATGTGAACTGTACAAAACTTTCTACGGAAATCTCGAGTGAGTGGACAGCAGGAAAGCAGGTGTCTTGCGAGTAATCCGTTAATCACCTCCACAGCTTACTTGTCTCTGCTCCCGAACGCAGCTAAACCTGACTGGGGCGAGGACATGCGAACCGAGCTTGCGGGATCCATTGATGTAAGAATGTGCAGGGTATCTGACAAACACTTTTCTGACTCGAATGTTACAGAGCTTGCGCCCTTATTTCACCGAATTTGACAAAGCCAGGGAGTTTGAAGACATTGCAACGAAGGTGGATGGGGTCCTTCAAGCCGGCTCTAAGGCTGTGACCAGCACGATCAATAAACTGGAGGCTGATCGTCAGGACGCGTCTGAGAGCTTGCAGGCTGCCCAGGCTAACTTGCAAAGGTATTACTTTCGTTCGACTTCACTTGTCGCATTTGCTGACTTGATTCCAAAACAGGATCAAGAAATTGGTAAGTTGTATTGGAGATGTCTTCGTATTTACCTAGCTAATCATACCATGCAGGCTGACGAGAAACGTGCCGATTCAGAGAAGAGTTATTTGAACAAAGGTGTGAACTCCTTCAAGCGCTTGACAGGCTCGGAGGCACGTACCGAGGACGACAAGGATGACAAGAAGTTCGACTTGGTGGAAACTGCGGGCCAGCTTCAAGACGCACTTAACACCAAGGCTGACGAGAATCCTGATCTCGATGGTGAGCCCTATTGAGAATCCTAGAATTTTTTTTCCACGCCTTGGAACTCATGTTCATCTCCACAGCGGCTACTAAGGCTCTCGCTGAGGCCCAGAGCTGGAAGCTGGAAGTCGATGCGAAGGTAGCCAAAGCCAAGTCGATTGACTGGCCAGGCTGTGCTTCGACTCTCGGTCAAATTAAGATCGGCCTCGAAAATCTAGGCAAGGGACAGTCTTCCTTCGGGCAATCTTGCATTATTGTACGCCGCCGTTGTTGCTTTTGTTTCTGATCTCCCTGACTAGACGTTGACATCTTAGTACAACGACGAGCTCACTGGTTACAAGAAGGCATTCGACGACATGGCTGCGAGCAATGTACCGGTGGGATTTCTCACTGCTTTCGTATTTGCCGACATCACTCATAATATATATGCAGGATAACCAGCTTGCTCTCCAAGCCTGGCATCAGAAGGCACGCGACGACGAGAAGGAGTTCGTGTCTCTCGTGAAATCGCTCAACAACTATTCCTACAAGCTCAAGTAATGCTGATGGATGGGCCTATATGAATCGTTATCACTTGCTCAATGTCTGGAATGTGTTCTTTTAGTATGGGGGAATGATGATATGTTTTGCTACTTTCATAAAGCGATTTCCTGGATCTCCCGCTGCGCCCTCCCATGTTCATGATCTCAAAGCTCTGTCCAATGTTGCACATTGTCTGCTAAAAGGACCCAAGGGCTATGGAGGATAGTCGTTCATCATGGTATCGTCAACAAATGATCGGTTGATTGAGACCACCTACCACTATAGTAGACTTTTGAGAGACTCAAAGATGCTTGGAAAAAAATCTCAACACCCGAATCGTTTACAACAGCTAGGCCTGGGAATATGTATCGTGTACAATGGCGCGAACAACACTGTGTCCCTCACGATGCACACGCCAAAGTTTTAGCCCAACGATGTTGATAACTTGACTTGATCTTGTATAAAGCAATGAATACGATTGAAAAAACAAGGGCGTAAGTAATGTACAATTACAAAATCATCAGACAATAGCAACATGCAGTCCTTTTAGATCAGACATCCTCCTCGTCCTCCTTTGTTCGATTACAATTCAATGTTCACCCTCTTAGCAGCCTTCTTCAAAAACGACTCTTCCTCTACAGGTTCAGGAGTATCGGAATAAAAGCTCTTCAACGTCCTCCATGCAATATCCACATATTCATTCACAATCGTTTGAATCCTTGTCAACAACGACTCTTCCTATACAAATCATCAGGCTCGTTCGAAAAGGGAAGGGGAGAAAGAAGCGGAACGTACAGGAATCAAGGTCTTCTTCTCTCCAAACAGCTCCCTGACAGACTGCAACAGCTCATTACGTTCTTTGGGCAACTTGCTTTCTGTCCATCCGCTCTCTGCAAGGTAGGCACGTAGACGATTGTCAGGCCATGAAAGGTAAGGTGCTGAAGCTGCTGCAGAGAATGCTGCAGTGACTGCTGTAGATCCGCTTTGGAATCTATCAATGCGTCAGCACAGGGTCAAGGTGAACAAAGGAAAGGAAGACGTACTGTTCTTTGACCATCTGGACGAGCTCATCACGTTTCTTCTGGGAAGCAGTTCGGTCATCGACGTATCCACTCTTCACAAGCCAAGCACGGATGTGACTGTCTGTCCAGGCAGAGAGGAGTGTAGAAGTGGCGGTGTCATACGATTGCCTGCAAG
>Ga0247730_1001999_pt1 | contig 10274 bp, 13 predicted proteins | sample UWRJL073202C2_FD_180959 | JGI IMG/M metagenome (GOLD analysis project Ga0247730, IMG submission 180959) | Plant litter microbial communities from Arlington Agricultural Research Station in Wisconsin, United States - UWRJ-L073-202C-2 | ecosystem: Environmental > Terrestrial > Plant litter >...
TCGTTGTCGACCATTGATAACTGACGCTCTTAGATGAGTTCGCGACTAGCAAGGGTAGAATGGAAACTCACATATATTTGAGTTGAGCGGTTTGAGTTGGTGGCTTGAGTCGGTTGATTTGAAGATTCGAAGGTTTATTACTGGAGGAAAACCCTCGTTTGGCGAGATCCACTGTCGACGAGGAGGGAAATCGCGTACCTGTGGTCGTTGTTATGGTTAAGACTGGCGATTGAGATGTTTGGGATCAGTCGGTATGAATCCTGGAGGAAGATGAGCAAAGGCGTGTTGAAGATACGCAAAACGCACGGGAATACTGTGGAAGACAGGAGTGAAGGCTCACAATTCTGAAATGGCTCGCTGCTTTAATGCGGGTGCACAGCCACCATTGCATTCGCATTTCATCAATGGCATGTTCTTTTAAGGACATATAGCAAGAACTATTCGTTAGAGGGCACATATCCGGCAGAATATTAGCCTGTGAGTATCCTTGAAGCTTCATCTACAGAATGACCAGTGCAGCATTCAGCATAGTGGACTATGAATCATAGCAGCGAAGCGTGCGTTACGAGAAACGTATATTAGCTTGTATTTCTCACTTTCGTGAATCGTGCGTGTATGCCAAAGCTCCTTTTAGATATTATTTAGTACATGGAGCACATTTACATCTGTAGTTAGGTCCTGGACGTTTATAACTTAGTGCTCTTCTCAACAGCTGCGAGCTTGTCGTGGTCCTCAATGATTCTATACTCAATGAGAAAGTGTAAAGGGAGAGATACGAAGCAAATATACGCACGTAGCCTCCCAAGGATAATCAAGCCTATAAGTGTGTATGTTTAGCGACAGCAATAACATTTAGGAGCGGATTCCTACCACAAATCCCCGACATCTGCGCCGGAATAATACCTGAGGCAAGAATCAGTCTACGGGTTCATGTGTGAGAGAGTATGATCTAAGGCATACGGGGTGCCCGGAGGAAGTTCTGCCAGCTTGGGCTTCAACTTGTTGTGAACAACGAAAATACCAAATTTCGTCTTGGATCTCAGCTCGTCGCGTTCAACATCCGGAAGTGTAGCAGTGTACTCGTCCACATCTCTCTGCAGCTCCGATAGCGCGTAGCTGACGTGAGGTGTGAGATCCTGGAATGTGGTGAGAAGGCGTAGATATACTTCAATGTTTTCCGAGTATCGTCCACTTCGTCCTGTTCAGAGAGCTCCATGAGTCTTCTTCGGAAACGTTGAAAGCCATCACGCACCACAATAAGACACCTCTTTCCAGCAATCGTCTTTCCAGGATCAGGTCCTCTGCAACAAGTGGGTCAGTCCACTTAGGTGAATGCAGACTCAGAAGAAAGAGCATACAGCCATTGAGTACGGATTACTTCTTGGCCGATTGCTTCTGCAGATGTGCCATCCACAGGCTCATACAGGGATAGGCTGATTGCTTGAATTTGCAGTGCCTTGTTTGTAGTTTCTAAGCGCAAGAATGTTCGCTAGATAAGCAGTCAATAGGCGCCAAAGCGGACGAGCGAGTGGTCATTGACTTACCATGACACGAGCTGGAAAAAAGCCACTGTAGACTACGAATCAGTTTCGTTTCGAAGCAATCAAAACTTCGCCAATCACCCTCCTCCTACGAAGAGTATGCTGTGAGTGTGCTTCTCAAGCTCGATAGTACAAGACTAGCACTGACCGATAGCGACCAGAAGATCTGGGTTGAATTCGGAGCCAATCTTGGGTGTGGAGGCCCGGATGAGGTTGTGAATCTCATTGTAAGTGACGTGCCAGTGTTGAACTTCGCTCTCAGCCATGGTTGTAGGAAGTGCCACAAGTGAGTGGAAGGGGGTAAAGCGGAGGAAATTTGCCATCCATCATCTCAGATCACGTGAGATAGTACTGCTCTTTTGGTCGACCCACCATGTCTGGTCAGTCCAATGGCTCGAAAGCACAGACGGGTGCTAAATTACCCTCGTAGATGGACCTTCAAAACCCAAGGCTATTGCAAGCCTCGCGAAAAAACAGAACGATGTGACTAGGCAGGGCACTCAGAAGCTCAAGTTCACGCCTACTCTTCCACCCCGACGAAAAACGACGTGAGTTGTGTATCCCACATCACTGAACCGATCTCATTGACTATTAGTGAAGTAAAGGCTGTAGGTCTGCGACAGATCCGTGCTCTATACCATTATATTCAACCTTCTTGTCTGCTGATTAGGAACCAGGACCAAGTCAAAGCTTGGAAGGTACTCCAGATAGAGGGAGAGGACGGGGACAGGGACGTGGTGGACGTGGCGCAGGAAGAGGACGTGGACGTGGTGGTCCTCCTGCGGTTGAGATGACTGCTAGTGGTCCATTTGCCATGGGGCCTGCACTAGCAGGGAATGACTCTCGTCGAGCTGCCCCGCGCGTGAACGCACCTGTCGTTCCGTCCGGTGATGCAGCGAATGCACATGGCGCCAGTTTGACTGGCACTGCTGCACCCGCTATCAAGCGAGAAAATGATCTGAAGGGGAAGCAAGCGGAGGTTCAGCGGGACGACGACGAGTATTCTGATCCAGACGAGGGTGTAGAGATCATCGACCTGCAGGATGTCAAGGGGATGGATTATATGGCTCCAGAGAGTCTGCGGCCGGAGTTCAAGCGTGTTAAAAAGGAAGAAGCCCACGATGGTGCGTTCCGTTGCAACTTGATACGTTCTCTGGCTTATAGGCTTGTGCTGTAGGCGAGGAAATAGACCATACCAACGCCCTTCATCTTAGTGAAAGCGAGGATGAAATGGAATTAGAGGACGTGATTGATGACTTTTCCACCGAAAACACAGAGGTGCGCCCATTCCATGCCTGCATAGAACCCGAGATCTAATCATCTGTGTTCAGGATCCCGGCTTACACCAAGACAAGCTCTACTTCTTCCAATTCCCATCTCCATTTCCGAAGTTTGTTTCCAGTCAAAGCGCTTCCACAGCAGCCTCAAGCACAGCAAAGAAAGTCACCTTTGCAGCAGATGCCAAAGTAGACGATGCAACTCAAGCCGACCCCCATGTAGAAGATCTTCCCGTAGACGGAACCATTGGCGAACTTGAGGTGTATCGAAGTGGTGCTGTAAAGCTACGTTTAACGAATGGCGTCTTATTAGAGGTATGTGATACAGCGGTCCTCTCTCTCATCTCCACGTTGTTGAACAATAGTGACAAACAGGTCAGAGGTGCTACGCAACCTTCATTTTTACAGTACGCCGTATCGGTGGACGCTGTTGATAACGAGATGACTCTGCTAGGCGAGGTGAACAAGCGTTTCGTAGTCTACCCGGACATTGACTTCCTACTGGAGAGCATGGTGAAGGCTGATAAGAAGCAAGAACCTTTGTTCCCTGGAGCTGATGAGCTCATAGCTATGGATACAAGTTAGAAGAGTATGTACCATTTACGTAGCGTAGATTCAGAAGGTGGCCAAAATTCTCACGGCACCTTTTTGATCTCTGACCACCATGGCCAGCTTTAACCATCGACGTAGGCGACCTCATCTTATCCCATGTAATATCTTTACAGGAAACAGGTTGCTATTCTGTCTCTTTATACTCGTTATCTTCTCCGGGCGAAGGCTCTGGAAACACCAAACCATCACGACACAAGAGACGATAATTCCGGCCTTGACACCTTTGGATCTTACCCAACTCGACACGGTTGCTTTGACAGAGCGCCGTGGTATATCTATCGTGACCACCATTCACTCTCATTTCGACCTCGTAGACACGCTTTCCACGCTCTCCGGCTTGAGTGATACTGTTCTAGAGATCCTGCTGGTTTGCCCCGACACACGCCGAGCCGCTGTTCGACGGGGTATACATCAGATGCAGGCCGCTGCTTCTGCCTCAGGGCCTACGGCGCGTCATGCGGAAATACTGCTCATTTCCTGGCCAGAGACGACATCAGAGACCGAAGCTATTGTTCATGCCTCCCGCGAAGCTTCCTCATCTCATATCCTCGTACTGGACCAGCACAGTCTTGATATCGACTCCCTAGCTCCCCTCCTAACCACTGCTTACAAAATCCCTGTAGGACTCCGCGGGATGCGAGACCACAAGTGCCTCAATGCCTCATTACCTCCTCAAGTAGCAGCCTACCTTATCCCGCCTTTTGCCACTCCACGAACCAAGCTCTCCACGATACCCAACCATCTTGCATTTGTCGACTGGGAAGAATTAGGAAACCACTTAGCGTCTGCAGGCTTAGAGGCTGGAGGCCTAGTCCTCCAATCCGCAGACGGTTGGTGCGAAAGCAGGTCAGACGCTCCTGAATTTTCCGACGACGACGATCTGGGCGTCTTCTCAGTCGCTCTAGAATCGTCAGCAGAGCTTCTTCGCTTTTCTCCTCTCTTATGTCGCCTCATATCCAACGGTCATTCGCTGCGCGTTATCCTAGTGGAAAGCACCTTTGAAAATCTCATTTATCCGTGCCACCTCGACGATGTCACAGTATCAAACTTCGTACTACATCAGTTCGTCGACAATGCGCATGATGTTCTCCTCGTGTCTTCTGCGCTTGCAGTTACCTGGGATATCGGAGGAGATGTATTGGTGATTCCTTCCGAAGACATGGGATACTGTGAGTGGATGGCATCGTTATCTCTTACAGAGTGGAAAAGTGAATTCTTCATATACGTTGCATTCATGGTTAATCAGAATTGACTGGTCTCTATCAGGCTGGCATGCAGGACGTGTAGAAATCAGCGTCATTACTCACAATCGACCTGACTCTCTGGCACGACTGTTTTCCTCTTTGAGCGGAGCCCTCTACTTTGGCGATCGACTGAATCTTCGCATTAACATCGAACAAGGAGCGGACGAACGAACGCATCAGCTTGTCGAGGACTTTCTCTGGAACCACGGCTCGGTGTTCGTACATCATCGTGTTGTTCGTGGAGGCCTTCTTCCTGCTGTAGTAGAGTCTTGGTATCCACACTCTGACGATGAATATGGGATTTTGCTGGAAGACGATGTCGAGCTGTCGCCTCTTTTCTATGCGTGGGCCAAATTCGCTATTCTGCGCTACCGTTATGGCAAACGCAGGAACGAAAGTTCAAAGAAGATGTTCGGTGTTAGCCTATATCAGCAGAAATCTATGGAGCTTCGTATGGAAGGAAGGCAGCCATTCCATCCTCGCCAAGTATTCGCTGCTGCTGGTCTGCCATTCACGACTTCTCCGTATCTCTCTCCGATTCCATGTAGTTGGGGTGCGGTCTACTTTCCTGAGCACTGGCGCGAGTTTCACGAATATCTCGATAGCCGTCTACTCCAGACAAAGAAGAAGCTCGATGAAGAAGAGGATATCGTTCCGGATGTACGGTCCAGCAGGTGGACCAAGTCATGGAAGAAATTCTTTATAGAGCTGTCCTACTTGCGTGGATATGTGATGCTGTATCCGAACTTGGACGACTTCCTCTCATTCTCAACCAATCATCTAGAGTACGGCTCGCATGTCCGCGAGCGGTCACGGATGAAGCAGGAGCTATTCAAGGTGCCGTTGATGCAGTTGGAACAGGCGTCGGAGCTCAATGCCGATTTGCCAGCGTTTGAAGCGTTGCCCGTTCTGAATCTCACTGGCTCTGTCACTGACTTGATGCAGTTGATGGAGCAAGGGGAACGCCGGAGTAGGCTATTGGCTAATTAACCTTGATTATAGATAGCGCTATAATATTACATTGCCATGCAATAATCCTGGATGCTTGAAGTATGCCGATATGTCTGAGAGACAGAGAAGCCTCGACAATGCCAATCACTCCTCGGAGTCCTCCCGTCAAAACAAGTCTTCAGATTCTTTGCTTTGAAAATTTTGATATTCTTCGAAAGCCTGCCAAGCAGTGTCATTTAAATCTCCGGCTTTCTCCTGGGCGCACTCGCCCGCCATAGGTTCTAGCTCTGGAGGGTAATTATTATCCACGCACTTTCCGTTCTTGTCTAGGTTATGTTTGTTCTCTTTCACTAGCTGCTCTTGATCTGGACGTAGCCGCATGGGACGAATTTGAGAGAGGTACCAAGCTTGTTCAACGCGCGACTGTTTAGTCTCTTCCGGGCTGTACATCCTGCCGTGGGTAATCAAACGCTTGACGAGGGGTAGATATTAGCAGCATTGATGCCATGCCGCTCACCGAGGCTTGCAACACATCTGCCAAAACCATGGATCGACAGCTGGAAATAATGGATTCGCAGTTTCTACAAGGCCTGCGTCTACCATCAGATGACGAAAGACAGACGTACATGTGTGAGGTATGTATATAGAATTGTGAATTATAGGGAGAGTTCCGATTCGCTGTTCGTCTGCCAGTGTGTGACTGCAGTCACTTCTCAGAAAAACAGGCCTGTGAAGTCCTCATCCCGAAAGCTTTCATAATCCCCAAACATTTGCCATGAACCTAGCAGTTTGACCCCCTTATCAGCAGATTTCGTTGATTCTAGTTTCAGAGGGCGAATCCATTTGCCATTCTCGTCTAAGTGGTGCATGTTTTCCTTCAGCAATTCTTCCGTCTCAGATGCAATTGGGATAGAGAGGACGTAAACACATGTCCAAGCATTTTGGATTCGGTTCCGCTTCCATTCTTCTGGGTCGTAATGTAGACCATGGACGATGAGGCGATCAACAAGGGGAAATATCTCGACGTAGTGCTCTTCCGCTCGCACGAGGTTTACTGTTTCAAAGCGCTTCCCAAATGGCTTGTAAGGCGAACCAAGGTCCTTATATCGCTGGAGAAACTCCAATACTTGAGGACCAGGCGAAGGTTCTTCTTCTACTAACCCAGAAGGAAATGGCAGCAGTTTTAACTCAGAAATGACAGGATGGGACTTCCTAAGGGAGCGATACCGACGCCGCCCGCCAGCGGCGCTCCGTGGTGAACTGAGGAACGTGTCCATGTAGCCATCAAGGATATCTGGTACAGCCTCGTCCAAACGTATACTGATGGACACTGGTCCTGGCAGGAAGGTGAAGAATGTCCGCCATGCTCGCCTTGACAGGCCGCGGCCTGAGGGGCCATTCCCAGTCGCGTTTACCTGGCGGATATGATGTAGGGGTATTTCATGAAAAAGTTGCCGGAGTTCATGGTATTGGTGTGCTCGAGAGAAGGCTGAGAATGTCAAACAAATTCTGGGGCCTTGGATGCAATCAAATCCACCGCCACTGCCGGTAGGGGCACTCTCCGCTCCAAACAGCCCGAGCGAGCACACCTCCTTGATTCCGGCCCGATCGAAGAACATGGAGCGAAAGATGGGGGATCCTGGTCGTCGTAGATGAACACCAATTTCTTGCCACACATTCTCGATCATAGAGAGATCTCGGAACAGACTCAGTTCGATGGATACTGGTGCCGGCATTTGTAATCTGCGCAACAATTCACTTGCAATCGGTGTGCTTGTCGCCAGAATTAATTCTTCCAGCATTGAAAGAGTCGCGATAGATACCGTAAGAGGGGTCGTGAACTCTACGGCAAGGCTTAGCTCAAGACAGGTGAGCTGGGGGCATTGCTGGAGAACCAGAAGTAGATCATTAAGCTGCAGGTGCTCAAAATCCTGCTCTCCAACCCCCCTAATGTAGCGGAATCTGGTCAAGTTGGATAGCCGAAGGAAAGTGCTGGCAGATGAAAATGGCACAGCTACGAGTTCCAAAGACCGCAAGGTATTGAGATTGAATAAGTGTTCGGGGAATGTGAACGTGGAATCTTCAGACGATTTGTACAGACAATCCAAAGAAACATCTCTGGCGGAAATGAAGGGGACTGCATGAGCTAGGAAACTTTGCAGTTCGGTGCGTGTCCCTGAAAGCCCAAGGAAAACGATTTGGTCGACTGGTGTCCGCTCCAAGAATGCGAAGAAGTAATCTGTTTCCGGGGAATGTGTGGACAGATAAAACTGAAATTGGAGGGGGTATCCCTTTGAGAGACTGTGCCAATCTAGCATCCGGCCGAATTGGCCGCGAGTAGAATATTGTGCGTTTCCTATACATGTCCACAATTGACTGGTTGCAAGGGCACAGCTCTTCCACCGCTTGCAGACATGGAGTATCTTGCACCATGTAGGCATCCAGGGGCCGCCTTGTTCAATGAGGCGATACTGAGCGAAGATTTGAGCGAGCAGCTCGTCAGGGAGGAGGGAGATGGAAGCAATGGAGTTTCGATATGTCTTCAAATCGTGCATGCATCGTTTTAAGCTTTCAATACTTTCGTCCAGAATAATTCTTATCTGGTTTCTTTGTCTATAGAGTAGTCTGAGCACTAAGCATGGGAACTCATTATGAGAACAGCTCACTGGGTAGATGCTAGCATAGGCATCGTTTTCAAAGGATTGAGAGGCATGTTTTCCTGCAGCTTTTCAGACAGCAGCTTCAGCGACATTATCCAGCTTTCATTGTGGTCTATGGTGTCGTCTGTCATGATGATAGAACGAAAGCAAGAACGGGATCTGTGGATGTTATTCACGCTTATACACGTGGTTATGGTCTAGACTCTAGGCCAAACTGGAAAGTAAATCCGTGAGGACACAAATGAGCATTGAGTACACATCGTGACAGTTCACTGGAAGAAGCGACGGAGAGAGAAGATACAATAGGAAGGGTCTTTTGAGTGGTCAAGATGTTTCCAATATTTCTCAGGCTGTTTCGCGTATCGACTCCTCTTCATCAGGATTCAAGCTCGTTGCTACTGCCATAAACCTGTGCGGAAGAACAGAATAAGTTCCCAATGAGACGAGGTTTGTTGACGCATTACGCACTTGGCGGCATCCAATCCAGCAAACACCCGCATTGCTAACAAGTCGTACTGCAAGTTCTCGCAGAGATCTGCGGTCTGACTAGTTGCCTTCGCTAAACGGCTGATGCTACCGGCGAGCTGCGTGTACAGACGTTCCTTCGTTTGTGTGGCATTGGTCGCCTGAACATTCATGGTGATAGTACGAGATCAAAACTGTAGCCTTGTCCTTTTACCATCACTATGAGCCTAGCTCCTTCTCAAGCTATCATCCAAGCTTCCACATTGCTCTCACAAGGCGCTGAAGCTGCAAGCCTCGTTTTTGTTCTCCGTCCGGATTCTCCGCTCTTACATGTGCACGCATTAGTAGAAAGTCTACAAGGCTCGTTTGACCTCTGATGCACCTCCGGTGCTCGTGAAGCACCGATTTCGCAAGGGGTACAGGCATCCGACACTGGATGCTACATTAACCAAAGCAAGAGTAGCTGGAGAGGCTAGAGCCTTGATCAAATGTCTACGGTGCGTCACGTCCGCTCTGCATACCCAATGGGATTTAATAAATATCTGCAGAGCTGGAGTCAACGTCCCAGGTATCAGGATGGTCGATGCCAACGAGGGTGTCCTGGGCATTGAGTGGATTGATGGCCGGACGATACGATACATCCTTCCAGGAGGCGCCCCTGATGAGCATGGTGTTCAGCCCAGCATAAGTGCAGAGGATACGGACGATATCGACGGCATTATGCACCTCATCGGCACTGAAATTGCGAAGATGCATCTGGCAGACGTTATACATGGGGATCTCACCACCTCGAACATGATTCTTCGGTCATATCCAGTCCCAGAAGTCGTGCGTTGACTTTGATAAATTCTTGAATGCTTCCTTTCTGACCTGCTCCAGGTGCTCATTGACTTCGGTCTTTCTTTTCATTCTGCATTGGTAGAAGACAAAGCTGTTGATCTCTATGTTCTCGAACGAGCATTTGCATCTACGCATCCAGACTCAGAGCCAATGTTTGCATCTGTCTTAGTCGCATATGAGAAGCGTTTGGGCGAAAAGGAATGGAAAGCGATCAAGCGTCGCCTAGATGATGGTGAGGCGCCCTCTCATAACGGCTTGCCCTTCGCTACGTTTCTTGAGCTAACCTCTCCCCTCTTTCCAGTTCGGCTACGCGGACGTAAACGCAGTATGGTGGGCTAAAAACTGTAAGGATGTAACAAGAGGACTTAATGTCGGTGCCAATTCCAAATATCTTTTTGTGCTCTGCAGACAAACTTTCGTTGCCGCCGCTTTACGCAGAGGTGATCATCGGATAAATACCATGGCGCAGTTGTCCGAATCATGATTGTATCCGGCAGGCGTGGCCAATATAAGTAGCCGCGACTTGTAAGACAGATCGCTTTCCAGAGATTATCATCATGGGCCAGTCCACTACGAAACCTCAGGTCACTGAGCAGTCTACACCTCAGGTTGTTGTTATTGGATGTGGTAAAATTCGTCTATTGTCATCTTAAAGATCGTTGTGAGATGCTAATTATAAGATGT
>Ga0247730_1002000_pt1 | contig 10267 bp, 10 predicted proteins | sample UWRJL073202C2_FD_180959 | JGI IMG/M metagenome (GOLD analysis project Ga0247730, IMG submission 180959) | Plant litter microbial communities from Arlington Agricultural Research Station in Wisconsin, United States - UWRJ-L073-202C-2 | ecosystem: Environmental > Terrestrial > Plant litter >...
ATCCCGAACTCAGCAGTGAAACGATGCATCGCCGATGGTAGTGTGGGGTTTCCCCATGTGAGAGTAGGTCATCGTCAAGATTGAATTCCAGAACCCCTGATCGCTTACGCGTTCAGGGGTTTTGTTTAAGTAGAAGTCACACAATTTTCGCTGGTACGTTACCTGGTAACGGATTGGCCATAGAATTTCTTGACGACCATAGAGCATTGGAACCACCTGATCCCATCCCGAACTCAGCAGTGAAACGATGCATCGCCGATGGTAGTGTGGGGTTTCCCCATGTGAGAGTAGGTCATCGTCAAGATTGAATTCCAGAACCCCCGATCGCTTACGCGTTCGGGGGTTTTGTCTTTCTGCGCTCTGGATGAGGGTAACGCCATACCAGGTGCGCGCAAATCGCCCCCCTCGTCAGCGGTTACTTTTTTTGCTCAGTCGGTTTTCCCGGTTCGGCACTCGGCCGGCTGCTGAGATACCGGGTGATGGCTTCCATAGCGCGATTGAGGTGATGTACCAGCGCTTGTACGGTTTGCTCTACCAACTTGTCTTTGGCCAGTTCAAACAAATGCCAGTGGTCGTTCTGAGAGAGCTTGCCCAAGCCCATCGATGAAAGATGGAAGCGCAGGAATCGCTCCTCCTCGTTCAGGCCTTGCTCCACCAAATTCATGAGTCGTTGGTTGTGCGCCTTGGCATACAGCGCCATATGGAACATACGGTTAAGCCTGCCCATTTCGCTGTAATCAGTTTCGACCTCCAGTTGCTCCACGCAACGCCGCGCCAGGGCAAGATCCTCTGCGTCCAGCAAAGGGATCGACTGACGCAGCGCTTCGGATTCCAACAGAATGCGCAACGCATAAGCGTCCATGGCATCTTCATTGATCAGCGGTGCGACCACGGCTCCTTTATGCGTCTCGACACGCAATAACGACTGCGCTTCGAGCTGACGCAGCGCCTCGCGCACCGGCATGCGGCTGACGCCAAACAAGGTCGCCAGTTCTTGCTGACGCAGCGCGATGCCGGCGGGCAAGCGGCCATCGAGGATAGCGTTGCGAAGCCGTTCTTCGATGACCGCCCTGGCCAGATGCGCTGGAGGCTGTTCATCGCCGAGAAGTTCGCGCAGAAAGCTTTGTCTATCGAGATTGCGCATCACCCTACTTCTTTGAGAGGACTAAGGGGATTGGATCCAATTGACACTAGAGCAGCGCACGGCATTGTCAAACATTCCCGAGGAAATTGGTTCCACGAACGGGGTTGACCCATCGTACGGTCGATAATCTGTTGAGCAGATGATCTCACCGCGCCATTGTCTTTCTCCGAGCGAAACTGCACCATCAAGCGCTAATGGCCAGCCACACGGAATCACTGCATGGCGGCACGCCTGGCGTTGGATCGACTTGGCCGCGGGCCTTGTATCGCGCTCGTGCTGGCTGCCTTGGGCTGCGTCGGCGGGGTCCATGCTGACTGGGATTTTACCGTCATCAGCCATCGTGCCCAAGCCTTGTATGGGCCGCTGGGAGAAGGGCGCGAGCGCATCGACGCCTGGCAGAATCTGTTGGCTACACGCAGGCAGTTCAGCGAGCTGGAACAGTTGAACCTGGTCAATCGATTCTTCAATAGCCAACTGCATTATCGAGAAGACAGCGAGCTGTGGCACCAGCCGGATTACTGGGCGACGCCAATGGAGTCGCTAATCAAGGGCGCTGGAGACTGTGAGGACTATGCAATTGCCAAATACTTCAGCCTGCGGCATCTGGATGTTCCAGGCGAAAAATTGCTGATTACCTACGTGAAGGCGTTAGGCCTCAATCGCGCTCATATGGTGCTGACCTACTACGCCACTCCAGGCAGCGAGCCCCTTGTCCTGGACAGTTTGGTTGACGTGATCATGCCTGCAAGCCAGCGTCCGGATTTGCTGCCGGTGTATGCGTTCAACGGCGAAGGCGTATGGCTTGCGGGAGATTCCGGCAATACACGGACAGGTGATAGCAAGCGTCTGTCCCGTTGGCAGGATGTGTTGAAAAAGATGCGAGCCGAAGGCTTTCCATCAGAACCTGAACGGTAGTCTGCCCGGAGCAAGGAGCGCCGATGTCATTGTTCAAACAGCTATTGATCGCCATCTGCCTGTTTTTGGTTGTTGCCTTCAGCGGCAACTTTTTGATCAGCCTGGAAAGCTCACGTAGCCAATACGTCGCCCAATTGCACTCCCATGCCCAGGACGCGGCGACAGCATTGGCGCTGTCGCTGACGCCGGTGATCGATGATCCGGCGATGGTTGAATTGATGGCTTCAGCGATTTTCGACAGCGGGTATTACACAAACATCAAGGTCGTGGACCTGGCCAGTGGGCGGTCACTGGCACAGCGCCAGGCGCAACCCGATACCAACGACGTACCCGCGTGGTTCATCAAATTGATTGCACTGGAACCTGCCGACGGGAGTGCAATTATCAGTCGCGGCTGGCAGCAGGCGGCACGGGTCGAAGTGATAAGCCATCCCCAGTTTGCCGTGCAGAAACTCTGGCAAAGTGCGTTGGGCAGCCTGGGTTGGTTATTGATCTGTGGTTTGCTCAGCGCCGTGTTGGGTGGCTTGTTGCTCAAACGCCGGCTTCGACCGCTGGACTACCTGGTTGCGCAGGCCAACGCCATTGCTCGTCGTGAGTTCCTGAGTCTGTCAGCGCTGCCCGGCACCCCGGAATTGCGGCGGGTGGTTCAGGCGATGAACCAGATGGTCGACAAGCTTCAGGCGCTGTTTGTCGAGAATACCCAACGAACTGAGCAGCTGCGTGGCGAGTGCTGGCAAGACAGTCTGACCGGACTGGGTAACCGGCGTTATTTCGACATGCAACTCGCGGAGTATCTGACCTGTCGAGAGGATGCCAGTCCGGGTTATCTGCTGCTGTTGCGGGTCAACGATATGGCCGGGTTGAACGAGCGCCTGGGGGGCAATCGCACCGATTCCCTGCTGCTGGCGATCAGTGACCTGCTCGGGCGCCACTGCGCTGCCCATCTTCAAACCCGTCATCTGCTCGCGCGCAATCGGGGTGGCGAATTTGCCGTGCTGGGTCCGGGCATGGGCCGCGAAGATGCGTTGCTGCTGGTTCAAAAACTGCAAAGCGGCCTGATCAGCCTGCAGGAAACCGGCGCTTCTGATGTCACACCCATCGCGTCGATTGGCCTGGCGGCATTCAGTCCGGGCGACAGCCCCTCAACCGTGATCGGGCTGGCGGACCAGGCTTTGGTCGAGGCGGAAAACCAGCACGATCCGGGCTGGAGCATGGCACCGCGCAGCGCGGAGTCCAGCCCCGAAGACGACCATCACGCCTGGTATCGCTTACTGGATCAGGCGCTGACTCAGCGCAGCTTTCAGCTGTTTTTCCAGCCGGTGGTGGACACTCGCGATCCCACGCAGGTGCTGCATCACAAAGTGCTGGCGCGGTTGCGTGACCCACACGGGCAGCTACTCCCGGCCGGTCGATTCCTGCCCTGGATCGAACGCTTCGGCTGGTCCTCAAGGCTGGACCTGGTGATGCTTGAGTCTGTTTTCGAACAGTTGGCTGAGCATCAAAAGCCACTGGCACTGAGCGTCTCGGGCACCACGCTGGAGGACCCGGCCAGCAGTGAGCAAGCCTTCGAGCTGCTGCGTCGTCACGCTTCAATGGCCGCGCGGCTGACCCTTGAAATCGACGCCCGGCGCATCGCTGAGCACGCCGGGTTACGCGCGCTGACCACACGCCTGCATGAGCTGGGTTTTGCCTTTGCGGTGCAGCACTTCGGCGGGCGCTTCAGCATGATCGGCGACCTCTCAGTCCTGGGGCTGGCATACCTGAAAATCGACGGCAGCTATATCCGCAATATTGATGTAGACGTGCCAAAGCGTCTGTTTATCGAAGCGATGCAGCGCGCCGCCCACAGCATCGATCTGCCGCTGATTGCCGAGCGTATCGAGACTGAGGGCGAGTTGCGCATCATTCGCGAGATGGGCATTCAGGCGGCACAGGGACAACTTTTCGGCGAGCCTGCGCCGTGGCAGTGAGTCAGGCTGAAGTCTCGTCCGCCAGGTCCTGAGCATCGGTCACCAACGCCACGCTGCGTCCGCTCCAGAAGCACAGCATGCCACCCATGGCTGTCAGTCCGGCGAGGACATAGAACATCGTCGGCGCGGGCGTGTGGATCAGCAAGTAGCCACAAATCACCGGGCTTAATGCGCCGCCAAACGCCGCCAGATTCTGCGCGCCGTAGTAGCTGCCGCGCAGGCTCTCGGGTGCGATGGTGTCGACGAACAGATATTCGGCGGGATAGATGATCATTTCACCCAGGGTGAATATGAACATTGCGATGCACCACGCCAGCATGCTGTGGGAAAAACTGAACGCCAGCAGACCAACCACGAACAACGCGGTGCCCGCCACGATCCAGCGAGGCAATTGCTCGCGCTTGAGAAAACGCCCGATCTGATATTGCAGCAGGATCACCGTCACGGCGTTGCAGGCCAGCATCGCAGAAAGAATCTTCAATGCATCTGCGGTGGACGTCTGGGTCACCAGCAGAAATTGCGAGAGATACAGCGTGAAGCGGCCGTGCACGATGGTACTCAACAAGCTGCCGCTGGTGAACAGGATCAGCGTGCGGTCGTTTTTCAAGGTGCGCAGCGTGCTGAGAAAACTCTGCGGTTTGACCTCGTCGCTGCGCTGGGTCGGCGGGATGCCGATCATCAAGAACAGGCTGCCGAAGGCGATGGCGCTGGCGATAAAAAATGGCGCCAGCGGCCAGTACCCGGCGATGATCACGCCCAGCATCGGGCCGGTGGCATAGCCGATATTGGTGAGCGTGTAGCGCAGGGAAAAGGCTTTGGCGCGCAGGCCGATCGGCAGGTTCTCGCTGATGATGGCTTTGGAACCGATCAGGAACAACGCCGATGCCGTTTCGGTGATCACCAGTGTCAGCGTGGTCAGGTACACGTCGTGAGCGAAGGTCAGCAACGTGAAACCGATCGCACTGGAAAGCATGGCCACGATCAGCAGTTTGCGTTTTTCCAGGCGGTCGATGATGTAACCGCCATACAGCCCGAGCAAGGTTGCGAGGAACACGGCGATGCCCATGAGCAAGCCGACATCCTGTTGATCCAGCCCCAATCGCGTGCTCAGAAACAATGTCAGCAACGGACTGGTAATCGCCCGACTGACGACGATAGTCAGCGAGCAGATCATCAAGCGCCGGATAACGAGAGAGTAAGTGGCCACGCGAGGTTGATGTCCTTGAGGTGAAGTTGCCAATCACCGTTGGCTATGTTCGTATCGTGGCTCGCAGCCTGTTGAAAAAGGCAACTGAGGTCAATCAGCTTTATGGACACTCCACTTTCCGGTTCTGGAAACTTGCCCCCCAAGCCCGGAAACCGCCCGCCGTTGTCACTCAGCGGGCTCGATTTCAAACTGTTGCGGGTGTTCAAGGCGGTGGTCGAAGCGGGCGGTTTCAGCGCCGCGCAAAATGAGCTGAACGTTGGCCTCGCGGCGATCAGTAAACAGATTTCCGATCTTGAGATTCGCCTCGGCATGCGGCTGTGCACTCGCGGTCGGGAAGGCTTTTGCCTGACCGAAGAAGGCAAGCTGGTCTATCAGGCTTCCATCGATTTATTCGCCTCGGTGGACAGTTTTCGCGACCGCCTGAGTTCTGCGCAGAATGAGCTGACCGGCGACCTGAACATCGGAGTCATCGACAACACGTTCCAGGACCCCAACTCGCCGCTGATTGCCGCGCTGCGGGTGCTGCATGATGAGGCGCCCAAGGTCAGGTTACGTTTGCATGCTTCGCCGCTGGATGACATCGAGCGCGGGATCGTCGAAGGGCGCTTGATTGTCGGTGTTGTCCCGGTCTATCAACGTCGCGAGGAGTTCGATTACTTCGATCTCTATCAGGAAACTTCAAACGCCTACTGCGCAATCGGCCATCCGCTTTTCGAGGTCGATGAACGCGAGATTGATGTCGATGTGTTGCGTGGCTGTGAGGTGGTCAACCATCGTTATGCGCTGCATGGCGACAAGGCCAACTTCGTGACCCTCGACAGTCAATCCGCCACGGCCTCCCAGGTTGAAGCGGTGGCGATGCTGGTCATGACCGGGCGCTTCATCGGGTTTCTGCCGGAGCATTTCGCTGCGCGGCTGGTGCGTGATGGCGTGTTGCGTGCGTTGCGCCCCGACCTGATCAACATTCGCACCCACCTCAACATGATCCTGCGCCACAACGCCCCACGCAGCCCGTTGGTGAAAGCGTTCGCCACGGCGCTGGGGGTTGATTTGAAGGCGTTGGAATAACCAGCGGAATCAGAAATCCTCAAAGCGCCGGCTTGATCTGCAAGTGATCCACTTCCAGAACATGCCCTGCGCCCACATCCATCAGCACGTAGAACTCGCCTTTCGGACGTTTGAAGGTGAAGGTGGAATCAGCGCCGAATTTGCCGGGGATCAGGATGCGTTCGTTGTAATCAATGACATCCACCGTCACGTTGGGTACGCCATCACCACTGGAAAAACCGCCAACACAGCGCACTTGCTGGTCAGACAGTTCTTCGCATTTACACACCAGGCCGTGGGCGTGGGCGGTGTTGCCCAGCCCGATCAAGCAGGTGAGGGCGAGCAGGCGCAACGGGTTCAAGCGGATCATGGTTTGTCTCCGTTTTTGGCCAGCCACTCGATGGTCTTCGGCGAGGCTTCGGTCAGCGGGATTGCTTTCTGATGGACAGAGCCGTCCCAGCCTTCCAGGGTTATCCATAGCTGATCATCGGCCTGGGTCGTCGTTGGCACTGGCACTTCTGCACCCAGCCGGTACGGGCTGCCTTCAAAAATCGCTCCGGCCGCGCGCAGGCTGCGGGGTTTGCCGACGCGCATGTAGGCGACTTTTACCTGGCTGATACACGCCTGGCAGAGCGCCGCGTTGAATTCCTTGACGAAACCCGCCGGGCCGTCCGATTCGGGGCCTTCGTCATGCACTTCGGCAAGCGTCAGGCTCCACGGGCCGACCTGAATATCGCCGATCATCCGTTCGCCAAGCCCGGCATCACCGCGAAAAAATGCGGCGTTCTTGAAGTACGCCGGCATGAATCCCAGCGGAATCAGCAGCAGCAGAATATTCAGATGAAAGCGCCACTTGAGCCACCAACGTCCGAGTCGAGTGGTGGGCGGGGCAGGCTTCTTCCGGTTGGCAGTGGCGGTCCGGCTCATGAGTTGAGCTCCTTTCTGAGGGCGTTTACTGCTTTCAGGCGCTGCACGTCACGCTCCGGGCGCTTGAGCAAGGCGACGGTTGCCAGCGCCGTGCGTTTGCTCCAGATCAACAGGCCGCTGAGCACCATCATGCTCAGCAGCAGACCGAACACAAACCAGATCATCTTGATCCAGAGCCCGCCGAAATCCCCGGTGTGCAGTGGCCGCATCGACTCGGTGACGAATTCCAGCTTCGTGTTGTCCGCAAGCAGGCGCTGGCCAATGATTGCGCCGTTGTAAGGGTTGATCTCGGCGGTCTGGAACATCAGCGGATACCAGCCGCGCCCACCCACGGTCAGCGGCGCGTAAGCGGTGCCGGGAAGCTCGGCGAAAGTGATTTCCAGCCCCGGCACTTCACGTTGGGCGACGTTGATCGCCTGATCCAGATTGAAGGTCGGCGGCCGCTCACCGGAAGGCGAAATCGGCACTTCTTCTCGGGCGACAAAAACTGGAACGCCTTCGGAAGAGATGGAAATGCGATTGTCGAACAGCAGTGCCTGAATCAGAAACCAGGTGCCGGTGATGGAAATCACGGCAATGAACCAGATCGACCAGATTCCTGACAGCCGATGAAAATCCCCCCAGAAAACCCGGGCACCTTGGTTAAAGCGCAGCTTGGGCTTCAGGAAACCCCGCCAGAAACGCTTGTAGACCACCAGCCCGGTTATCAGCGACACCAACATCGGCAGGCCCAGGAACGACACCAGATACCAGCCCCAACTGAAACCGTTGGTAAACGGCACCAGCCACCAACCATGCAGCGCCCGCGTGAAACCACGGAAATTGAAGGTCGCGGCTTTGCCCTGAATGACGCCGGTATAGGGGTTCACGTACAGCGTGGTCAGCGTGCCATCGGGGTTGCTGACGCTGGCGGTCAGCGCGAAGTGTGATTCATCCGGGCGCACGATGTTTCTGATCACCAGTTCCGGCCGCGCCTTGTTGACGGCTATTACCGCTTCGCCGAGGGTCAGCAGCGGGGCATCATCCGAAGGTTTGGACGCGCGCACTTCAGGCTGCGCAAGCCAGACAATCTCCTGACTGACCACCGCCAGCGTGCCGGTCACGCACACGATCAACACAAAGAACCAGATGGGCAACGCCAGCCAGCTGTGAACCATAAACCAGATACGCGAACGTGACTTTTTGGACATGGGGCGCAATCTTGTCTTGAGAGTGACAACCGGTCCGAAAAACGGACAAGGCCGGGCCCAATAAATTTTGGGCATACCACTAAGACGGATGAGATGCGAAAAAACGACGACGAAGATGCAAGCAAATGTTACATGGAGCCGTCACACGGCAAGTGCGCTCTTTTCGCCGCTCTGGTAGGACCGGACTTGTCCGGGAAGACGTCCATCTGGGCAATGGAGAACAGGCAGCCAAATTGTGTTTGGCTGCCCCGGCCTCTTCGGGGACAAGTCCCCTCCTACAGAGCGTGCAGAAATCTGTAGGACCGGCTTCAGCCGGGAGAGTGTTTCCCCGAAAAGGCGGTCCTCTGAAACCAGGTCGTTAAGCTTTCATCCCCGGCAAACCCCAGGCCTCAAGCGGGAAGTCCGCCAGCGACTCCAGCAGCAGGTCGGCATGTTCGTACTGCTCGATGGGCATATGTGGATCAGGTACAGCGACGGCAAACATGCCGGCGGCTTTGGCGGCGGTTACGCCGAAGGGTGAGTCTTCAAACACCAGGCAATCGGCTGGATCGACCCCCAGGCGGCGTGCGGCAACCAGGAAAATATCCGGCGCGGGTTTGGCTGCGCCCACGTCCGGGTCGTCGGCAGTGACGACGATCTCGAACAGCTCGAACCAACTGCGGTGCAGTTCGGTTTTGGCCTTGAAATAATGGATCGATGAACTGGTGCCCACCGCGATGGGAATATCGTGCCGGGCCAGATGGCGCACCAACGCTTCGGCACCGTGCATGGCCGCAGCCTTGGGGAAGCGCTCGTCGAGCATCGGCGCGCGGATGTCGAGGAACTCGTCCACCGACAGCGGCAGCTCCAGCTCCTGAATCACGAACCCGGCAAAGTCCCGAGCGCCACGGCCGATGGTGTGCTGTTTCACGGCCCAGTCGAACGTGCGGCCATAGCGGCTGGCAATCAGGTGGGTGACCTCGGTGTAAATACCTTCGGTATCCAGCAACAAGCCGTCCATATCGAAAATTACGGCCTTGATCGGGCCTCGCTCGCTTTGCAGTTCAGTCATGTTCTCGAATCCTGTTTTTTCAAACCTGACGTCAGCCTAACGTCTGTAGGAAGGCTATTGCTACCCGCGTATGAATCTGGAGTGGCTGCAACCAAATGGCCATGTAGCTGCCCAACACCTGTCGAAAAGGACTATTCGTACACATAACAGGGCAACATCGCTGGGCCGTTACAAGCCGTCGATGATAATCTCTCGCAACTTTTCACCGAGGCGGCATGATTTTGCATGGCAGGTCCAAGGCCATCAAAACCCGCCCAGGTTCAGGGAAGACTTCTTTCCACATCCAGAAACGGACATCCTCGAGTCGAACATGAATAAATCAGCAGGCATCGCAGTAGGCGTCATCGTCGTCGCAGGAGCCCTGGCTACTGGCGGCGCCTGGTACACCGGCACCAAGCTTGAAGGCGTACTGCGCGACTCGATCCAGAATGCCAACCAGGAATTGAAAAATTCGCTGGCCGGCAGCAACAGCAGCATGACCATCGAGCTGCTGTCGATTGACCGCCATGTATTCAGCAGCACCGCGCATTACCGTTTTGTTATCCAGGATCCGAACCTGTCCGCTGACGGCACCAACGCTGAATTCCTGTTCGTGGATCGCATTGAACATGGTCCGTTGCCGTTCTCGCGTATCAAGTCGCTGAAGCTGCTGCCGGTCATGGCCCAGAGCAACTTCGAGATGGAAAAAAGTCCGAGCGCTGAAAAGTGGTTTGCCATGAGCAAAGGCGTCGCGCCGGTTACGGGCTACGCCAGTGTCGGCTACGACCGCGCAGTCAGCGGGAGGCTGAACCTGTCGCCGCTGGAAATGAACGATAC
>Ga0247730_1002001_pt1 | contig 10266 bp, 4 predicted proteins | sample UWRJL073202C2_FD_180959 | JGI IMG/M metagenome (GOLD analysis project Ga0247730, IMG submission 180959) | Plant litter microbial communities from Arlington Agricultural Research Station in Wisconsin, United States - UWRJ-L073-202C-2 | ecosystem: Environmental > Terrestrial > Plant litter >...
TTGGCGACTTCCATGTTGGCGAGGAGCAGCTCGGCGTCACGCTTGGTTTTGAACCCACGTTTTTGCGTCTGCGAGTGGTCGGGCTTCCGGTAGATGACGCGGTACCGCTTGCCGCTGGACGTCACGTAAGCACTGATGCTTCCCATGCAAAAACGCTAATCCCGTTGACCGACATTTCGCCGTTCGATCGCTCACGTCATTTGCTCATCCTGCGCCAGCATCCGCACCGTCACGCACTGCCGCAACTCCCACATACCCACTTCTTACAACCGGCCACAGAAGTCCTGATCAGCCGCCACCCTTTTACTTCCCGACCCCCCACTCAGAGCTTGCGGAGAGTGGGGGGTCGGGAAGCGAGCTCGCTCGGGGGTGGCGGCTGATCAGGACTTAAAATTGAAAACCCTTCCCGCACTACTTCCCACCTTGGGAATAGGTGCGGGAATACCCGAGCCAGTCGCAGCAATTCGCTCGACTGCGGTCGAGCGGATACTCAAACGCGGCAATCTCTGCTGTCGTGGAGATTTTGCTGTCTCGCAACGGTCCACGAACAGCCAGCCTTGACCACAGCGTTATGACACACACTTGCGAGAATTGCCGGGCCGCAGAAACTATGCGCCTCGCATGCCGTTGGGCTTGAATTGCTGAGACGTCTCGAATCTTTAGATTTCTGAGACGGCTCAGCTTTCGCTCCATCGCTTTGGCAATGCCCATATTTGCGGGGCCTAAAACTAGATCGTGTGTAGAACGCGGGACGAATCACTCCCTGCTAGTGAACACGGAGCGAGTAAGAAATCAACCGCGTTAGCAAGGGGCACACCTCTGTCGCGGACGATATCGCGATGGCTACATATGGGTTGACCCAATCGCAGCCGGCCGAAAGCTGTTATCAGGATTGCTTTGATGGCCCTAAGTTGAGTGAATGGCTGAAGAACAAGACCCGAGCCCCCTCCATGCTGCAAATGGAAATGGTTTTTATAGGCCGATCCCGGCGTTCAGCGCCTGGTTCACGGGCCAGCTCGACGTGTCCGACTTCGATCGATACGAATCCCTATTTGCCAAGACGAAGCATGATGCGACACCACAGTCGCTCGAAGCGGCATTGAACGTCGCCACGAGATATGCGGCGATCGACACGGGTGCGATTGAAGGACTCTATTCAGTGGACCGAGGATTTACGCGAACCGTTGCCACTCAAGCGGCATCGTGGGAAGCCATTGTGAGTGCGCGTGGCAGCCACGTTCGGAACGCAATCGAAGACGCATTAGGGGCCTACGAGATGGTTTTGGATGCTGCGACGAAGTCAGTTCCTGTGTCCCAGGCATGGATTCGAGAGCTTCACGCCAGGGTTTGTGCAAGTCAGGACACCTATACCGTCTACACCGAGATCGGGCCGCAAGAGCATGCTCTGCCCAAGGGAGAGTACAAGTCGCTTCCAAATAGCCCGGCATTGCCTGACGGACGCATTCATCACTACGCGCCCGTTCTCGACACCGCTCCTGAAATGAGCAGGTTCGTCGATGAGCTGAGGAGCGAAGCGTTCCTCCAGGCGCACCCGATTCTGCAGGCTGCATATGCACACTACGCGTACGTCTGTATTCATCCTTTCGCGGATGGGAACGGCCGAGTTGCGCGAGCGCTCGCCAGCATTTATCTGTATCGATCGCCAGGGGTTCCACTCGTTGTGTTCGCCGATCAAAAGACTGAGTACCTCGATGCTTTGGAAGCAGCTGATTTGGGCGATCCCGCTCGTCTGATCGCATTCGTAGGCACCCGCGTCGTAGACGCGATTGGGATTATGCGTGAGATCCTGCGCCGGCAGGGCAAATCAACCGAACAGTCGATCTCTGCAATCAGCGAGCTGTACGCCATGGGCAAGAACTTCGAAGAACTAGCTGCTGCTGCAGCTCGACTAAAAGTTCTTGCGGCGGCCGAAGTTGATAAACAAGCAGCCCGCTTAACTCTGCCTCCACAGCTACAAATTCAAGGAAGTGGAAATAAAGTAGTGGATATCTCCCCGCCCCAGAATTACGGTTCTGCGGGAGACGCAGGAGCGCTTTACTTTGTTATCCAGGGTTCTTGGCCTTTTCAAGTGCGGGTACTGAACCCGATGCAGGTTTCGGTTCGATTGGACGACGGTGCATCTTCTGACCTCGTTCTTCATTCGACTCGAGATGATGGTCTTGAAGTGATGCTGCGAGAGGTGACGCCTATCGTCACTGAAACCCTGAAATTGAAGCTTGCAAGTTGGGTAGAAGGCCAGTTCGAGTTCGCGCTCGAGGAAGTAGCAAAGCAGGCGCGTGCTGGCGGCTAACCCCGCGAGGATGGAGAGCGAACTTCTCTCTAGAGACGGAACTCGCTTGCCCTCCCACTTCGTGGACGGCCGTCCGAAGCTGCGAGACGTCGTGTAACCCTAGGGTTGCGAAACGCCTCATCAGCTCGAGGGAGGCACGTCAAATTAGGCCTTCGAGCACACCATGCCGCATTGTTGCGCTGGCCAACGGGGCTGAACGATGCCCTGCGCAGCATGGGTCAGGCTGCCGACTGGGCCACAAGCTCTGTGCACGCGGCAATTACGAACTCGGGTACGGCGTCGAACTCTCGCGGGTTCAGCTGCATCACGTACTCGTTTTCGATGTGATAGGTCTCATTGACGAATTTCGTGAAAACGTCATCACCCTTCAACGCGACAGGATCGAGCACTGACATGACACGGAACAGCTGCACTTTTTCGTAGCCGACGTCGGTGCTCTGGAAGCGCGCTTTGAGCGCACCTGGCTTTCTCAACTCAGAAAGTAGGTCGACGTAGTCAAAGTCCTGAATGTGTTCTTTGACCGATTGATCAGCTTCTCTTATCTCTGCTTCGGTCAAAGGGATCTGTTCGCCTAACGCGTCGCGTTTCGTGGGTTCATCTCGAAGATGAAGGAGGCTGGACAGCAGGTCATACGCGACACCCTTTGAGCCATGAACCTCAAAGCTGCGGCGAAGGTAGATGCATTTAATGATCGAATCGGACGCAGACGAAATATTCGAGTCGCACACCTCGGAGAAGGTAGTGATGTCCCCGGGCTCAATCGGCTTCTCGGTCACGCTTCCGGCACGGCCACTTAGGAAGTGAACGACTGGGCGAGCGGCGATGAACTGACTCGACGTTCCTGTGCGCACGATGTCAATGGCAGGCTCAATGTCGTGCGTGAGGAGAAGCGAAGTTACATCGCGGAGGCTGTTCTTTCCATGGAATAGCTGGTGAAGAATCGCGAACTTCTTGGTCTTGTCGAAGCTCGACACCGGATCATCGAGAACAACGAGATCCGGCTTCTCCCGCTGGACGTGGTGCATGAACAGCACCAACGCGAAGGCATTTTTCTCACCGTAGCTCAGGTGATCCGAGGCAGCCTCAAGGTGCCCCGGCGCATCCAGATGTTCCAAGAGCATGCGGTACGAGTCGGCCTGCGGTTCGATTCGCACTGTGTATCGGTAGCCGGCAGACCTCAGGAACTCATTGATCGCGTCCTGGTTTGCTTTGATCAGACGCGCGACTCGGGTCTTTTGTTCCCCGATGCCGCGCCGAATTTCGTTGATCTGCGTGGCAACTTCGTCGAGCTTGCCGTTGATGAGGTCTACCACCGAGGCGGTGGCTTCGGAGTTGAGCGCGTGAAGAAGCGCGAGGTCGATCTTCAACTCGCTAAGCACTGCCGCGACGTTTTCTTCGTTTTGCAACGCGTGAAAAGAAAGGGCCTTGAGCGCAGACAGCTTGCGGAGAAGCGTTTCCACCTGACCGCGAAGCGTCACGAGGAAGAGCTCTTGCTCTGGGGTTATGTCTGTTAGGGAAGTCGTCAGAGATTGAAGTTGCTTAAGGTATCCGGGCTCGAAGAAGCGCCCGAGCTTTTCGATGACCCCTCTCAACACGCTCATGTTCTTGACAGCGGCAGACTCATACTCGACCGACACCTGCGTCGCGGTGTCCTTGTCCACGCTGTCCACCGAGCAGAACGGGCAGTTGTCTGAAAGCTCGAGGAACGATTTACCCTTCGACTGCCAACTGATCCAACCTGCCGGGTCGTCGCTATGCAGGAAATGTTCGTAGCCCTGCAACTGGTCCGGTATTTGGTTTAGTTTCGCGGCAATGCTTAGAGCTTTGTAGCCTCGACTTGTCTTCGCCACTGCGCCACCTTTGGTCACATTGAAAGCGTCGCGGAGTTCGGTAAAGCGGCTGAGCGCTTCGTTGAACTCAGCTTGGTCGGAAAAGGTTTGCTTCAACGACTCGAACATCAGCTCAATTTGGGCGAGCCCTGCCTTGTACTCCTCGGTGTTGATGAAGATCTCGAAGCTATTCTTGAGAACTTCATCCCGCTGGAAAACGAACTGCGAGACGTAAGCGTCGTTGAACGTAAGCACACTACTGATTTCGTCCGCGCCCTCGACGGACGGACGAATTCCCTTGCTGTCTGCCCGGTGTTTGAATGGCGTCAGCTCAGCTAAGTTACCGTCGCCCTCGGTGCGGAGCGTGAGCGCGCGAGCGATCGTGCTCTTTCCAATGCCGTTCGGCCCGTACTTGATGTTTAAGGACGATCGGCGCAGCGATATGACCGCTTCGCCGATGCTGTTGCAGTCCTTAATGGTGATCTTGTAGTCGGGGACAATCGCGTCTTGCGTCATTGCTCGCGCCTATCTGCCTCGTGGGCCAGTGCTTAGTTATTGCCTTTGGCAATCTGTTGAACGAGCAAAGCATCTGGAGTTTTCGCAAGCGGACTTGCCCCGTCCCAAAAATTACTCATCATAGCGGGGAGCCTATCGGTAAGGCGTGACGCCTCCCAACCACGTGACAAACGCCGAAGTCGACGAGCCGAGCAGGATCGGGTGGTGTCTTTCAGCGGAGTTGCAAGACCGAAGCGGGGACCTTACAGCATTTGCTCGGCGGGCTCGCACCAGGACGGTCACGGGCAATTTGAATCACGAACTGTTTAAGCGCTGTCGTAAGCGCTCCAGCGCCTTTTAATAATCTGGACATGGCGTCGGACAACTGACGAAGGGTGAGACGCCAGGAGGTCCACGATCACTTCCGCCGTCCCCGTCCGAGGCTCGCTTGCTATCGCGCGTGTGACGTGAGTTGCAAGCCTCACCCCGGGCTCGCTTAGCAGCCTCGTCAAGACAACCTGTGTGTCGTCGCCTCCAATCCCACGAGACACCCAACCTGCGAGGGCCGCGGCGACGGCAGAACGAACGTCGGTGTCATCGTTTGCTGCCAGGGAGGCAAGAAGCGAGAGGGCGGATTCGTCATCACGCGCTGCCAGCATCCTGACGGCGGTACGCACATCGGCAGTGCTACCGCCCAAGAGCTGGAGGGTTCGGTCTCTTGGAACATCATCGGGAAACAACGTAGCCAACAGTTCGGTGGCACTCCCGCGAACATCGGAGCCCTTCATGAACGAACCGAACATGTCGTCGCGTGGTGGGGTTTCTGCAAGCCGCCTCAACGACGCTCGCAGAGCCTTTCTTACCTGGTCGGGTATGTGTCCAGCCTGAAGCACGAGAAAATCGAGACCGGGGAGGATGTCGTTCGGATTTGAGTTCTCATCGCTCAACGCTTCGATGCACTCTGTCCAGTCAGCAACGGTCGGGTGCCAGACGTTAAGCAGTACGAGACGACGCAGCGCGCTCGGCCCACCAAAGGAGTAAGCGCCGTTCCGTGAAGCCGTGAGCTCAGCGCGCACTGAGCGGGCTGAAGCCGTGATCATACTCTTGGCGCTGTCGGCTGGAAGATCGCGAACATCTCCCCAAGCCGTGAGCGCCTGCACATCTCCGTTGGCGATGCGATCGAGAAGCGTCACGCGATATTCAGGATCGCGACGGGCGACGACGACTTCGATCGCTTCGCGAAGTTCGAAGTTATCGCCTGCAACTCGGGAAGATAGGGCGCTGACTTCGTCGGCTGTCCAGTCTTCAAGTTGCACAGTTGAAACGACACGAGCTACTTCGTGGGCGACCGATTGGTCTGAGAGTGTTGCGGCGCCGACAACGGCACCACGAACCGCTGCCTGCATCTCGCTTGAGCATGAGAGGTACAGCCGTGCCACCGTTGTCCAAAGAAGCTCTGGGTAGAGAAAACGTATCGCGAGTGCTGTGGCTCGTTTAGACGGGTTTGCCACCTCGTTCAGGAGCCACCCCATGATGCGGTCTGCCTCGCCCTCTGCAACTATCGGGGCCGCCAGACCCACCATTTCGAGGTCGGCTTGAAGGGAGGCGCGGGTACTGAGGTCCAGATCGACGTCTTCAATCGCAAGCTCGATGCCTTCGATCGGCCCGTGGTCCAGCAGGTGTTCCATCGCCAGCTTGACTGGTTTCTCCGCACCGGCGATCCGCAGCAGACTCAACGCGGCAGCCACGTGCTTCGCTTCGCCCTCCCGCATCAGCATGTACTGCGCGAGAAGTGACGCCTCGTGTCCCCAGTTGGGGGTGTCAGCACCAAATCCTGAAATGAGGGTAGCGGAGCGAAGTCGCGTCCAGGTCACATCGATCGCCTTGAACGTAATCGCGCCGTCGTTAGCCCAGTCAGCGAAGGCCATCTCAAGGTGGGCCGCCAAGCCGGATGTCATCGACTGCGAGCGCCACCACGATGCCGCGTTATCTCGGGCCTGGATCGTGTTTGCGAGATCGTCGGCTCGCCAGCCATTGAGCGTAAACACGATGTCGGAGGCGACGCCGGTCAGGAATCGCGCTGTCGGATCGGATGGCGCGAGCTGGGCGATCGGCACGACGTTCAGCGCGAGTGTCTTCGCCTCACTGATTCGACCAAGCTGCACGACGCTTCTTGCGAGGTGCAGCATGAGCCACGCTTGATCGACAGGGTTGTATTCCTCGGGAGCGGCCAGGGCAGCTTCGACAGCTTCCGCAGCCCCGCTTGCGTCGCCAGCTTCAAACAATGCCGCGGCGAGCATCGCGGTGTGTGCCGCCCGAACCTCTGCCGCGGCCTCCGGTAGCCTTCCTTTGAGTCCCGAGATTTCGCCGTCTACCGCCCAAGCGCGTAGGGCGCCGTATAACTTCCATGAGGGATCGTCGGCGTCGAGACTTGCTTCCTGTACGAGTAGCGGCTGGGTATCTTTCAGGTGGTCGTCGATCTCCCAGATTCGATAGGCGGTTAGCAGCGCGATCGCTTGATCAGCACTGACGCCGTCGATCGAAGAATTCCCGTGAGGAGCGATAAGACGCGGCACGATCATGGCATAGCGAAGTCGAGCAGATTGCGGGATCTCTTGGCCGGGAAGCCAGGCGCTTCCTTCCCACGTTTGTCCCTTAGGTCCGCTCGTCGCGACCGCAATCAGATCATCAAAGTGCGCTGCATCGACGGTCTGCGATTTGGGGACGAAGATTTTCCGCCCCTTGCCAGTGGAGACGGTAGCTGCGTGAGTCACGTGCACCCAGTGCGTCACCTTTGCCCATTTGTCGTAGATGGCGACGATGTGCGGCACGCGGTGATCAAGCCAGTATTCGAAGTGCTCCGCCGTGTCGGCGAACCACCAACCTTCCACGCCCTTGTTAATCTCTGGCTCGTCGAACTGAAACGCCCAGTTCTTGACCTGAGCCCCAACGAGTGCGCCCAAGTCGACCAATCGAGCGTCTCGAGCCATCAGGAACAGATCGGTGCCAAGGTCATGCTCAAGATTAGGGGCGACTCCCCATCCCAGCTCCTCGAATAGCCCCTTTACGAAACTCTGGCCCGAAGTCCCTTTGGCGTTGTTTTCTGTGGCACGCATGCTTGCCTTCGGCGATCGCGTAGCGCAGCGCTACGAGAGCGTCGTCCTCCGTTCCCGCAGCAAACCGACGTTAAGGAAGGCCCGGGTCTCGTCAGGCCTGAGATGCTGGTCGTTAGCAATGCCGTCAAACATAGTCGTACATCGCGCAATCACGTGAGCAGCCCTCTGGTCATCGATGTCGCCATTCGCGAAAAGATGGTTTTGTGCAGCTCGCCGCTATGTCCCTCTTTGATGGTCGGTGTCATAGGTTGCGTTCTTCCCCCGCGCTTTGACGCGCCATCGCGTCCTGTTGACGATGCATGTTCACAGTATCGTCTCGATCAGGCTACGCATTGCTCGCTAACGCACTTCATGCATCTCGTGTCACTAGGGACATGTCGCCCGCCCACGCAAGCGTTGCAGCGATCCCGCCAATAGATCTAAGACTCTTGCGGCCCTGATCCTACGATCACAGAGGCGGGTCATCGAGCGGCCTGTATGTTGCTAGCTCGAGCACACCATCAAACGCAGAAGTCGTCATACTGGCACCTCCCCATAAGCGGTGATCGGTGCCGGAGGCCGCGACTGCACCGCCAAAAATATGCCAACGGGCGCATTAATTCGCTTCAGCAGTTCTCCAAACCGAGCTTGACCAGACGCCTCGCAACACATGCGTTTCGAGTCAGCGGTCATTCTCCGCAACTCAATATCTGCCGGCGGAAGCGATCCCGATTCATGAACGTTCGTTCGCGCGGCGGAGTCCGGCAACGCGAGAGGCGCGGTCGCAGAAAGCGCCGTGGCAACAGAATGGCAACACTTCGTGGAAAACGAGTCGGTTCGAGGCGATCTACCGTGACCGAAAAGTATTGAAATCACGCGGAAGTTGCCAGCGATTGGCACCATCGTAGAGCTAGCTTTCGCCCTCCGGAGGCAGGGGTGGCGGGTACTCGCACGTTGCCACCGGCACCGGTGCTTACCAGCGCCGGTGACGAACGATGTCCCGGGTCAGTCGGTGTAATAACCGGCCTCAAGGTCCTCGAGTAGCGTCGGGCCCGTCGGCTCCCACGACATGAGCTGGCGGGTGGTGATGGCCGACGACGGCTGGTCCCCGCCGAGAAGGGCTCCGAACACTCCGAGCTGCTCGGGATCGACCGCTGTAGCGGCGAGGCCCGTCTTGGCGGCGATCACGTCGGCGACCTGACGCATCGCGACGCCTTCCTCGCCGACGGCGTGCAGAACCGACCGGGCGGGTGCGCTCTCCAGGGCGAGGGAGAAGAGTCGAGCGGCGTCCGAGATATGAACGGCCGGCCAGCGGTTCTGACCATCCCCGACGTACGCGGCTGTTCCTAGTTGACGATCCAACCCTACAAGCGCGGCGATGAGGCCGTTCTTGTCCCCCTCGCCGTGTACCGAGCGCGGCATGCGCACCAGACCCGAACGGATGCCTCTGTCCGACAGCGCCAGCACCGTGGACGCGGTACGAGCACGCGCCCCGGCGGGGCCCGCCGGGTCGAGCACGTCCTCCTCGGTGGCGACCTGCCCGAAGAGAATCGGTGTGCCCGAGGCGGCAATGAAGGCTTTGCCGGTCCTCTCGAGGGCGGCTCCGATCTTGCCGATCACCTCCACCTCGTTGTCTACCGTCTCGTCGAACTCCGCGAAGTCGAGGGTGAAGGCGAGGTGCGCGACGGCATCCGCCTTCGTTGCCTCCGCGACGATCAGATCGTGGTCGTGCATGTCGCCGCGAACGGCGGTTGCGCCCGCGGCGGTGATCTTTGCGGCGGACGCCTCGGATCGAGCCAGGCCGGTGACGTCGTGTCCTGCCGCGATGAGGTCGGCGGTCAGGGCTGATCCGATCCATCCGGATGCTCCGGTGATGAAAACGCGCATTTTGTTTCTCCGATCTCGGGGCGAGAGGCGATAGCGCCCGCTCAGCTCAATGATGTGACTTAGTAACATCACCATACATTGGATGTGACCGAGTCACATCACTAGGATGGACGGCATGAGTCGTTGGGAACCCGATGCGCGTGGCCGCCTGCTTCGGGCGGCCATCGAGTTGTTTTCCGAGCACGGTTACGACGCCACGACCGCAGCGCAGATCGCCGCGCACGCCGGGTTGACGAAGACGACCCTGTTCCGGCATTTCGCCGACAAGCGCGAGATCCTCTTTCAGGGGCAGGACGTGCTCGTCGCCGGGGCCACCGCCGGAGTCGTCGGGGCGCCCGCAAACGCTTCCCCAATGGAACTGGTCCGCGCCGGCATCGCATCGCTGTGCGCGGCGCACGCCGACGACCTTCGAGACGTGGGCCGATTGCTCGATCCGCTCCTCGCCGCGACCCCCGAGCTGCGGGAACGAGCCACGTTCAAACGCTCCGCTATCACGGCAGCTCTAGAGGAGACCCTCGGCGCACGGCTCGGCGATGCGCGCCAGGCCGGTCTTCTCGCCGACCTAGGCGTGCGCGCTTACTACGAGGGGTACGCCAAATGGATGCTCGGCAATGACGCCGACGGATTGATCCACTGTGTCAATGAGGAG
>Ga0247730_1002003_pt1 | contig 10257 bp, 11 predicted proteins | sample UWRJL073202C2_FD_180959 | JGI IMG/M metagenome (GOLD analysis project Ga0247730, IMG submission 180959) | Plant litter microbial communities from Arlington Agricultural Research Station in Wisconsin, United States - UWRJ-L073-202C-2 | ecosystem: Environmental > Terrestrial > Plant litter >...
TTGGCTTCGGCGGGATGTTTTCGGTGTACAGCTACATCACCCCGACGCTTACCGAGGTGACAGGTTTCTCATCCGGTCAGGTACCTATGGTTCTGGCGCTCTGGGGGATCGGGATGATCGTTGGCAACCTGATAGGCGGGTGGTTGGCAGACCGTGCGCTGGTGCCTGCAATCTTCTACATCATGATTTGGAATGCGGTGTTCCTGGCGGGCTTCTCTATGTTTGCATCCTCTGGGGTCGGCACATTGGCTGTACTGTTTCTGATCGGTTGCGGATTCGCACTGGTACCTGCACTTCAGGTGCGCCTGATGAATGTTGCCGGTGAAGCTCAAACCCTGGCAGCCGCCCTAAATCACAGTGCTTTCAACATATCCAACGCTGTCGGTGCATCGCTTGGCGGACTCGCTATTGCTGGTGGCCTTGGCTGGGCATCAACGGGTTGGGTTGGCGCAGGTCTGGCCGTTCTCGGCATCATCTTTTTTGCTGTTTCTATCGGTATAGAAAAACGCTCCATTTCGACCAGCGCTGCAACATCGTGAACACGAGGGGCTAGACATCACCCGGTGAGCTCCGAGCATCTCGCCTTCACAGACTCAAAATCCAGGAGATTGATTCATGGTAAAGCCACAGCTGAACATTCAACTATCTGACGCACAGCGCATCCCCCAAATTGGTCTGGGTGTCTGGCAAGCCAGTAATGAGGAGGCGCGTGCCGCTGTCCGGGTTGCGCTGGAAGAGGGGTATCGTCATGTGGACACCGCATCGATCTACGGCAATGAGAAGGGTGTTGGTGAGGGGATACGAGATGCCGGGACACCCCGAGCGGAAGTGTTCCTGACCACCAAGATCTGGAATGACGCCCACGGATTCGAAGCGGCTAGCGTCGCACTAGATGCGAGTCTGGAACGACTGAATGTCGATTACGTAGACCTGCTGCTAATTCATTGGCCGGCACCCAGCCAGGACAATTACGTGGATACATGGCGGGCACTGATCAACGCCCAACGTAACGGAAAGACTCGTTCTATTGGCGTTTCAAACTTCAATCCTGACCACCTGCAAAAGCTGATTGATGAAACTGGAGTCGCGCCGGTTCTCAATCAAATCGAGCTTCATCCTTATATGCAGCAGGAGGCTCTTCGCAAGGTTCATGAGTCGATGGGTATCGCTACGCAGTCCTGGAGTCCGTTGGGGCAGGGGAGCGCGCTGAGCAATTCGGTCATATTGGAGATTGCTCGAAAGTACGACAGAACAGCCGCTCAAGTCATTATCCGTTGGCACATGGAGCTAGGGCTGATTGCGATCCCGAAATCCATCACGCCTTCGCGTATTCGCGAAAACTTCAAGGTGTTCGACTTCGTGTTGGATGCCTCCGATCTGGCTGCAATGAATGCGCTAAATTGCGGAAACAGGATGGGGCCTGACCCGAGTACGTTTGCCTGAGGCAGCTCACCACTCGCCGCGTGCGGGGAGCAACATAGCGCAGGTGTGGCCGGCAGCGTTCGTAGTGCTGCCGGCTGCCTCGGAAGACGGGTCAGGAAAATCCAGTCACCGCATGAGGTACATATGGAGCCTCGAGGCGCTTGATTTCATCGTCGCTGAGAACTAGCTCTAGCGCTGCGATTGCATCGCCAAGTTGTGCTGCTTTGGATGCGCCCACAATAGGGGCTGATACACCACGTTTAGCCAATACCCATGCCAATGCGATTCGGGCCATGGGCACGCCTCGCTCACCGGCAATCTGCTCGACTACAGCGATAACTCGACCATCTTCCACATCTGTCGCCGAAGAAAGTGTTTGGCCTACCAGGTCGGTTTTTGTGCGTTCGGTTTGCTGCCCGTGCGGCCTGGTCAACCTGCCGCGTGCCATGGGGCTCCAAGGCATCAATCCCACGCCCTGATCGAGGCAAAGGGGGATCATTTCCCGCTCCTCCTCCCGGTACACCAGGTTGAGATAGTTCTGCATGGACACAAATTTGCTCCATCCGTTTGCCACGGCGACCTGCTGAGCTTTGGCGAACTGCCACGCATACATAGATGAGGCACCGATATATCTGGCTTTGCCTGCCTTGATCACGTCATGCAATGCCTCCATGGTTTCTTCTATGGACGTGTCATAGTCCCAACGATGAATCTGGTACAGGTCGACATAATCGGTGCCAAGGCGTGTCAGGCTGGCGTCGATGCTCGCCATGATCGCTTTACGAGAGAGCCCTTTCTCGTTTGGCTTAGGTGAGCGTTGGCCCATGTTCGGCGGGAAGAATACCTTTGTGGCGATAACTGTCTCTTCTCGACGCGTGAACTCCCTCAGCAACTTACCCACGATGGTTTCTGACGTACCTGCGGAATAGCTGTTCGCAGTGTCAAAAAAGTTGATCCCTTGCTCCACCGCGTGCTTGATGATGGGCCTGCTTGCCTCCTCACCTAACGTCCAGGGATGTGTGCCAGCATCAGGCTCACCGAAGGTCATGCACCCCAGGCATAGCCTGGAGACATCAAGCCCAGTGCTACCTAGCTTCACATAGTTCATAAATCCTCCATCAGATCGTTGATTGGTTATTCATTCGCCATAGCTGACTGCCGCTCTCCCTACGCTAACGCATTCAGGGCGCCCATGCTTCCTATCGCTGTTGAGCTGGTTTCAACCAAGCGTTGATTGAAATCCAAGGGTTGTTCGTATCAGGCGGGAGTCAGTAGAGGGGTAAGGCGGAATTAATCGCCAATCAGCTCTGGAGGAAAAATGTCCCAAGTCATTAAGCGGGTAGCGGTCACTGGTGGTCACGGCAAAGTGGGCAAGGTACTGGTTCCCTATCTGCAGGAGCGTGGTTATGACGTCTTCGTGATCGATAAGGACGATCCGTTGAGTCTGGAGGAGCCGATGATGAAAGCCGACTTGGAAGACTTCGGTCAGGCTCTGGATGCATTGTCTTCAGTAGGCAGCGACGTTTACGCACGACCAGAGCGCGAAGCATTCGACGCCGTCATTCACCTAGCGAGCATGCCGCACCCTCGCATGCTGCCGGATAGCGATGAGTTCCGCCTTAACATGACGGTCACCTATAACGTCTTTGAATCCTGCCGCCGCCTCGGTATCAAAAACATCATCTGGGCGGCAAGCGAAGTAGGCACCGGTGTGCCGTATGACAAAACGGATGCTCCTTATGTACCGGTGGATGAGGACTACCCGATGCGTGGTTACAACGTCTACTCCCTGACCAAGGTGCTGGGCGAAGAAATGGCTCGCCAGTTCTGTTTGAACGACCCATCCCTGCGCATCACCTGCCTACGTCTGTCTAACGTCATGAATCCGGAAGAGTACGCCAAGTTCGAAAGTTGGCAGGACGATCCAACCGTTCGCCTGTGGAATTTCTGGACATATGTCGATAACCGTGACGTTGCACAGAGCATCGAGCTGGCGCTGCATCACGACGTTCGCGGCAAAGATGAGTTTTTCATCACCAATGACGAGACTGTCATGCGCACTCCGAGCAGCGAGCTGCTGGATCGTCACTATCCGAACATTGAGCGGCGCAAGGAAATCACCGGGAACGAAGTGCTTCTTTCGAACGAGAAAGCCAAGCGTGTCCTCGGCTTCAAACCTGCATATTCCTGGTTGAACGAAGTAGAGAAAAAGGCTTGATCTGCGGCGGGCGGTCACCAGCGGATAGCGCTCATTACTCCATCCATTGGGGCAATGTTCTTTCAATAAGACTAGAAATCACGACGCATACCTTGGGAGCGATGAGATGACGAAGCTACAAGAGGTAGGTTTTCTGGGGTTCGACGTATTCGGCACTGTTGTCGATTGGCGAAGCGGCGTTGCGCGAGCGGCTGCTCCTTTTCTAAATCGACACGGGTTGAATGTAGACCCCTTCGAATTCGCGGATCAATGGCGTGGGCTGTACCAACCGTCGATGCAACGCGTGCGATCTGGTGAGCGTCCCTTTGTGACCCTGAACGTGCTTAATCGGGAAAATCTTGAAACGGTACTTTCCAGTCATAGCGTAGATTTCGCTCAGATCAACGATGCAGAACTGGTTGAGCTTAACAAGGCGTGGGAACGGTTAGATCCATGGCCTGACTCTGTTGCCGGTCTGAGGCGGCTCAAGCGCAGGTTCTCTATCGGGCCTTTGTCCAATGGGCACATCGCCGGGATGCTCAATCTCTCCAAATTCGCTGGGCTGCCATGGGACGTGATCGTAGGCGCTGAAGTCGCTGGATCATACAAGCCCCAGCCGCAGACCTACTTGAAGTCTGCAAAAGCGGTCGGCTTGGCACCCGAGGCGGTTGCCATGGTTGCCGCTCACAATTCTGACTTGGCTGCAGCGCGCGCCAACGGGCTCAAGTCCGTTTTCATTCGTCGCCCCTCCGAGCATGGGCCGGGCCAGACGTCCGACCTGGTCGCTGAGCAAGACTGGGATGTGATCGTCGACTCTCTCACTGAAGCAGCCGACGCCCTCGACTGCTGAATCCATTTTTTGGAGCATTACCATGATTGACTTACGCCCACTTGCCCTGGTTACCGGGGCATCCAGCGGCATTGGCTATGAACTCGCGCGTCTATTCGCGGCTGACGGCTATGACCTGATCATTACGGCAACCGGCGAAAACGATGGCCTGGAGCGTACTGCTGATGCCGTTCGTGCAACCGGCGCCAGTGTGACCATCGTCACGGCGGATCTGACCGGGTCAGAAGGCGTCGAGCGGGTCGTACAGGCGGTACGCTCAGCTGCACGCCCACTAGACGCAGCAGCGCTAAACGCAGGGTTGGGGCTAGGTGGTTTTTTCCTCGGGGGCACCTCAATAAAAAATGAAATGAAGCTGATTCAGCTGAACACAGCCTCCCAAGTGCACCTCACCAAATTACTTCTTCCGGACATGGTCGCGCGTGGCCAGGGACGTGTGCTTTACACCGCATCAATTTCTGGAACCATGCCAACGCCTTACGAGGCGGTGTATGGCGCGACCAAAGCCTTTCTGATCTCCTTTGTTGAGGCCGTTAAATCAGAGATCAAGGACAGCGGTGTCAGCCTGACGCTGTTGCTACCTGGGGAGGTAGATACAAACTTCTGGCATAGAGCCGGGATGGATACGAGCAAGCTCGGGCTGGGCCCAAAAGCTGCGCCCACCAAAGTGGCGGAGGAGGGCTATGAAGCCATGAAGGCAGGAAAGGATCGAGTCGTCGCCGGCAAGCCTGATAGCAAGTTCATCGGCAATGTCGTGAACAAGCTTCTCCCTGACACGATGACTGCTGATTTACATGCCAAAGGCGCCAAGCCTGGCTCAGGTTTAGAGAGTAAGGACGACTGACTCAACATTATCTGCACAACGATCCGGCGGCCAATTTGGTTGGCCGCCGGCTTTGCTTTACCAGTCCTGTTTGGTCGGGTGAATGACGATGTCGTTGATCGTGAGGTTGTTGGGCTGGTCTAGGGCATAGGCCACGGCGTCGGCGACCTGCTCTGGCGTAATGGCGATCTTGTTAAGTTCCTGAGCTGCTTTTTTGCCGTCGCTGTTATTAACCTTTTCCGCCCAGCCGGTATTGATCACACCAGGGCTGATCATCGATACCTGGATGCCATGCTCAACACCTACTTCCTTGCGCAGGCTTTCGGTGATGCCTCTGATGAAAAATTTCGTCGCGCTGTACACACCACTTGAACCACCGACATGAAGCCCGGCAACTGAGGACATGTTGAGGATCTTGCCATGGCCTTGAGCGATCATGCCTGGAAGCGCTGCCGCGATGGCATGCAGATATCCACGGAGGTTGGTATTGATCATCTGATCCCAGTCGTCGACAGCGACATCCTTCCAATCAGAAAACAGCATCAGCCCTGCGTTGTTAACCAGGCTGTCTACTTTTCCGTATTTGGAAACTGCGAATTTGACGAGATCCTCAAGGCTGGAGCGTTCGGACACATCGGTGACGTGGTACGACGCTTCACCGCCAGCTTCCTTAATCTGCGACACGAGTTTCTGAAGCTTTTCCTCGTTCCTAGCGGCCAGGACTATCTTGCTGCCTTTCTCTGCAAGTTTCAGCGCCGTGGCAGCACCAATACCTGATGAGGCGCCAGTAATGATGGTTACGGTGTTTTCCAAATTAGACATCTGCTGTTCCTCTCTTGGTTAAGGGCACAGCGTCTGACCTGTCTCGAAAGGCGATGACCTTGTATTCAGGGCAACGCTTCGTTGAATCGGGCTCATGGATCATTCAGGGCCAAGAGGTTTCCGATGGGAGTGACATCTACTTAACCTTGAGGAGAAACCCATGACTGCAACACGCCCACTCGCCCTAGTGACTGGAGGTTCTTCAGGAATCGGTTTTGAACTGGCGAAGCACTTCGCCCAGAACGGGTTCGACTTGGTCATCTCTGGTTCGAGTGACAAAGTTGAGAAGTCCGCTGAAGAGATCAAAAAGTTAGGTGCGCAATGCTTTGCTCACCAAGCGGACGCTGCCACATACGAAGGCGTCCAAGGCCTCTGGGATTTTGTCGTATCGCTGAATCGTCCGCTCGAAGCCGCAGCATTGAACGTCGGCATCGGCCAAGGCGGCGCGTTCATTGATAACAAGCTTGAAGATGACTTCAAGCTCATTGCCATCAATATTACTGGCACTGTGCACATGGCCAAGCGTGTTGCCCAGCATATGGTGGCGAATGGAAAGGGCCGTATTCTCATCACGTCCTCAATTTCCGCCACCCAGCCAACGCCATACGAAACGGTCTACGGCCCGTCGAAGGCCTTCGGCTTTTCTTTTGCCGAGTCCCTGCGCGAAGAGCTCCGCGAAACTGGCGTCACCGTAACCGCTTTGCTTCCTGGAGCTACTGACAGTGAGTTCCACAAGAACGCTGGCATGGGTAACAGCGCTATCGGCGAAGCGAAGAAAAACGACAAAACTGAGGTCGCGCGTCAGGGTTTCGAAGCTCTGATGAACGATGTCGATCATGTCGTGGGTGGCGATGAAGAAACCAAGCAACAGGCCATCGACAACCGGACAACGCCGGAAGTCGTGAAAGCGCATCGACACGCGAAAAATGCCCGTCTGAAATAAACGATCTATGCGCTGCGAAGGCGTGGCACTTCTATAGAAGACCACGCCTTCGCTAGGTATCTGTCATCGCAAAAGCTTAAGGAGCATCCCGAATGAAAGAATTAGAACACATCGAAATGAATTGGCATTCGGTTGACGTAGGCGATGGAGTGAGAATTCGCTACGGCATGGCGGGGAGCGGTGATAAGCCTGTAATGCTCATCCATGGTTATCCAGAAACCGCGATTGCTTGGCGGAGGATGGTACGCCCACTGGTTGAGCAGGGTTACAAGGTCATCGCGCCTGACGTCCGGGGAGCAGGCGGATCCAGTCGGCCTCTTCACGGATATGACAAAAGTACGATGGCACAGGATTGCTCGGTCGTACTACGGGATGCGGGCGTATCGGGGCCTGCGCTCATCGTCGGGCATGACATCGGGCTGATGATCGCCTACGCTTTTGCTCGCAAATACCCTGAGTCCACCAGAGGGCTTGCTGTCCTTGACGCGCCACTGCCAGGCACTGCGGCGTTTGATCAGGTGAGTTTGGATGACCGACGAGTTTGGCACTTCCACTTTCACCAAGCACCGGATATTCCCGAGGCGCTTGCAGCCGCAAAGGAGGATTATTACCTCTAGCGCTTTTGGCATGACCTTGCCTACGATGCAGGAGCCATCGATGAGGGAACCAAAGCGAGCTACATTTCCAGCTTTAGCTGGCCTGGCGGAATGAGAGCGGGTTTCGAGCTATACCGATCCTTTGCCGCCGACGCTGAACTCAATCGTGCTCAATTAGCCGGGCACGGGAGGACAACCGAGTAGGGAAAGGCCATCGCAGCATACACCTGCTATCTGCTAGACCTCGGGATGCGACGAGATCTAATGAGTAGCAGTTTCACCACGAAGATCGATCAGCTTTGGACGGTCAAAGCGAAATGAGCCAGCCCATACAGGCTACGTTCAATATGAAAATACTCAGACCGCTCGAAGGATTCAGCAGCCCGTTCCACACCGCGCTTTAGGCCATCTAATGCCGCTTGGTCATTAGCTGGCAGCCCGGCATGCACTTTGGCTTTCTACTTCAGAGACTACCTAAAACATGGCACCTGATATGAACACTCAAATCCGTCGTCAGCTGTACGGCATCAGCTCAGACCTGAAGTGGTCGTGCGTGGAACTGCTACGTATAGCGGAACGGCTTGAGGCAGCTGGGAACTCACCTGATTCGCAAGCTATACATCGAATGATCCAGAATTTTCAGCAGGGCGAGTTGCGCCTCAGTGAAATAGCCGACGCGACCAGAGACGATTCCGTTCCTGCCTAAGCATTTGCGGTCATTAGGACATAGATTTCTATGGGTAGAGGAATCGGGTCGAACGTATGTGGGTAATTCAGTGGCTGCTCAGCCGGACAATCTTGCCATCGGTTGCTTCCTGCACAATACCTCGAAGAACATCTTCGGCTTCGTTCAGCTCTTGAGCCAAGGCAATAAATTTTAATGCCTCTTCATTGTTTCCGCTTGCGGCCAGTCGAACGGCAATGCTTAAAAGGCTTGTCGAGCAGGAGCTCAATGTTGATGCACTTCCCTTAAGCATCTTGCTGAACTCTTGTGTAGGAAGGTTCGGTTGCATTGGACTCCCATAAGCCGTCTCAGTCTAAAGCCAGGTGTTGACGCCGGATTTAACTACCCAAAAATCCATAGAAGAGGAGCTGCAAATCACGCCCGTCGGCTAGTCTAAATTTGCTCCGATCCCCGCCGATAGCCTCTATATAACCGAAGAGGCCGCTGTCCATGTTTAGCACCAAACTTAAGAACCAGCTTGCTTCCCAAGCGGCCGAGCTCTTGGAGCTTCGTCAGATACGCGATGGCCTGAGCCGTGAAATGTTAACGCTCAGCATTGATTCGACATTCAAAATCATTGCATGCAACGATAATTTTGCAGAGGCCTTGGGCTACAGCCAGGAGCAGCTGCGTGGTCGTGCCATGGAGGAAATCGTACCCCTGTACGTATCCAAATTACCGTGCTTTCGGAATTTCCGGGTAGCAGTCGCCGCAGGAAGATCCATCACCGATGAGTACCGTTATTTACACGCAGATGGCTCCTTGGTGTGGCTGCATGCGCATTGGCAACCTATCGCCGATGCCTCCGGCAATTTAAGCCATGTGACCTGCTACGCAACCAACATCACTTCCCGTTTGGAACAGGCTTCGGAAAACAGCTCCTTCATTGATGCCTTACTCCGTTCGACTGCGGTAATCGAGTTCGACCTCTCGGGTCATGTGCTCAAAGCAAACGATCAGTTCTTGCAGGCTATGGGCTACAACTCGGGCCAAGCGAAGGGCAGCCATCACCGTATTTTCTGCAAGCCAGAAGAAACGTCTTCTCAGAAATACAAAGACTTCTGGTCGACCCTGAACAGGGGAGAATTTGTCGCCGGCCGGTTTGAGCGCATAGATAGTCGCGGCCACACCGTCTGGCTGGAAGCGACATACAACCCGGTCTATGACACCGAGGGAACCCTTTGCAAAGTCGTCAAATTTGCAACGGTGGTCACTGATCAGGTGGCACGTGAACTGGAGGTCAGCGAAGCAGCACAGACTGCATTTGAGATTTCTCAACAAACTGATGTCACTGCTCAACGCGGAGCAGTCGTAGTGAACGACACAATGCATACCATGCGCAAAATCGCGGTGGATATGCAGGCTGCATCCGGGGGGGTAGAGGCGCTCGGGAAGCAGTCAGTGCTTATCAGCTCTATCATTCAGACGATCAGCAGTATCGCTCAGCAAACCAACTTGTTGGCATTGAATGCGGCAATTGAGGCCGCCCGAGCAGGTGAACAAGGTCGGGGCTTTGCGGTGGTTGCAGATGAGGTTCGACAGTTGGCGGGACGTACCAGCACGGCCACGGAGCAGATTGCCTCTGTCGTCTTGCAGAACCAAAAGCTGGTCGATGAGACCGTGGGTGAGATGGCCAACAGCAAGTCCCAAGCGGAGCAGGGGCTGGAACTTGCGACTCAGGCAGGACACGTTATTGTCGAAATTCAGGATGGTGCCAAGAAGGTGGTCGATGCGGTGGGCAGGTTTGCTACCCAGCTGGTTTAACTATTGGTCAGGCGGCTAGGGCCTTGGCGATGTCATGGTGTCTACTTTGAAGGCTAAGTGCTCCCTTCAATGTAAGGCCGGGATCGCTGGCTCTACTTAGGTTGGAGTTAGTGCACTGA
>Ga0247730_1002005_pt1 | contig 10247 bp, 10 predicted proteins | sample UWRJL073202C2_FD_180959 | JGI IMG/M metagenome (GOLD analysis project Ga0247730, IMG submission 180959) | Plant litter microbial communities from Arlington Agricultural Research Station in Wisconsin, United States - UWRJ-L073-202C-2 | ecosystem: Environmental > Terrestrial > Plant litter >...
CTGCTCTGCGCACCGCAATGCCTTTGTGGACGCTCCATCCAATTCTCACCGATTGCATTGAAATACTTCACGTCTGTGCTCTTGTTCTGCGAATTGCACCAATAAGAGGAAAACACCAAGCTCGCGCTTTTGGTTCTGGAACTGCTAGTACGTGTGCTCATTGCTCCTTTGTAATCCTATTCTAATCTGGTATTGCTTCCATCGTAGAACTGCATGCCTTGTACAACGCGTTCAACGTGGCATACCCAGCGCCGCCCTCCCATCCCCTTTGTCGGATTTGTGGCCCCTGCCTTGGCATGAACACGTACCCGCCACCGTGCTCAAGTGATCTTGACTGCCATCGCCTGGTCCCATCTATACAGCTTCTGTACAAGTAGTTCACGAGCGCACAATTATAGTATCCTATGCTCAACGTAGCCCAGGACCAAAGCGCTAACGTGAAGGAAACAGTCTGACAGGAACTGGACAAGCTGCGTCAAGTCCACGAAGCTATTGTCAGACGCGCGCAAGCCCCATCACGATGCGAGAGAGAATTCAGAACGATGGTTCGTACGGACGAAGACTAGGAACGTTCCTGGAAGTTCTGCTGTACGTGCCATCTCTTTCACTCCCTTTCTCTAGCATCGCACTGACGCATATATACAGCTTTTTGATTCGTAGCAAAGCATACGTCCTCAGTGTATTAGACTCCTAAAGCCGAATGTAGACTCAAATCTTTGTGACCTCTCGGCATTCTCGAAGTTGCCTTTCTGACCTCGAGCCCTGACACAGGCACCCGCCCTATTCCGTCTTCATTCGGTTCTGAGGTCTAACTACAGGCAGTCTTGCCCACTCGTGATGCTTCTGTCTCCTCATTTGGACTATCTTAGGTTCATTCCTCTTACTTTCGCTCTTCTCTGGTCTAGCCTGGTATATAGTCAGGGCTCGACAACAGCAGGCTTGTGCTCGAAGGTCTGTCCACTTTCATTTCTTCATTGGCTTTTCCAGAATAACTGAAACTGTTTTGACAGCGTGACGCGTGTCTAAGAGCTGTATGACTTGCCCAAGACCAAGACTCGAGTGCACCCGGAGTTGTTTAGAAGCAGATGGTGTTTGCAGATGGTGTTTGTACCATGGTTAGAAATGCACCTAGTAATCTCCATGTACGTACTCTCATTCCACTTCTTTCTCGCTCAACACTGACGCACGAACATACAGCCTATGTATTTCATGAGAGAGTATGCGAAAGATCGTGTGATTGGTGCCCCAATCTGCACCCAGAACGTCGTGGCCCTCATCACTGATGCTGTGGCTTCTATGCTTGTCGCCGCTCGTGTGGATTGGGACGAGAAGACAAGGATATAGCAGGCCAACGAATGTACGTCTTCCCACTGTTCCTCACACCTGCCAATGTAACATTTATGTCACAGATTAATAGAACGGGAGACATGGAAGGCGTGGGCTATCACAAAGGCACTGATGCTTCCTCCAAAGACAACGCATACAGGAATCATTCTAAGTTTATTGGCGGACATGGGCAACGCGTGAGCAGTATCGCAATGACCTACATACTGTACTCCTTCGATCTACGGAATAAGAATCAGCGCTTCTAAGTTCACCAGATGTAACGTTTTCACCCTTAAATCGACCTTGGTTGGCCAACCGTGAGGCCTTGAGGCCTTATAACAGTTATTCCACTAGCGCTGGCTTGAACTGCTCTGGGAAGACGTTGCATGCAGCCTCCCAGCCATGCGGAGCAAGACTTGACTCAGTCTACAGATGGATAGAGCCGGTGGTCAATCGATGAGGCTTGACAATCTTCGAGACCCAGCCTCTTCTCGTAGTCGTCCAGCAATCCCTTTCCGCTTCTTGAGCGACTGTGCCGGCACCGTAGTATCTACGATATGACCATCAACTTTGAAGGCAGATCAAAGACTGTATATTTGGAATATGTATCCAAACCAAACGGACAGTGTTTTCGGTTCTGGCAACATAGTGAGGACGTACAACCAGATGTCGGCTTGATTTCCTAGGCCGGAGAGATGCGCAACTCTCCTGCAAGGCAAGCAGGAAATAGGTTCCTGGGTTCCGTGAGAACGACAGAAAGCACGTAGGGGAATTGGCTGCAATACATGCGGCATCATGCAGCTAAACTCATAACAAGCCATCCCATCACCCAGAGCGACATTCAGCATGAACTCGCCACAATACACAGTAGACAACGCAAGCGGTCTCGATTGTTCTGCAGCTGTTCCAAGAGAAGTTACGAGCTGAGATTACTCATAGACTTTGCCGTAGTGACTGCAGCCAATGAAGCTCAGTCAGGGTCTTCTCATCGAGAAGGTGCTGAGAAGATTACGATCATGAAGCAGTGGACAAAAATCAACAATATTGATCAGTAGGCAAGGTAAATTCATTGTGTGCATGCAGAGTACACGGACTATCGAATCTGACAGCATTTCAACTGAACGAAAAAGTCAGTATCAGTATAAGGGCAGAACAGTACACGAGATACTCATACATGCCTGTAAACTAGATAGCCAAGAGCAGAGTAGAATGCCGATAGTGAGACCTTGGATCTGTAGAAGCTGCATCATGCGCAATAGTATCGCGCCAATTCCGCCTTTCATATCTTTCAAATTGTCCGCACATCGCCTGGAACCTAAAAGACTCTCGTGGACTCTGGATTACCATGTACAAGAGTCAAGTCATGAAAGGCCAGTGGTCGTTGGGTAATGACGCTAGGGTAGTAAGTGCGACGGTCCTGTTGTCTTCGGCGCTACGTGAAGCATTGGCGCCTGTGCCCCCACGATTCTCACGTCGTGCCAACTTGCTGACCGGGACTACGCACAAATGGTCAACATATTTATAATGAAATGGAATGATGCAACATACAGCAGCAGCTGAGCCAGAATCGCTAGTTTGGACCACAGAGGTCTACCCAAAAGGCAAAGCATCTCCTCCATGTAGCCAGTGACATAGATGGCGCCCCGAGATCTAAACTTGACCCAAGACAGACAGCGAAAGAGACATCGGCCGCCCTTCCGTATTCGTAGCTGTCCGCAATCGAAGAGATAGGCTTGGGAGGTTCATCGGTAGAACATTTGCTCGAGGGCGACCATGGATATCGGTGTGAAGAGCCATTCTTGAGCCAAGGGTGGTTGCTTGCTGGCGTGCATCGACGAGCACGTCAAGCTGAAAGAAATAAAGAAGCATAACTCTGAGCTGGGGGTCCAAGTCCGACGCAGTCTTGCAGGATGCCGATGAACAGACGTCGAGAGTACGCCGCAAGCTATACGGCGCACTATATCGTTGAAATTCCGGTGGTCCTCCGCCATCGCGGAAAGCTATGTCGCATGAGTAGTGTTGAAGGATGTTGCGACTGGTTATGACAAGTATGCTAAAGAAAGCAGCAAACGTTCTATCGAGGAGATGAGCAAGACATTCGGAAAACGAGTTGGTGAGACACACCATTAGAGGCAAAACATAACACCCAACAAGCTTCCAAATAATCCAAGGGGTCCAGACGTAGTTGGCAGTCTACGCAGGGAGATAGGGAGGATGAGTAATGAGGACATCGCTGCCACCCAGAAAAGGGTAGACCTTGGCCCGCTCGGTGGAATCCAGTATCAATTCGCCAGGAGAAGAAAAATAGAAGGCTGTGCATATGGTGCTGATTATAGAATTCTAGCGTTGAGGCGTCTGATTCGAATAGATCGTGGTGGTGCAAGGACAAGGATATGGTGGCTGTTAGATAATCGGCCCGAGACAACAGCTTGTTTGGTTCTCACGTTCACAACTTCACTATATGCGTTTACAATCTCAATTGCATCGCCCCTTCGAGGCTTGCATAGCACTTGAGAATAGGGAGTTACATGCATGTGTAGCGAGGCTCTGATAAAACGCTGTACAATGGTCTTTTCAGCAGCATCCTTTCTCTTTTCACCACCACCTCCTCCAGGATTCTTCACCTACGCAGGATGGAGTCCACGGGGACGAAAGGCAAAAGGAAGACTATCGCAGAGTTCTTCCATATCAACAAACGCGTGCACTTATCTAGCGAAGGAGCATCTCCCTCTGGTGATGCCTCAGTCTCGTACCAGCGCGGCGCCACGAGCAACGTTGCGGGAACTACAGCTGATCCATTACTTCTTACCCCGCCAAACGATGTGGGCAATGTGGAGCCACGGAGGATGACCCCCGCTGAGAAAGCATGGAACGGTCTCAAGGCTATCCTGCCTATCGTCGAAAAGGTCTCTGTTGCTTTCCCGCCTCTTCATAGTGCTGTAGGAGGGTTCATTGCAGTCATCTCCAAGTTTGATGTGTGTATTATCATTGGGACGTGTCTGAACGTTACTGAGCTCTGAGATTCCAACAGACCTGCAAGGCCAACGTGGAGAAAGTGGAAGAGCTCACGCAGACTCTCGGTCATCTTCAGCGCATTGTGTCCAACTACCCAACCGAGATGGATTCCGAACGGGTAAAGCGATTGGAAGTGATTCAAAGGTCTGTTGTTTTACATTTTATGGAAACTATATCAGCTGTTAACTATTGATATTTCAGGATATTTGAGGAAGCTCAGGCCACTGTCGAGGTTCAGAGAGGAAAAGGACGTATCCCGCGTCTCGTTGAGGCCACCGATGACCAAAGCAGGCTCGTGGCCTCGATGCGTAATCTGACACGTTTTGTGAATTTGCTTCAGGTGCGGCAGTCACGGTTTGCTGTCTTCGCTACGTACAGTCTTTGACAGAAGTCATAGCTTGAAGTGGCGGATCAGACCAGAGCGTCGGTGAAGGAGATGCACCAGGACGTTACAAAGGAAGGTAAAGTATCTCGACAGCTTTCTGCTACATTAGGCTGACGGATCGAAGTTCGGGAGCAGATGCGACTTACCCAAGATATGAAGCATGAAGGTGATGGTCTTTACTGTCAAGTACTCCTCAATATTCATGCCTCAGCAGAGCTATTGAAGAGACTTGGCCACGTTGCGGGTGCCTCGTTCGAAAGCTCGGATGCTGAAATCCAAGCTCGAGTCGAGTGTACTCCCGGAACGCGTACGCAGGTTCTCGAGATGCTCACCAAGTGGGCATTCGATCCAGATGGAACACCGTTCTTCTGGCTGAACGGAATGGCCGGTACCGGGAAATCGACCATAGCTCAGAGCATTTGCAATCGCTTGGATGCAGATAAGATGCTCGCCGCCAGTTTCTTTTGCTCTCGTTCTGTTGGGGGCAGCCGAAGTGATGCGCGAAAGATTGTCCCTACCATCGCGTCCCAGCTCGCTTACTACATTGAAGGCTTCATGCCACATGTTTGTGACGTGCTTCGGAAACCCGACAGAACGGGTCTGCCAATAGACAAGCAGCTGAAGCAGCTGCTCTGGGAGCCTTTAGACAAGGCATTCATTGATTCCAGAGGCTCTTTAAGCTATGACTTACCGCTCATCGTTGTCGTTGACGCTTTGGACGAATGCTTGGATATAGGCGCAGAGGAATTCGTTCGATCCCTTCTTCATCGCTTTGAACATGACCTTCCGGTGTATTTGCGATTCCTCCTGCTTAGTCGTTCTGAACAGCATATTGGTATTCCGATCAAAGCAACCACTGTCGATGTCTCTCGCTTCGAGTTGCACGGCATTCCTTATCCTATTGTCAATGAAGACATTCGCAAATACGTAGAAACAGACATTGCTCAAATGAGCTCCAAGAGGAATTGGGGAAAGGAGTGGTACACACAGGACGACATTGACTTTATCGTGATTCAATCCGATATTCTCTTCATCTATGCTGCTACATTTCTAAGGTATCTCCAGGACTCCAGGTTTCGCCCGGAGAAGCGCCTACAAATTTTACGCCAATTGACTTTCACTGCAAATACGGAGAAGGCAGGTCCACTTCGCCCTCTTCATCTCCTGTACAGCATCATTCTCGAGAACCTTGGGGAGGCAGATGACCTTGAAGCCTTCGAGGTCGATCTTGTCCGCAACATATTGTTCATTCTCTCGTGTTTGCCTACTCCAATTCCTATCCCTACCATTGCGGATCTAATCAGGGCCGAGTTGAGCGAGGTTCGGGACTGTATTACTTCCCTTTCTTCGGTTGTTCTCATCCCTCCCGAGTCCAAAGAAGAAACGGAGCCAGTGAAGGCTCTTCATGCATCTTTCCCAGAATTTGTGCGCTCATCTTCGCCGCTCTTTCCTACGCACTTTCGGTTCAGCGTTGGAGAGTATCATGGCCTCGTCTTTGTCAGGTGTCTTGACATTCTGAACGAGAGACTGCGAGAAGGACTTCTTGGGAAAAGTGCCTATCGAAAGACAGAGGTTGATGCCGTCCCAAGACGAATAGTAGCCGCATGTATTTCTTCTGGTCTCCGATATGCTGCGCAGTACTGGATATCCCATGCCATGAATGCCGAGTTGAACAAGATCCAAGACACAATGTCTCAGCCGATGTCCAAATTTGTGGACCAGCACTTGTTGCACTGGCTGGAATGTTTGTGTTGGATTGAGGCGGAGAGTATTGTTGGGGATTTAACGTTAGACAATGCTCAAGACTGGCTACGAGTGAGCAAACAGTTTCCTTTTGTATCCAGATGTATACTTACCTAGAATGATCTGCAGTACCTGTCCTCCGAACAAAAGAATGCCTTAAAAGACATCTCACTGTTCTACAAAGCCACTCTGAAATTTACTCCCATTGGTGGCGAACCTTACAGAATATACCAGGACAGCCCATTGGTCTGGCTTCCGACCTCAGTGTCTGAAGGCCTGTCTCGCGAACGGAGACGATCATATCTACCTACCATTGAACGTGGCCGTTTCAAGTCGTGGCTAGATCTTGGCAAGTTGGGAGATTTTGGGGAAGATCATACAATTCCGAGGGATCAACAGACAATACCTGGCTCTCTGTTCACTTCCTCACGACTTTCTTGCGCTCGCTGGCTCTCATATTCAGATGATTCCAAGCTGGTTCTACATGAGTGGGACACCAGAACAACCTCCGAGACTCAAACTGTGATACAGCATATCGACAATAGGAACAAGAATGACAGGATATACAAGGTAGCGGGCAATGGAGTGTTCTCTTTTGATCGAAAAGAGAATGTTCTCTACTTTAAATCCCCTGGTCTCGATGCTGAGCCACAGGCCCTTGCACTGGACTGGTTTCACGGTTATAATGAACTGGAATCGACTGGAATGGCTGTTTCGGAACAAGGAAACTATGCGGCTGTGTGGGACGAGACCACGCTGGAGGTCTGTCTCGTTGATGTCCGCAATAGTGCTTGTCGTTTGCTACAACTACGAGAACCGGAGGGTGAATCCTTGTGTGGCCCTTTCATTGCATGTTTCTCCCCTGATGAGACCCTCTTCGGGGCTTCATATTCAACCGTGTGAGCCCTCCTTTGCTACCCCTTCAGCGGTAGTGCTAACAACCATTTCAGCGGAGACTTGTTTTCATATTCACGGATATTCAAGACAGCGAACGGAATATTTCATTGGGGTACTGGTGCTGTTTGGCCTATCGGATACACGTCATTCTCGCCAGACAGTCGGATCTATGCGATATATACCCACCAGAATTGCAGGCAGTATTGGTGGGAGGAGTATAGTGCAGAAACCGGTGCTAAGATCAACGAAGCATGCGCACCAGATACTAGCTTAAAAACTGCCCAGGTGAAAAGTTGGGTTCAATCCACGGTTTACGAAGCAGGCCTTTGTATCCTCGACGGATGTAACAGCATTCTTTATAGGAATAAAAAGGTATGCACAATACCTTACAAGGTGGAATGGACGGAACAAGCACAAATAGGGCATACACATTTGGTAATAATCTCTCCCACATATGGTGTTATCATTATGAAGGCTCCCCAGGATGTCCATAGTTTTGGCGTTGACTTTACTAGTCCGGAATATGTTCCAGTTCAAGTTAATGGTAGCATTCCCGATCAGTTATTATTCGGTGGTAGAGTTATTTGATTCCTTTTAAAATGTACCCTTGGATCTTTCAATTTTCATAATTCAACCTGGTCTGTACAAAGCTCGACCATCTAATACAGCTACCCTGACAGTGTTGTCAAAACTTTGGAAATGGCTTCGAGATATTACTTTGTACTCGAGAGTACACGGGCGAGCTCACTGGCCTAGCATTCTTTCAAGCTCAGTTTGAACCACAAGGTCAACCAGGACGGACGCCAATTCGATTGTTTCCAGTTGAACGCGAAGAGACAAGAAAGCAAAGTAGACATACTGCTTCATGCACCTCTACTCGAAAAGGACCATCCTGAGATGTAAAATCACCGAATAATGACGATCAAGATATATTGACCGCAAGCCTAAGGTCGTACACAGAGTACATATCGACTAGAAGTAGGTTTGATATCAAGAGATTACTAATGTTAGGAAGTAGCTGCAGCTGCAAAAGATAGTCAACGTTACGAGTCAACAATGGTTCACGAAATCAAAGTACCAAGGTCAGCAGAAGGAGGGTTTTGAGCTTTGAGAAGAAACACGTCGGCGGTTCAGAGGAAGCGCATTGTCGGAGATCCTGTATCTTCATCGGAGAATCACGACCGGGCTTGGCGCTATGGTTGAAACTGGGAGAAATAGACTTTCACCAGTCTGATCTGCGACTTGTACGCTGCTTCACTTGCACAAGCGCATCGCGTCGTCTGGAGTACCTCAAATAGGGAATGCCTCGAGAATCGGCGCCTCATACGCTCGAAGGAAGAACAAGGATGTGAGGTGGTAGCTTGAGGAGCTGGTAAGAGTGGTTCTCGTACTACCAGTAGTAGTGTGAAATGCAACATCAACGTCAGATGTTGCCCACATCCGGAGTCAATGGCTACGGAGGCACCGCATAGCTCTTCCACGTGAACGATCCTTCTTTCCCGACGATGAAGGCGTGGCTTCGACGTCGGAAGCTGACTATCCAGGGTCTATGGACATGGTTTTCCATATGGCTGAGGTCCACGATTTCTAGAGCAACACAACGAGGATCCTGACGAGAATGATGGTGGGCTTGCCAAAGAGGATCTTAGAATGGATGGAAGCAACAATATCGACGCATCTTCAGGACACTAAGAAGCATGCCGTTATGATAAGGAGAACTTCGTACCTTTCGTAATCCAGGGCGCACCTATACGACTAGGTTCTTCTTCGCCATAGACACTGCCACCCATTGGCCAACAGTTTGGGATAAGCGACACGGATGGTCAAGAGAGACGCTTGGTAGCTATCAGCTTTATTGATGCTAGGAATCATGAGGGAGGAACGTACTGTCAGCATTAGGTACAGAGGGTGGAGGATCTCATGGCGCCGGAATAGTCTGTGTCTATAAATCGTCTAAGAGAATAGTGAAGCCAGTGACAGTGAGTAAGAGAAGCTGAGGATGAGCGTACTTGGTTTCAGTACGTCTAGTATGAATCGCTGTCGTCGAATTTCTTTCAGTTTCGATGCCTGGTCACCGTACGCGTTCTTGAGTTCCGGAGGCATGGCAGATAATTGGACTTCGGGATGAGCGTCATGGTGTTACGAACGGGCTTGGTCAAACAAGATGCCATTGGGAGAACGCAGGAGCTGCTGGTAAGGCACGGTCCATGGACCGCGGCCCATGGCCCCGGACCCTCAGCCTTGGTTAACATACCGTTATGTTGACCAAGGTCGAGTCGGCTCATCTCGACCTAGGCTTTCCTGTCCTCGCTCAACCATGGTGAACACAGCACGGGTCCACCTGAGTTTTCTCTCCTCATAAGTGACCAAGGTCTCCCTATGGCTATACCAGCCATAGTCGCTCTAGTTTTCCATAACCGCGGTCGCTTGTGGCTTACATGAACCGTAGTTGCTCTACGCTCAGAATAACCAGAGTTGCTCTTCACTTACGGGAAGCTCGGCTGCCCCATGTTAGCGCCAACATCTAGGATATCCAGGACAATGATTGAGGCCACTTCTCATTTAACTTTGAACAGCCACGGCCTCAATAGCCGTGAAAGGACCTCAGTCATTGCTTCACAGCTATCCTCCTGTTGTTCCAATTAACGCAATTGATCAGATATCTAATCCAAATTCTCACCAGTGCTTTATGCATTCTGTATATCTTTCGAGTCCTCATACCTCTTACTTCCACATACTGAACGTCTCAATTTATACTATTATCATCCTTTCCCCAGAAACTAGTGACTACGGGGCACTCTTAAGTACTGAGACGCATCTGGTGAGGATCCGTTTGTAAATCTTGGGGCATACTATGCGCAGGATATTGCATCAATCTTCG
>Ga0247730_1002007_pt1 | contig 10239 bp, 16 predicted proteins | sample UWRJL073202C2_FD_180959 | JGI IMG/M metagenome (GOLD analysis project Ga0247730, IMG submission 180959) | Plant litter microbial communities from Arlington Agricultural Research Station in Wisconsin, United States - UWRJ-L073-202C-2 | ecosystem: Environmental > Terrestrial > Plant litter >...
CGGTGTTACAGGAGGGATAAAGGAAGTGGATGTCGAGGTAACATGCAGAGAGCCATTAAGCCGTGCCGACGCTTCCTCCGCCGAAAGTACAGGAACACAACACGCATCCGTTCCTACAGAGTAAAAGATACATATCGATGAGTGAGAGTGGATGTTGTGATGATCACCGTGACAGACCATGAAAGACCTTCTCCCAATGCTCCCTGCCATATGCCTTAAAACCGTCTTCCAGATAGCGCCGTAAGTCAGGCCATAGCGCTCGATCGGTTTGGCACCCTGCTGTGGGTTTCCATGAACCTTCTTTCGTGCCGGAATTGTCCTGGACTTCTTTCTGGAAGAGACTGAGAAAACATTGGAAGAACTGCGGCTCAAGACATCCAACGGACATCCATTGTCCGTCTTTGCATTGGTAAACTGTATAGAACGGAGCCCCTCCATCAAGTAAGTTTTTCCCTCTCTCGTGCGAAAACAACGGCGAAGAGACTGCCTTGTGCAATAGAGGGAACATGGAGATGTAACGGGCGCCAGAAACCTGTAGCGACATTAGCGGGAGCAAGGCCATTTGGCTCTGTTGAGATGACTGACCATATCTGTGTCCACTACTTTGCCCATTCCAGTGGTGCCTCTCTCGATTAGCGCTAAGAGAATGCCCATAGCGCAAATCAATCCGCCACCTGCAAAGTCGGCCAATATATTCAGAGGAGCACTGGGACCTTTCTCCGACCCCGGCAGCATCTATCGTCGAATTCAGTCTGGCGTTGTTTTACGATACTACACGGCTCTAACCGAAAGGACGCCGCTGGAGGCAAGATAATTAATGTCGTGCCCTTGAGAAAGATAAACGAAGAGAATACAATATCATAAACTGTGCACATACCTGCCATATCTTTCTGGCTTCCTACCATCATCTATTTAGTGACGCGGCTGTCAGGGAAAACGGTGGGCTGCTAACCTGTTCTGGGGAACCTGACAATGGGTAGTCGATGAGTACGTTGTCCGATTTTCACAGTCACTGAAGGAGTTTCCTCACCCAACAATCCGAGCATAAATGAGCCTGCGATTCAGTCCATTCTTGCCAAGAAAGACATCTGGTCCGAGGCCCATGCGTTCCATGACCCCAGGCCGGAAGGGATCGATAATAACATCCGACTGCGTGATGAGTTTCCGTGCAAGTGCCAGCCCACTTGGAGTTTTACAAGAGACCGAGATAGAGCGTTTCCCCTTGCAGAGCACGTCTGAAGATGATGAAACCTCTGGTTTGTCAACTCGGATAACAGAAGCGCCATTGTCGGCCAGAATAAGACCACAAAAAGGACCCGGAGCCAATCCACCAAACTGAATAATGTATGTGAGCGCATTCTAAGCACCTGGTTGTTGAGCAAGAAAAGCTTACCTCTACTACCTTTATACCAGAGAGTGCCATGGTAATAGCTATAGCCAAGTTGCAATTGCCACTGAAAGATGCAACTGAAGTTGATCATATTGTCGGTTATTTCAAAGCCGGATTACCGAGCGCAAGACAGCCGCTATTTCCTTGGAATCATTACATAAATAATGCAGGTAAGTAGATATATCCGTAAAAGAAATTCGCCTTCATAGAAAGTACATATGCACAATGTTACAATCGTAACCATGATATGACACAAAACCCAAGATGGTCGAAATATGCAAGTTATTGCCCCTGCTGAGAGCTGAAAGAATTACCATAATACAACATCGCCGACAAGTCGTCATCATACTGATTCACCATGTTTGCCGGTGGTGGAGCCATCCACCCATAGCCTAAGCAATTGTAAAATCAGTAAGGTCCAGACGCACGAGCTGGGTAGTTCTCTTTACCTGGCAGTACCATGTCAGACCATACTTGAGGATCTGTGACATTCATCATCGTCTTGATTTCATCGCCTCCAAAGGGAAGAGGAGTTGCCATATACGACGGGTACTGAGCCTCCACATCTCCGTGCACACCAACCATCTCAAATGCCGAAGAGAACCCAAGCGAGGCAGGAGAAGATGACTGAGATCGGATCGGAGACTCTCTGCTCAGCCCGTCCGTCTTGGTCTGCATTGAAGGAGATCTCTGCTGATGACCCCGTGGGCGTCCGGTAGTATCGGTGGCATTTAACAGGCTCTGCAAGAAACGTGCGTATAGTTTTGGACCATGCTGCGCATCAATAGAGACATCGGGAGAGTCAAACAAGTTGATCAGATTCTGGACAAGTTGTAAGACCTCTGTGCGTTTCTCTGCACTCAGAAAGCGAGCATATTTATGTTGAGTGAGCTAGAGGAGTATACGCATGAGACGATGCATGCAGAAGATGAATACAGGGGTAGCACCTTGATCATAAACGCAGCAGCAAAAGATCCGAAAACTCTCTGAGCATCTGGACCATGTAGCTGCAAGGCACCTAATGCGCAGTGTCAGTTCTGATGTTAGATCTATATTTGGAGACGTACGATGGTCTGGATGCCCTAAGTCTTCTGTAATGGTGCGTGCGACTATGCATGCCGTCTCAAGACACTGCAAGAAGATGACACGTTAGTTTGTAGGTGGCTTGAATGCGAGAACCTCGTTTACTCTGTCGAATAGCTGAGTTTCGTCCACGTTCTTCTTGCTAAAGGCGTAGTGGAACCCATAAGATAGACAGCACAAGCGGGCATAGCTGTACGCGAGTCGGAGAAGACCAACCCGGAAGCGGGCGTGTTTGTCAGGCGTTGCGCTTGCTAGTATAATACCAAACCACTTGTCTTCCAACTGTCGTAGTTCCTCATCAGTTTCAACTGCCAGCTGCCGTAAATCCACGTTCTATAGTAATGTTAGCGCTAGACTGTGGCTCGTCTTACTGGACGTACCTTGTTCAATCCAGTTGGCTGCGACGGATCGCTGTAGATTTTGGCACGGAAATTTCCCATGACCCGCAGCTCTGCGTTGTATGCACATATGTGAACGTCGAAATCTGGGAGACTGTGGAAGTTTAGCAACTGTAAAGAGGTCCACGCGAAGATCTTACTTGAACTGCGAGGTCTTCCACCAATCTTCTGAATGTGCTGCAATGTAATCATCATTTCGAAGGACAGCTGCCTTTAGAATATAACTTTAGCAAGTAGGATATGAAGACAGCGCAGTGGTGCTCACTTTTCCGTACTGGCTTCCTGTAGAGCGATCAAGATTATGACAGTTCAACCAGACACGAGTGCGGTTGAGCTGCTCTCTGGCTTGCTTCTCGCTTTGAGGTGGGACTGTGCTCGGTAAGTGAAGGTTGATGTCGACCGCGATTCTGTAGATTCCAGAATCATTTGACAGCTCTCAGTATAAACAATGACACCCTACCTGATAGCCAACCCCAAGTACAGCCAGCCTCTTTCTTCTTCCCATCGTTTAGAGGGGATTGGATAAAGACTCAACAGAATGTATGCTATGACAGATTCCACGTTCTTAGAGCCGGAGATAAGAGAAGATCCAGCTGCGGACTGAGCATATTGCATTGCTCTTCCATACAAATCTGGTGAGCTAGCTGCAGTGTAATATCTGGATGCAATTGCACAAACTAGCAGGAATTTAGCACACAACCGAGGCGCCAAAGAACATGGTGGCGACTTACTGACGGTAAACAAGAAGGGACTCCTAAAGATAGTGGTCTCCACCGTGTACATAATCGGGTCGACAAGCGACACAGAGACGTTCATGAAGTCAAAAAAGCTAAGAGAAGTCAGATTCTGTGGGCACCGGAAGAAATCCACACACACATCTTAAATAATGCCTGAGCATCCGAGGGGGAGATCACGCCATCAGCAAGAATAGGCGGCCATCTCGAAGAAGGTGCTGATTCTGTAGAGGATTCTAATGCGGAATGAAGTATTGATACGGGCCGACTGAGTGACTGGGTATACCAACTCACTTGTTCGGAAGAAATCATCGCGTGCTACCCCGAGAGCCTCAACAGGAGAATCATCGTCCCCACCGCGAACTTTCTGCGCTTTGAGACTCAAATTCGCCATCAAGCCAAATGGAACAGCCGGGTTTGGCAGATTTGCAGAAGCAATTCCGTCTGGTCGAGCCTTATCGCTGCCTATGCTAGACGAGGACCCTCGATGTATGAGCGGACGCCTCGGATAGCTCGACACATTGTTCCCCTCGGAATCGATGACTGCGAAGTCATATTCGTCGTCTGCCTCATCGTCGCTGCTGAATCTTTCCGGATCTCTTGCTACAATGAACTCGTTCAACTGCCCTCCTCCCCCCATCCCAATGAGACCACCAAACTCTGCCAAGCTTTCGCGCGCTTTCGAGATCCAGTTCTCCACTACTTGGTTGGTATTAGGATCTACGGGGTGGGCAGACAAAGGTCCATGTTCGGACAAATACGAAGGAGACCCAGGGTCTCCGGAAGACCAGGCCGAGCCTCCCGCTGCGTGTAGGCCATCGTTCTGAGTGGCTTCAACTTCGCTGAGTCGAGACATAAGTTTGTTGATAGCTTCCGCCTGCTCTTGAATCTTCTTGATAAGGTCTTCGCGCTTTCTGTGGACCAGGGGTTGTGATTATGCATATACAATCTTGAAATAGGTCAAGGACTTACGGTGGTACACGCCGCTTCTTAGGTCCCGGTATTACACACTCATGATCTCCATTCAAGCAACGTTTGCAGCGTTCACCCTCTGTGATCATTTCACAGCGCACTTTCTGGCCTCGACAGCGAAGGCATGCGCTACTGAAGTGGGAAAGCTAGTCATTAAACGAGTTGTAAAGCACAGTTCAGAAAATACAGACGTTTTGGTCTTGTCGCCGTCATTTGCATCAGAATCGTCCGTCCGAGACCTCTTCACGCCAGAGGATGGTGTTGCAGGAACGCTGACGGGCATTCTCTCACCTATGGATCTAGGGTGAGTTGAATTAATGGGTTCCGGGGAGGTTGAAAGGAAGGTCTGGCGGGGCGGGAGAGTAATGGCATCTGCTAATGAGGAGTCGTGCACTGAGGAGAAGTTGATACCAAATTGATGGTTATGTGGTTGTCCATTGTGCATGAAGGCTGGATGCTGGTGAGCGTCAGAAAAGCCACTGTTATATTGTGCTCCTCTCCCGGGCGCGGACTGTGGTTCAGTCTGATAGCCGCCAGCGCCATTGGCAAAAGGTGACTGCAGAAAAGAGTCAGGATGAGTAGATGGATTGTTTTGCTGTTGCTGTTGCTGAGGATGCGGATGCTGATAAGGAAAGCCTCTTTGAGCTTGCCATTGCCCATTTGCAGCATTGTAGGCTGCCATGGTTAGATTGCGTGTATGCACTAGTATTAGAGAGCAATTTAGCTGCAGAGATACTAGGATTATATCTGCATAAGCAGAGGTAGGTCAGATATAAGTGTGGAAGCCAGTGCTGGCGGGAAGAGAGCGGAGTCCTGGCTTTCCCAGCGGGACGCTATTTACCTCCACGGCCATCAACAAAGGCAAAGCGTCGATTGTTGATCCCGTCAGCAACCTCCAATCCGCAGGCCATTGAAATGTGGACAGTATGTATGTAGGGATACAAATTAACGTAGCTAAGCACTACAAGCAGGTACAGGTGACACTAAGACAATACACAGGACCCAGGGAAGGAATGAATCAGTTAATACCAACCACCTCGACAAGGTCCCCGTCCTCCAAGTCTTGACTCCCAATTTCAGTGTGATCTGCAATGCGATCTCCGTCAACACAGAGCTGAGGTGTCGATTTGGTTGTGGTTGTGTTGCCCTTTCTCTTCTTCCTGGGGGAAGCACTGCCCGAAGCGCTCATGATTTCTGGGTACTGATCTGCTAGTCCAGATTTCTTTAAATACGCACGAACTATCGCGCCGCATTTTGTTGTGGGTCGGACCGTTAGGGTAATGTCTTTCGAGGCAGCAGAGCGAACGAGGATCTTGAATGTGTCGTCTTCGCTCTCAGAGGCATTTGCGTCGCTCGCTCCGTCTTGATTTGTTGTTTGGGAAGCTTCTACGCTAGCGTCTTCAGGCTCGTGGGCTTCTGAATCATCGTCGGAGAGAATCTCGATCTCGTCGTCGCTCTTGTGCGTATGGGCCACATTAAGGGCCTTCTTTCTTTCTGCCGCTTGTTTGGTAATATATTCGTATGTGGGCTCGTCGTAAGCAACTAACAATCATGAGTCCAATGATAAGCTGAAACAAGGGACTACTAACTGATATTTGCTTCGCCCCATATCTGGAGAGTTTGCGGGGTTACAGATGGGAAGAACCGTTGGCCGTTGTAGCTCATGATTATACTTTCAGAGAACACAGAGACTTCCTCAGCCACAGCCTCAAATAAATCGCGGAAATTGTCATGCTACACAGACACGTAAACAACAATGCGAAGGCCGAGAGTAAGAGGCCCACCCTGTCAAGTCTGAACGACATAATTGCCCCTGGCACATCTGTTGTCAGCGGATGATGCTTCCACTTGACATTCAGAATAACCTTCTCCTCCTCGGGTACTGCGCTTGATTGTCGATCTGGGAATTTGGCTTGAGCACGAATACGTTGAGCAACGAGTTCAAGCTCCGGGTCCAAAACGACGGTCTCTATTGAAGACCCCTCATCGTCGAACGAGGGAGACTCGGAGCGTCGAAAGCCCGCTCCTAGTGCCTTTCTATATGGGATACGTTTGGTCAGAGATTCCAGTATCAGATATGACATACATACTGAATCACGGCACGAGCGTTCTGTAGTTGATGCTGGGGAACAGCGGGAGGAGGGGTGAGGGAACGAGAACGGCTTCGTTGGCGCTTAGAATCGTCAGGCCATTTACGCTTCCGTCTCCCGTTCGAGGAGTCGTTCTCAATGATCTGTAAAGCATCGTCATCATCGTCCTCATCTTCGGATAGTTCAACGGACATGAATCTGATATCGTGTTTAATAAAGGAATGCGTGAACATGCGTTATGCACATACCTTGAGAAGTTCTTCTGGCTCTTCCAGTCCCCGGCTTTCGATGGTGATGCAGTTGTTTGGCGTTCATTGGAGACTTTTCGCTGTTTCTTCTCCGCTGGTACTTTGTTAAAGTGGTAGTTATCAGGAAGATAGTTTGTAGAGCTACCTTTCGGCTTCGTTTGAACGACTGGGCTGAGATTGCGCATGAAGAGCTTGTCTTCTTCCTTCAGCGAAATAGAGCTCGATGATGGTTGAGAGCCATCCTTGGGAGCGGCGGGCTTCGGTTTAGCTTTGGGACGTGGACGTGGACGGGCTGTAGTGGGTGCGGTTGTTTGGGACATGGTGGTCAGGGAACAACAGGCGCCATCATAACCGAAACAAGACGCGTCTTGACTCTCGTCCCAACTTCCACCATCCAAATGTCTTTCATTAAACGACCACGAAATAAATCCTCGCAAAGTCAAATACGTGCCAGGTCAGACGTAGACACGGTAGAGGAGGCAATAGATGACGTCGCCTCGCCCAGTACTCTGGCCAAGAAAGTCAGAGACAAGGCAAAGAAGAAGACTTCACGCCTCAGCTTCGGCGACGATGCTGCGGAGGTTAGCGATCAAACTGCCAGAAATTCACAGCTAACTTGTTTGCAATCTCAGGGTGACTCTGACGGCGCTTTCAAATTGAAGAAGTCCAATCTTAGTAGGAAACTTGCACTTGGGACTCATCCCGCGTGAGTGCTGTTGTGTATCGTGTATAGAGTAGCACTCATTTCTTCTTTCCTCCCAGTATACCAGCAAGCCTGAGCCAGGCTTCCTTGTCACCGTCGTACAGCCAAGAGCATATCAATGAGCTGAAGGCCAGCACTCGGTCCAGCCGTCCCTCAAACTTGGTCGACGATGTTTCGTATGATGTGGACATGTCTATGGATTCAGAAGACATTTCAATGCAGGACGTCGACGATTCCGGTGCGCTTTGCTATTGGCCAATTGTGTGAGTGTATGTTTGCTGATTCTGAGTGCCCCATCCTAGCCATGCTCATCCCCACCGAGGTCTCCATTAAAGCCGCGAAGGACAAGAGAGAACAGCTGCGCAAGACAGGAGGCACAACAAGCGATGGCTTTATCTCGCTCTCCATAACGAAACGTGAAGACGTGTACCAAGGGCCGCATCCAGACAGTAGACTTATGCGAGAAGAAGATGAACTTGGGGATGCCGAAGAAGGTGGAAGACCTCTGCTAGCCTCACGAAACCGACGACTGACTTCTTCAACAGAATTTGCTGATTTTACAAGCGCATCTGACCGTATTGCGCTGGGCAAGAAGTCGAAAAAAGTGGAAGCCAGCAAACGTAGGGAGACGATGGAAGAAATGATAGCTGATGCGTCCGTATCATATCCCTTTTCTTATTGCATTTCTCTAACATGCACTGCAGAGAAGAACAAGATGACGAGGGCACAGAATGGGAAAATGAACAATTACGGCGGAGTGGTCTGCAGGCCTCGTCCTCTTCTTCAAGTTCTAAGCCTAAACTTGTCTACAAGGCTGCACCTAGTCAGTTGAAGCTCTCGAATTTCTGATTGAAACATTGACTCACAGTGCTGATCAGTACCTCCCGCCACTGCTCTGCCGACCTTGGGACCCTCTCTCGATCGACTTGCTCAGCAACTGACACAGCTAACTACGTCCCATACTTCCAATACCACTGCATTAACGACTATGGCGTCAGAGCGTGACGAAATAGAGCAGAGAGAACAGGAGATGCGAGTGCTTGTGGAAAAATCAGAAGAGAAACGGGCTTGGTTTAGTTCATTCCGGGAATGGCTGGAAAGCGTTGCTGGTTTCTTGGACGAGAAGGTCAGTGATCATATTTATACCGGTCTTTCTTTACCATTAATGATAACCAAAAGTATCCTGCACTAGAGAAACTTGAAGATGAATTCTTGTCTTTGTTGCAAGAAAAACATGCGATGGTGTACTCCCGGCGGCAGGCTGAAGATACTGATGACCTCGATATTTTCATCGGTTCCATTCCTTCAGACGCAGGTGACGAAGCTGCAAATGTTATCTCCAAAATCGAGCGAAGAGAAGCGCGTACTGCACGCTTGCAACACTCCATGCAAAATGGGGAGGATGGCTATTCGACTGATTCTGCAATACCAGAGTCGGACGAGGTTGCATATCGTTCCGCCTTGAATTCTCTGAGCGGACGTCTACAGGATGTTTTGTCGGACGTAAAAGCGGAAGAATTTCGGGATCCAGGAAAGGGTAGATGGAGTTCATGGAGGAATCAGTATGCTGATAGTTACTTCGGTGCATATGGTGGCTTAGGTGTTGTGAGTGTTTGGGAGTTTTGGGCACGCTTGGAAATAGTCGGATGGGATCCTATAGAGGTCAGTGACGCGGAAGCAATCTCGCATACAACTGTCTCTGAATTTCCTTTCAGGATACTAGAAGCTTAGACAGCTTTAAGTGGTATCAAGGGTTGTATGAGTACTGCCGTCCAGATGGTGAAGATGCAGTAGGACCCGAGGGCGATTTAGTGTCGTCAATGATTTCCACAGCTGTCATTCCCAGACTCGCCAAAGTCATTCAAGGTGGTTCTATGGATGCTTACTCTCTTCGTCATATTCGGCGAGTCATTGACCTCGCAGAAGAGGTACAAGCCAGTGTAGATGAGGAAGGTGCCAACAAACTTCAGGTATTGCAATGAATCTCCTTCATCAAACTACGCCCATTCCAATCTGTCTTGTAGGTTTTGGAAAAGGCTGTTGCGACCGTATTTGAGAAGGAAGTGTCGGATACCCAAGGTCTTCTGGCCAAATATGCGGGCAGGACAATTCACGGGTTCAATCCCGAATCTATACCCGCTCGGAAACGTTTCTTACAGCGACGAAGGAAGCTGTTGACAAACCTGATACGGTGGAGAAAGTTTACTCAAGGACGATGGGGAGTTGATCGCCTGGTCACTTCGCTTCTCGAAGGATGTATCATGGGTATAGCTGTCAGTGGGTGGGAAGTCGGTGGTATGGACATTGCAATACAGGTATTTATGCTCCGCTCATCACGATTCCTCTCATACTAACTCCTACACCTCTCAGGTCGCCTCGACATTACCTCGCGAGCTAGTGCCTATAGAATTGGACCAGCGATTGAATATGGCGTCATGAAGAACGTCCATGGCAGAATGCGCCCACGCCCCCAATTTCCTGAAATCTTTACATTTCACCAGACAACGAACGACCTCGAGTCGAATTCTACGTTGACTCTGGGAGGGACAGTTTGGGGAGAGAAATCTGAAGCACCTTTGACCCGTGCGAATAGCAGCATTTTTTTGTGCTGCTCTTACTTC
>Ga0247730_1002008_pt1 | contig 10236 bp, 7 predicted proteins | sample UWRJL073202C2_FD_180959 | JGI IMG/M metagenome (GOLD analysis project Ga0247730, IMG submission 180959) | Plant litter microbial communities from Arlington Agricultural Research Station in Wisconsin, United States - UWRJ-L073-202C-2 | ecosystem: Environmental > Terrestrial > Plant litter >...
AGTATTTTTGTATCAACGCATTAAAAAATAGAATCATGGAAACTCAACAAGAATTAGATTATAAGCGGGTTGCCGAAGCGATCAGCTTTTTTAAAGAGAATTTTAAAAACCAGCCTAAACTGGAAGACGTGGCCGGACATGTAAACCTGAGCCCCTTTCACTTCCAAAGGATGTTTCAGCAATGGGCGGGAGTTACACCAAAGCAATTCCTGCAATATCTAAGTGTAGAACATGCAAAAAACATTATAGCGACAACAGGTGCAAGCCTGTTTGATACTGCCTATGAAACCGGTTTGTCCGGAACTGGCAGACTGCATGACCTGTTCATTAAAGTGGAAGGCATGACACCTGGTGAATGGAAAAACGGCGGTGCATTATTGAATATTAATTACAGTTTCGCAGATACCCCTTTTGGAAAGGTAATCGTAGCCTCAACAGACAAAGGGATTTGCCATATGGCATTTGCCGATGAGGGCGAGGAACCCGCGCTGGAACAATTAAAAAGTATCTTTCCGAATGCAAAATATGCCCAGATCGTGTCTTCTATTCAGCAAAACGCCTTGTTTATCTTTAGCCAGGACTGGAGCAAACTGGATAAGATCAAACTGCATTTGAAAGGAACGGATTTCCAGATCAAGATCTGGCAGACACTGCTCGAAGTGCCTGTTGGGGGGCTTACTACCTATTCAGCTCTTGCCCAAAAAGCGGGCTATAATGGCGCATCAAGAGCTGTAGGCACGGCAGTAGGGAATAATCCGGTCGCTTTCCTGATCCCCTGCCACCGCGTAATTAAATCGACAGGTGAAATCGGTCAATACCATTGGGGCGCAATTCGCAAGAATGCAATCATCGGCTGGGAAGCTGCATTAAAGAACCAGGCATAGGTTTCACAAATTCGTTGAGTAACGCCCGGAGAGGAAAAACTCCGGGCGCTTTATATAAAGCCCTGATCTTTTTAATCTTGCGGGACCTTTAAAACGATCTTGCCCTGTATATGGCCATGGGACGCTCTTTCATGCGCCTTGGAAGCCTCTTCCAAAGGAAAAACACTGTCGATCACTGTCTGCAGTAAGCCGGTATCAAAAAGCTGCGCAATTTCGCCAAGCTGTTTGCCATTGGAACGGACCTGAGAATTGGAGACTGTGACCCCTCGCTCGGCAGCCTCCGCATGGTCTGAAAAGCCCAGGAATACCGGGAATAAAGCTCCCCCTGATTTTAAGGTACGCAGAAATCGCCCGGTGGTTGGGCCGCCAAGGGTATCCAGTACAAGATCAAGGTTACTGATAACATCTTCCGGGGCTGTTTGAGTATAATCTATAAATTCATCTGCCCCAAGACCCCGAAGCATCTCCTCGTGCTTGCCAGAAGCAACTGCGATGACGTAAGCGCCTTTCCATTTGGCTAACTGGACAGCATAATGTCCCACGCCACCGGCAGCGCCGTTGATCAGCACTTTCCTGCCTTCCAACGGGACCGGCACGTGAAGGTCTGGCTGAAGCGGATTAGGCTCATTGTGTCCCCGTTCGATCAGGAACTGCCATGCTGTTAAAGCAGCCATGGGCGCAGCTGCTGCATGCAAATGATCGGTTTCCTTGGGCTTAAGGGCAAGATCAGCAACCGGAGCAGATACGTATTGAGCATAGGCCCTGCTATCACCAAAGCTTGGAAAACGGATCATACCATATACCTCATCACCAACAACAAAGGATTTTACATCGTCTGCTACGGCCTCAATTATACCGGATATATCTGTTCCCGGTATGGTAGGCAAAGGGATCTCCGGCCTCCATTCAGGAGGTAACATTTTCATGCCTTCTCTCAGATACCAGTCCGGCGGATTAATACCAACTGCAATTACTTTCACTAACACTTCACCTGCTTTCATCGAAGGTTTAGGCGCATCCTCATAAAGAAGCACTTCCGGCCCACCGAATTGATGCAGGCGCACGGCTTTCATTAAGGGCGCAAGATTGTTTTTTATATTACCTGACATAGATTTTGCTTTTATTTATCAGCAAAGGTGCAGGAAAGGGGAGCAGCAGAAATTGACATCAGGTCAATTAATGAATTGATGTAAAAACTACCGCTTGCTGCGGATGCGGCTCAGTGTTTCTGGCTGCACCCCCAAATAAGAAGCTACCATATGTTGCGGCACCCTCAAAGCAAGTTCCGGATATCCGGCAACGAAATTGTGGTATTTCTGTTCGGCGTTGCTGGTGAGAGATTCGTGCAGACGGTTTTGAAAATTAACTGTGTTTTTGTTTTTGAGGGTATTGATCATTTTACCGAAGGCAGGAACCTGCTCCATCAATAACTCCTTGGCACTGTTTTCAAATAAAATGACCTCTGAGTTTTCTATAGCATCGATATTAAACTGACTTGGAGTGCCCATGTACAGGCTTTCACAATCGCTGATCCAACCATTTTCCCGGGCAAAACGTAAGATAAGTTCGTTTCCCTTTTTATCAATAGAATAGGTTCGGAGCAAGCCTTTGGCAACAAAGTAATGATAACGGGCAATTTCCCCTTCCTGCAAAAGATGCTGGTGCTTCCTGACTGTCTTAAAACGGACAACCGATGCGATCAAAGCGAGTTCATTGTCAGTAAAAGCTGAATAACCTGTGATGTAGTTTCTGAAAATATCGAACATAATTATATGTACAAAGCTAGTTAAAAGCTTGTTAATGATTGTCATCTTATTATCTGATAAGATCAGGAGTTCCTATTATCAGCGGATGCCCGATTCCATGGCCAGCTCCAAATATTGCTCTGCTGATCAGGGAAAAGTCGGTCAATTTGTTCTGCCAGCTATTTTAAACTCTCTTTAAAGAATTTTACAGCCATAGCACCGGTTAATTCATGGGCAACATGGCGGTCTACAGATTTGTCATCATTAAAAAGGGGCGTGCCCGTTTTCTTTAATTCAGGCATCGCTTCATTTAAAAATACATAATGGCCTGCTTTGCCACTTAAAATATACAAACGGGATTTTGGAATGAGCTGGTGATAATGTGCAGCATTGGTTTTAACCGGCGCTATGCTGTCACTTTGTGCCCCAACGATATAAACCGGCCGGTTTATCGCTGTAAACTGTTTCCTGCTGACGAAGCCCTGTCCAATGGCGGGGCTCATCGCAAAAAATGCTTTGATACGATTATCTTTTAATGGAGGACTTTTCCTGAACGACTCCCATACTGCTGCTTCATCTACAGTTTTGAGTAACCCGGGAAACTCCGGGATATTAGCTTCCTGCATGCCCTCTGAAGTGTTGGAAAATTTATTTAAAGCATCTAAATCCAATTGTGCACCGGCAAGGGCAAGTACGGTATAGCCACCTATAGAAAAACCTGCTGCTCCGATACGGTCGCGATCTATAATTTTGCTGAGGGAAGTATCTTTTAATAACTTGGTAAGGACAAAGCTGATATCACGCGACCTTTGCCATGGCGTTACAAAATCTATCGCGATTTTATTGTCATAGGTATTTCCCCAATGATCTACTGCCGCTACAATAAAACCTTTTTTCACCAGTGCACCTGCCAGCCACTCCAAGGTCATGCGGCTGCCACCTGTTCCATGCGACAAAAGTATAAGCGGATGCTTGGACGACGGATAAACCGCATCCCTCACCGTGGGTTCTGCAATAAAGGGATAATCTTGTTTTAGGGTAGCTTTCCGGGTGTCATTTGTAGGATACCATATTTCTGTGGTCAGTTTCCGCTCACGGACAGTATCCGTAAAACGGAATGTTTTCTCGCCGATAACAGGCTGAATGGTTTGCGCTGAAAGGAACAGCGGAAACAAAAACGATAGGATTAAAATGTTGTTGAATCGCATTTTCAAAGGTTATATACAAAGCAAGGCATTTTATCAAAATTCGTTATTGACAAAAGTCAAATAATTCACTTTTTAGATTTAAGCCGGCTAAGGGTTTCCTGCGAAATCCCCAGATAATCGGCTATTATTTTGGAGGGAAACCTTTGGATAATTGAAGGGTTGCTTTCCATCAGGGCCTGATAACGCATTGTGGCATTCATGGAGATCAGGCTTTCAATTCTTTGGATCGAGGAAATATATTCTTGTTCCAGAGCAATACGGTAAATATGCTCCCAGGCAGGAATTTCATCCAGCAGGGCCTGGAAATCGTGATAGCTGATATAAAATAAATCCGAGAGTTCCAGGCTTTGGATTGCAGCAACAGAAGGTTCCTGCAATCTGTAACTTGGAAAGGAAGTGCCAAATTTACCTTCCGTAACAAGGAAGCGGGTAGATTCATTACCTTTCAGGTCTAAAAGATAAATGCGTAGGCAACCGGAATTGACAAAATATAAATGCTTGCATACCTCACCTGAAGCAAGCAAAATCTCATTACGTTTGGCGGTTTTACGGCTGAATTTACTGCAAATAGTTTTTAACTGTTCCTCATCTGCGTTGAAATGTGCGGTCAGGAATTGCATGAAAAGTCCGTAAGTATGGTCTGGCGTTTGCATGATCAGAAATATACAATTTTTCTTGATCTGCTGGTTGTTTTAATTTATCAGTAATATGTTCGTTTACTGCTTACGTCCTTCAAGACTATATGACATTGCTAAGCAATGATATCCGTTCTCCGGTTTCTTTAACCTGGAAAAACCGGAGTTATGAAATATGATCCCCGGCAAACTGATATTTAAATGAAATAAGGGCGGGGCTGTGAGCTGGTTAAATCTGACGCTTATCTATCAAGCTTGCGAAACTTTCATAATCCGTGACTTTTGTCCATTTCATTCTTCATTTTGTCCATTTCATACTTAAACTTTAAATCTGACACCCTTAGCGCGCTAGTTTTGGAATAATTAATTAAATAATTATTCCGTTAGTGTCTTGGTATGACCTGCGGTAAAGAACTTGAAGCAGGGTAATGAATAAAAAAATACTATTAGCCTTTATCTTTTTTGTTCCCTTTCAGCTGTTTTCGCAGGAGCAGTGGAATTTAAAAGCGTGCATAGCATATGGGCTGAAGAACAACCGCAACAGTACGGTTTACGAAAATGAAAAAAGAGCTGCTGATGCCAAAGCAAAGGAAGCCCTTGCTGATTACCTGCCCAAGGTTAGCCTGACCGGAACTTTAGACAACAACCTGAAAGTCCAGGAATCAGTGATCCCCGGAGGGGTGTTCGGGCCAGACCCCATCAGGGTGGCCTTTAGCCAGAAATATAATAGCAATGCACAGGCACAGCTGGATCAGACCATTTATGACCAATCGCTCTTAACCGGGCTTAAAGCCAGTAAGTATAATAAACAGCAGGCAGAAGTAAACATCCGCAAAAGCGAGGAAACAATTATCTATAATATCGGCAATGCCTATTACCAGATTTACGTTTACCGCGAACAGCTGCGGCTGCTAAAAGAAAACCTGGGCACATACCGCGGACAGGTAAATATCTTTAAGCTGCAGGTAGAAAAGGGGGTGACCCTGCAAAAAGATCTGGACAAGGTAACAGTGGATTACAACAATGCGATATCGCAGATCCGCATCGCCGAAAGCAACCTCACACTTTCACAAAACCAGCTTAAATATGAAATGGGTTATCCGATCAGTTCGGCCCTGCCGGTTGACAGTGTTTCACAGCAGGATGTTGCCATTCATATTGATGCAACAAACAGCATTGATCTGGCAAGCCCCTTTGTAGTGGGAAACCGCGTAGATTACCGGCTGTCTGAGATCAACGCCCGGCTGTTGGATATAGATGAGAAACGGATCAAAGCCGGCGCAATGCCCAAGCTTACCGGTTATGCCCGGTACGGTGCGGTGGGTTTTGGCAATTCAATAGGGCCTGCTTTTAAAGATCTGAGCCCCTTCTCGGCCGTAGGCCTTAAACTGAGCATCCCCATTTTTGATTTTTTCAGGAGGAACGCACAGTACAATCAGGCAAAGTATAAAAGCCTGAATGCCACAGAAAACTTAAAGCTTGATGAGGGCAAGTATGAGCTGGAATACGAAAATGCAAAGACCAAGATGAACAATGCACGGCAGAACCTGGAAAGTGACAGCCGCAATATCCAGCTGGCAGAATCTGTCTTTAAAACCACTGATCTGCAATACAGAAAAGGGGTGACAGACCTCACAGAATGGCTTACGGCGCAAAACTCGATCAAGGAATCACAAAATAATTATCTCAATTCACTCTTCAGTTTTTATCAGGCAAAGCTTGATCTGGAAAAAGCTTCAGGGAATCTCAAAACATTTTATACCTCACTCTAAATATGAAACGTAAATACATCATAGCAATGATTGCCCTTGTAATCCTGGCACTTATTGTCTTTAGGCTTGCCTCCAATAAAAGTACGCTAAATAAAAAAGAAGCACCTGCACAGGATTCTGTAGTGAATATTCCTGTTAAAGTTTCTGCTGTTAAAGAAGAGCTTCAGGAAATCAGCCTGATCAAAACAGGTAGCCTGGCTCCATTTAAAGAAGCAAGCGTGCTCACTACTGTTGGAGGCACGATCAAACAACTCAGGTTTGAGCTTGGTGATCATGTAAACGAGGGACAGGTGCTGGCAGTAATGGATACCAGGTTAATGGAACTGGATCTGCAAAAAGCTGAAACCAATGCAGCAAAACTGAAGCGCGACCTGCAAAATTATACTGAACTGCTGCAAGGACAGGCCGCCACGCAGGAGAAGGTAAATGAGATCAGGCAAAACTATCTGGATGCCGCCAATCAGGTGAGCCAGGTAAAAAAACAAATTTCTGATGCACTGGTAAAAGCGCCTACCAGCGGCACAATCGCCAAGAAAACACTGGAACAGGGCGTATTTGCGAATGCCGGTGCGGAGATCGCAACGATTGTGAACTTATCGCAGGTGAAGGTCCAGCTGAACCTGACAGAGACCGAGGTGTACCAGGCCACACAGGGCCAGCAGGTAAAAATCACTACAGATGTTTATCCCGGTCAGGTGTTTAACGGCAAAATCACCTTTATCAGTCCGCAGGCAGATGAAACGCACAATTATAAGGTAGAGATTATGGCTGATAACAATGATAAGGCGCTGCTGCGTTCGGGTACGTTTGTGTATGCCGATTTCTCCAGAAAAACCAAACAGAATATCCTGCTGATACCGCGCGAAGCACTCACTGAAAGTATCAAAGATGCCAGCGTATATGTGGTGGAAAACAATATTGTACATCAGAAAGCTATCAAAACTGGCCTGGAAATGAACAACCTGATCCAGGTGATCAGGGGACTTAAAGCAGCTGAAGTGGTAGTAACCTCCGGTCAGATCAATTTAAAAGAAGGTGCCAGGGTAAGTATTTCCAAATAACAAAAGCCAGATATGTCAATTACAGAAATTGCCGTTAAGCGGCCCCTGCTGATCATAGTAATATTTACAGTACTCTTTATTTTCGGAGCGCGATCTTACTTTAGTTTAAATTATAACCTGCTTCCCAAGCTGGAAGTCCCCACCGTATCTGTCAGTACTGTTTATCCCGGTGCGGCGGCGGCAGAGGTAGAAACGTCGGTGACCAAGAAACTGGAAGATGCTTTTTCCTCTGTTGAGGGACTGGACAAAATCAGTTCTACCTCGCAGGAAGGAATATCGAGTGTGGTGATACAGCTGAAAAGCGGTACAGACATCGATCAGGCAGAGCGCGATATTCAGCGCAAGGCCGATCAGGCGCAGAACGACCTGCCGGATGATATAGACAAACCGCTGGTCAACAAGATCAACCTTGAAGATGCGCCGATCCTGAAAGCGGGGGTAACCTCAAAGCTGTCGCCGCGTGACCTCTACGACTTTGTGGACAAGCAGTTGCTGCCCATTCTGCAAAATGTGCAGGGGGTAGGGCAGGTAAATATCATTGGCGGCGATGAGCGCGAAATCCAGGTGAACATTGATCAGGATAAGCTCAATGCTTACGGCTTAGGCATTGGGCAGGTAACGGATGCACTCAGCAAGGCCAACCAGTCCTTCCCCGCAGGGAGCATTGAAACGCGGGACCAGCAGATGTCTATCCGCTTTGATGCAAATGTTACCTCGGTAAACCAGATCCGCGGACTGATCGTTCAGCAAAGGCCCGGCGCCGGCAGTGTGTATCTGAAAGATATCGCTGAGGTAGTGGATGCCACGGCAAAAACAACGGCGATCAACCATATCAATGGTATTCCCTCTATTGGCGTGCAGATTATCAAACAGAGTGATGCCAATGCCGTAGAGGTGAGCAGGCAGGTGAAGCTGAAGTTTACAGCGATAGAGGAGCAGTATAAAACAAACGCGCTGAAATTCAGTGTGTCTTCAGATCAGAGTGTGTACACCCTGAAGTCGGCCGATGGTGTAATGGAAGATCTGGGGCTTGCAGTAGTGATTGTGGGTATCGTGATGCTTGCCTTTCTGCACAGTTTCAGGAGTTCCATGTTTGTACTGGTGGCATTGCCATCCTCTATCATCCCTACTTTTATCGCCATGTACGCGCTGGGTTTCTCATTAAACCTGATGACCTTAATGGCGATGTCGTTGGTGGTGGGTATTCTGGTGGACGACTCGATTGTAGTGCTCGAAAATATATACAGGCATCTGGAGATGGGCTCCTCAAAAGAGAAAGCTGCGCTCGAGGGAAGAAATGAGATTGGTTTTACCGCCCTGGCCATTACGCTGGTGGATGTGGTGGTGTTTTTGCCAATCGCATTTACGGGCGGTATCATCGGTTCACTGCTTCAGGAATTCTCCCTGGTGGTGGTATTCTCAACACTGATGAGCTTATTTGTATCCTTTACGGTTACGCCAATGCTGGCCAGCAGGTTTGGAAAAATCGAAGAAATGAACGGTAAAAGTTTGTGGGGCAGGCTTAACCTGGGCTTTGAACACTTCCTGGATGTACTGAAAGAGGATTATGGGAAGTTGCTGGTGATCCTGATCCATAAGAAAAGATGGCTGCTGTCTGGCGTGATCCTGCTCATTATCGGCAGCATTGCCTTAATTCCTTTTGGATTTGTGGGTGCGGCCTTTATTCCTTCGGCCGATCAGGGCGAGCTGCTGATCAACCTGGAGCTGGCACCTTCAGCCTCGGTTTATCAAACCAATATGATCACACAGCAGGCAGAAAAGATGATCATGCAACAACCTGAGGTGACACGGGTGTTCTCCAGTATTGGTTTTGTGAGTGGTAGTGTGGCAGGTACCACCAATAACAGCAACCTTGCGGAGATGACTATCAGTATGGTGGACAAGGATAAAAGGGATATTACGGCAGAGGATTTCGGTATCCTGCTGCAGAAGAAACTGAGCAGGGTGATCCCGGGTGTTAAGATTACGGCTTCGCCAACATCTATTACGGGCGGGGCCAATCAGGCGCCTATCCAGATCGCAATCAAGGGAATAGACTTGAAGGCGATCCGTAAAGTTGCAGAGGAGTACAGGAAGATTGTTGCGACCGTACCGGGCACCCGATTTGTTGAGCTTTCTGTGAAAAACCAGAAGCAGCAGGTTGAGGTGAGCCTTAACAGGGAAAAAATGACCTTACTGGGCATTGATGCAAGCCAGGTAGGGGCTGCATTGCAGAATGCCTTTAGCGGAAACGACAAGAGCAAGTTTAAACAGGCCGGTAACGAGTATGATATCCTGATTGGCCTGGATCAATACGACCGTTCCGATATCAATAATGTGAGGAACCTATCATTTAGTAATAACGATGGGCAGACTTTTGTGCTGAGCCAGTTTGCGGATGTGACCGAAGGCCTTGGGGAGAGCGTGCTGGAACGCAGCGACCGGCTGGGCTCGATTACCGTAAAAGCTAATGTTGCCGGAAGGCCCTCAGGCTCGGTAGGCAAGGATATCCAGGAAAAAGTAAAAGCTGTGCAGTTGCCGGCAGGAGTGACTGTAGAATATCTTGGTGACCTTAAAAATCAGGGTGATGCTTTTGGCAGCCTTGGTTTTGCACTGGTAGTTGCCATTGTGCTGGTTTACCTGATCATGGTTGCCCTGTATGAAAATGCAGTCTACCCTTTTGTGGTGCTGTTTTCGATTCCTGTAGCCCTGGTTGGGGCACTGCTGGCACTGGCACTTACGATGCAGACCCTCAACATATTCTCGATCATAGGGATGATCATGCTGCTGGGACTGGTGTCTAAAAACGCGATCCTGATCGTGGATTTTACCAATCAGCTGAAAGCTGAAGGCCGTCCGGTAGAAGAAGCCCTGGTCGAAGCAGGAAAAGAAAGGCTCAGGCCTATCCTGATGACCACCCTGGCGATGATC
>Ga0247730_1002011_pt1 | contig 10224 bp, 10 predicted proteins | sample UWRJL073202C2_FD_180959 | JGI IMG/M metagenome (GOLD analysis project Ga0247730, IMG submission 180959) | Plant litter microbial communities from Arlington Agricultural Research Station in Wisconsin, United States - UWRJ-L073-202C-2 | ecosystem: Environmental > Terrestrial > Plant litter >...
CCCCATGTCTCGATCCCCAGTTCCTCGGCCAGTTCGCGGATCAGCGCCGCCTCCGGCGTTTCGCCCGGCTCCACCTTGCCGCCAGGGAATTCCCACAATCCCGCCATCGGCTTGCCCTCCGGCCGCCGCTGGACAAGCACCCGCCCGTCCGCATCCACTAGTGCCGCCGCCACGACTAGCAACAGTGCGGGAGAAGGGCTTTCTTTACCGGAGGGCATTAGCGCGAAAGCTCGACTGGGCGGGATGCGTGCGGACCATGATCAACCTCTGGAGGAAGCTGCGACAGGACGCCAGAGGCGCGACGGCAGTCGAATATGGCCTCATCGTCTCGCTCGTCGTCGTCGTGATCGCCTCAGGCATTACCAGCGTCGGGGGCGCCACAGGCGGCATGTGGGTAAACATCGCTAACAAAGTGTCGGCTGCCATGCCGACCGCCTGATTGCCAATGACCATCTTTTTCAGCGTTAAATCTTCAGAAACCCTCGTCTGCTAGAGAAAAAATCGCTGTCCCGATCGGCCGGGATTGGTGGGCAAGGCAAATATCGCTCGATTAGCTGCTGAGGAGACAAGAGACATGATGAAGATCCGCAATTTTTTGAAGAACAGCAAGGGCGCGACGGCTATCGAGTACGGCCTGATCGCAGCGCTCATCGCCGTTGCAGCCATCGGTGCGATGTCGACGCTCGGCAAGAGCTTGAGCAACACGTTTAATAACGTGAACTCCCAGATGAAGACCATCAAGTAACCGTATCTAAGTTGTGAAGAGATGAGGTCGGCGTGGGGAACCGCTCCGGCCTCATCTCTGTGACTACATGAGTTCGGTACGATCCGGCTTTTGTTCACACGTATTCTGATATTGGCGGTCTCAACGTAAATCACTCTGCAGAAGATCTGCGAGGTATACCTACGCGGATCAATTGTTGCGAGTTCGGCGCCTCACGAACAGAACGTCAAACAGTCTTAGATGCCCTTAGCCGATCGCCAGGAACTTCGCCCTGCGCGCCTCGAGCAGTTCAGCCGCCGACAAACCTCCCAGTAGCCCCAACTCTTCGCCAATCGCCGCGCCCAGGGATGCAATCGCCGCCGGCTTGTCGCGATGCGCGCCGCCTACGGGCTCGCTGACGATGCGATCGACCACGCCAAGCTTTACCAGATCCTGCGCCGTGATCTTCATCGCCTCGGCCGCGTCCGCCGCACGATCGGCGGTGCGCCACAGGATCGAGGATGCGCCCTCCGGTGAAATTACCGAATAGATGGCGTGTTCGAACATCAGCACCCGATCCGCGCCGGCCAATGCCACGGCGCCGCCGGACCCGCCTTCGCCCACGATCGCAGCCACGATCGGCACCTTCAGTTCCAGGCACTGCTCAGTGGATCGCGCGATGGCTTCCGCCTGCCCGCGCTCTTCCGCCTGCACGCCGGGAAAGGCGCCGGCCGTATCGACCAACGTCACCACCGGCAGGCCGAATCGCTCCGCCAGCTTCATCAGCCGGATCGCCTTGCGATAGCCCTCGGGCTTGGCCATGCCGAAATTGTGCCGGATGCGGCTTGCCGTATCGTCACCCTTCTCATGACCGATCAGCATCACGCGCGATCCGCCGATGCGGGCGAAGCCACCGAGAATCGCCTGATCGTCGCCGAACGCACGATCGCCCGCCAGCACCATGAAATCGGTAGCGATCCCCGCAACATAATCGCGGAAGCGCGGGCGCTCCTGGTGGCGGGCGACCTGAGTCTTCTGCCACGGCGTCAGCTTTGCGTAGAGATCGCGCAGCGCCTTGTCCGATTGCTGCTGGAGCTTGGCGACCTCCGCATCGATCTTCAGCGTCGAATTGGCATCCGCCGTTTCACGCAATTCGTCGATCCGCGCGCGAAGCTCGGCGACCGGTTTCTCGAAATCGAGGAAGGCGACCATAAGCCCGGGCGGTTAAGAGGCGCCGCCCGCCCCGTCAATGTCGGCGCGCATCAGCCGAGCCGGCCGGGATCGGCCAGCGGGTGCCGCGCGTTGACCAGTTCCACTAGCCGGCGGCTATCGACATGGGTGTAGATCTGCGTCGTCGCGATATCGGCATGGCCCAGCATCGTCTGCAAGGCGCGTAGATCTGCCCCGCCTTCCAGCAGGTGGGTCGCGAAGGCATGGCGCAGCACATGCGGACTGATTCGCTCGGGCGCGATTCCCGCCTCGCCCGCCAATTCGCGAACCAACTGATAGAGCCGCATCCGGCTGAGATGTTTCTTGCCCGATGGGAACAACCACACGCCGACCGATGGCAACGTCGCCGCATAGTCCGCCGTCGCCGCCCGCGCGCGATCGGAAAGCGGCACCAGCCGTTCGCGCCCGCCCTTGCCCTTCAGGATCAGGAAGGGCTGATCGGCCCGCATCACATTGCGGGGTAAGGAGACCAGCTCGGTTGCGCGCAGCCCCGATCCGTACAGCAGCTCGAACAAAGCGGAGAGGCGCAGATTGGCCGGGCTGCGCACGGATTGCAGCCGCGCCTCGATCGCCACGAACAATCGATCGACATCCTCATGCCCCAATATTTTGGGCAGGGATCGCGCCGCGCCCGGACGCGGCAGCGCGGCGGAAGGATCGTCGGCCCGCAGCCCCTCTTCCGCCAGAAACCCGAAGAACCGCCGCAGCGCCGATGCCTTACGGGCAACCGTTGCCCGCGCCAACGGCAGCCATGCGCCTGCCAGATCCTGCAGCGCGGCCGCGTTCGCCGCGCCTAGTCTCCCGCCTAGAAACGTAGAAGCGCCCTCCAGATCGGTCCGGTACGCCATCAGCGTATTGCGGGCGGCACCGGCTTCCGCCGCAAGCATTTCCAGGAAACGATCGATCAGCTGCCGGTCGTCGCTTCCGCTCACAGCCGGGTCATCGCCTCGGCAGCGATCATCCGGGCCTCACCGTCTAGGCCCACCGCCCGCAAAGCGCCGATCATCCGATAGAAATCGGCAGGGGCGACACCGTTCCAGTTTGGCGTTTGCAGGCCGGTTGCAACCAGCATCGCCACCGTCCCCGGCTGATTGGCGGTGACGGCGCGATCCAGCGCACGTGCATAGCGGGTCTGCCCCCCCAGAGGCGTCCCCAGATCCTGGGCGATGGCGGCCGCATCGGCGGATGGCAGCCGGCCAAGCGCCGCCAATGCCGCCACCAGCATCGCCGCACGGTTCCGCCCGTCATCCCCGGCAGTGTTGACGAAGGCGCGCACCCGATTCGCGTCCGTCGTCACGCCCGGGCGGGGCGCTCCGACGGCAATCGTCGCCCAGGCGCGATCCGCCTCCGCTCCACTGGCGCTCCCCACCAGATCCGCCCAGCGGTTCGCCTGGAGATCCAGCCCGGCCGAGAACATCGATCCGAGCAACTCGACATAATCTTCGTCATGATCAGCCGAAGGCGTGATCCCAGCTGCCGCCCGCGCCGTGGTGATGAAGGAGGCGTAGCGTTCGCGCTCGCTCGGCTCTGCATCGCCCACGCCCTTGTCCCACAAGGCATGCATCGCTGCGAGCCGGGCGCCGTCGTCATCGCCGCGATAGGCGGCGCGGAGGCGGCCCGCCGGGCTTTCGGTATCGATGTCGCCCGCCTCGTCCATGACGCGCCCGTACAGATCGACGAGTTCGCTGCTGGAAACGCTGCCCAGCACCGCCGCCGCCCGCGCCGGCGCGATCCGGTCCGCCGCCGCCAGCATCGGCGCGCGTGCCAGCCATCCCTGGAACCAGGCCGGCGCGGCATTCACCAGAGCTTCGGGAATCACCACGTTCAGGGCCGTCGCCAGCCCGAACCGCCAATCGGTGAGCGTATCCACCGCCGTCCAGTCGACCGTCACGGCACGGCGGCCGGCGCCGCCCGCCATGACGACGCGTTCTGCCAGCGCATGATCGATCGGATCGCCCGGCGGTGCACGGCCGATCGAGGCGTTCGCCGTGGCGATATCGCCGGACAAAGCCGCACACATCGCGCGTACCATCGGCCAGATGGGCTGGCCGCCGATCGTCTCCTTGCCGTCCGGTAACGGGCACAATCCCGCCGGATCGCTCGTCGCCAGCGCCGTCTGCATCGCCACTCGGCGCAGGCGCGGGCTGAAATTCTCGATGTCCACAGCCTGCACCAACGTGCGCGCCGCATCTGCCTCGCCCAGCCGCAACAGCAGGGCCGCGCGATCCGCCACCCAGTCTGCCTGTCCTTCGCCGGCCGGAGCCGGCGTCGGCGCCAGCAGCATCCGCCGCAGCATGATCTCCGCCCAGCGCGATGCAATCGGCGTCTGCACCAGCCGCATCAGCGTCGAAAGATAGCGCCCGTCCACGTCCCCGAACGCCTGCGCGCCATAACCCACGTCCAGACCGATCCGGTCGAGCGAACGGCGCGCGGCCGGCGGCAGCTCCTCCGGCAAGGGTGGAGGCTCGGCCTCGGTGACATTGGCCATGCCATCCAGCGGCAGTTCCGGCAGCGGCGCAGGCGGCGCATCCGCCAAGAGCGGGGTGGCCGACGGCACGGCGCTCCCGCCCGGTGCAGCCGCGCCCGGCTGAGCCCCGGTTGGCGGCGCGGGCGGCGGCGGCGTTGGGGGCGTGTTGAATCCAGGCGGCAACAGCGATTCGGGCGATTGCTGCCCGATCGCCGGTGCGATCAGCGCGCCGCCCGCGAGAAGCGCGGCGACGAGCGTGAGGGCTGCCTTACTTGGCGGCTTCATTGGCGAGCGGCCGTTCCACCCGCACCTGCGGCACTTCGCGATCCAGCGAGGCGAGCGCGAATAGCGCCCCCACTATGACGACGAGCAGCACGATCAGGATCAACAGCGGACGCGACATCTCATCTCCTTGGAGTCCTTCGATCAGAACTCCGTCAGCGGCGCTTTTGCCCGACGCAGGGCGCCTGTGTATAGCCCCCGCGCCATGTCCCCCTCCTCCGCTGCCCGCCGCCATGCGGCAGATCGATCCATTGTGCTCGTCGGGCTGATGGGCGTCGGCAAGTCGACGATCGGGAAGCGGCTCGCCGGGAGGCTGGGATTGCTCTTCGCCGATTCGGATCACGAGATCGAAAGTGCGGCCGGCCTTTCGATCGCCGAAATCTTCGAACGCTACGGCGAAACCCAGTTTCGCGATGGCGAGCGGCGCGTGATCGCGCGGCTGATCGAGGGCCGGCCCAAGGTGATCGCCACCGGCGGTGGCGCCTTCATGAACGAAGAAACCCGCACGCTGATCCTGACTAGGGCCACCGCCATCTGGCTGGATGCGGATGTCGATGTGCTTGCCGATCGGGTCCGCCGCCGGCCGGGCACCCGCCCGCTTCTGAAAGGGCGCGATCCGCGGGAGGCGCTGATCGAATTGGCCGCGATCCGAAATCCGCTCTATGCGCTCGCCCACATCCATATCAGGAGCGAACCCGTGCCCCATTCGGCGGCCGTGGAATCGATCGTAAAGGCATTGCAGGCATGAAAGAGATCGTCGTCGGGCTGGGTGAACGCAGTTACTCGATCCTGATCGAAGCCGGCCTCCTGGGCCACGCGCGCGATCATATGGACCGTTTCGCCCGGAGCGGCCGGCTTGTCGTAGTGACGGACGAGAATGTCGCCGCCGCGCAATTGCCGGCTCTCACCGCCGGGCTGGGCGATATCCAGCTGGAGACGATCATCCTGCCGGCGGGCGAAAGCACGAAAAGCTGGGCGATACTGGAAAGGCTTACCGATCGCCTGATCGATCTGGGCGTGGAACGCAGCGATCGGATCGTCGCGTTCGGCGGCGGCGTGATCGGCGATCTGGTCGGTTTCGCCGCCAGCATCCTGAAACGCGGCTGCAGCTTCGTGCAGATTCCCACCACTTTGCTGGCGCAGGTCGATAGTTCGGTCGGCGGCAAGACCGCGATCAACAGCGCCGCCGGCAAGAATCTCGTCGGCAGCTTCCACCAGCCCGATCTGGTGCTGATCGATCCCGATGTGCTCTCGACCCTGCCCCCGCGCGAACTGCGCGCCGGCTATGCGGAGGTCGTGAAATATGGCCTGATCGACGATCTGGCCTTCTTCGACTGGTGCGACGCACATGGCGATGATGTGCTGGCCGGCGATGCCAACGCCCGTGTCGAGGCGATCGCCCACAGCGTCGCCGCCAAGGCGCGGATCGTGGGTGAGGATGAGCGCGAGACCAGCGGCCGCCGCGCCCTTCTCAATCTCGGCCACACGTTCGGCCATGCGCTGGAGGCCGAAACCGGCTTTTCGGACCTACTGCTGCATGGCGAGGCGGTCGCCTGCGGCACGGCGCTGGCCTTCCGCTTCTCCGCCGCCCAAGGCCTTTGCCCGGAGGATGACGCCGCCCGTGCCGCCTATCACCTCGCCCGCTCGGGGCTGCCGACCACGCTGGCCGAAGCTCATGTCGATACGGACGGCGCCACTCTTGTCGCGCACATGGCGCACGACAAGAAGATGGAAGGCGGCAGGCTTCCCTTCCTGCTTACCCGAGGGATCGGCCAGACGTTCTTGGCCAAGGATGTCGATCTGGCCGAAGTAGCTCGCTTTCTCGATGGCGAGCGGTAGCGGTTTAACGGCTCACACCGCCGTATCTGCGGCTACGTCCGTTTTCCTCAACGCTTGTTCTCCAGGATCTCCACGCCCCACGGATCGATTGTAGAACCGGCCTGCTTGCCGGTCAGGAGATCTGTTCCATCGGTAAGCTCCCGAGGGATGTCTTGCTTCTCTCGCGAGTAATTCAACAGATAGCGAACACGATCGCCATTCGTGAGCGTGCCGCTACGCACAATGAGAGGGAACCGCGCTGTTTCTGGCCAAACAACGCCAGCGCGTTTCGCGGTGTCGGTCAGGAGCCCCTCGATCAGCGCGTCCGATGGCATGAAGCCGATGTAGGTCACCTCTCCCTTGCCATACGAATTGCGAGTGATCGCAGCATAATTTGGCCAGGAATGATGTTCGAAGCGGGCAATCACCTTGGCAGTTGTCGGAGTTAGAAACTCCATCCACCAGCGCGCCTCCAGGTCCTTTCCGCTGAGGCCATATAGGCCGGACCCGACTTTGACCCCTTTGGGTTCAGTAAACAGCTGGTACTTCACGCCTGCCGCTTTCGCGATTGCGCCCGGCTGTGTCGCGTAACGCACCTTGGTGTCCTCGTTGGAGAACCCACTCTTGAAGGTGTAAACGAGGTGGCCGCCAGCTTCGGCGTACGCATTTAGCCGAGCTATCTCCTCGTCACTGGCCGCATACAGAGCTGGCACAACAATCATTTTGTATTTCGATAGATCCGGATTGCCATCTGGTGAAATGACGTCCGCCTCTATGTTTCTTCGATATAGCGCGTCGTAGAAGGGACGCATCACCTGATTGTATTCGACGTTTCCAGGCAGCTTGAAGGAGTCGAACGCGCTTTGCGCACGATTGCTTACGTAGATAGCGACGTCATTGCTCTTCTTCAGATCCGCTAGCGTTGGCCCGAGGCGCTTGATCTCGGCACCGATCCCCTTTGCCGCATTGTAGACTTCGTTCGGCTGATAGTCTTGAGTCAGCAAGCCGCGCCAATAGGTCTCGACTGCGTTCGCCGTTGTAGCCCAGTGCCAATAGGCGACCATGTTCGCGCCAGACGCAAGATGGCTAAAGGCCTGTAGCCGCAATTGGCCTGGATAAGGCGTCCATTGCAGCCATCCCTGCGCTTCGGTCTCGATAACGTAGTAGTTCGCGCCGCCTTTGATCGAGCGGGCCAGGTCGCCGCCGAAGGCAATCTCCACGCCTGTCAGGTCATCTTGAGTCGGGTGGTAGATGTCGATGCCGGCCACATCGAGCGGCCGAGCGGCTTTCCAGTGATTGACCTCGGGCTGAATGCCGTAAGACGTTTTTAGCCAGCCCAGGTCGAAGTTCTGGGTGACGAACTGATCGTTGCGTGCGTGCTTGCGAACCAGCTCCGTTTGCCACGCGAGAAACTCCGTGACGAGACCTCGCTGGAACTCGGCAAAGGCATTCTTGACGCTCGCATTCATTGTTCCGGCTGTTGAAGGAAAGTCCTCCCAGCGGTTTATCCGGTTGCTCCAGTAATCGAGGCCCCAAGCGTCATTCAATTTATCGAGGCTGCCCCACTTTTGCTGCATCACCTTTACGAAAGCGGCCTGCACGTTCGGCCCCGCCGTGTTGTAAGGCTTCGTTTCGTTGTCGACCTGATAGCCGATCACCGCCGGGTGCTGGGCAACGTGGGCGATCAGAGCCTCGATGACCCGCTTTGCGGCGGCGCGATAATGTAGGTTCGTGATGTCCATGTTCTGACGAACGCCAAACTTGGCCTGCCCGTCCGGTTTCGTCACCAACACATCCGGGTGCTGGCGCGCGAGCCATGTGGGGATCGCATATGTCGGCGTACCGACAATGACTTTGATGCCATATCGCTGTGCCGCTGCAAGCATCCGATCGACATGGCTGAAATTGAACACACCAGGCTGCGGCTCAAGCGTTCCCCAGGTCGATTCCGCGATCCGAACGACCGTGATGTTCGCCTCTTTCATCAGGCGAAAGTCTTCGTCGATGCGATCGACCGGGGTATATTCATCGTAATATGACACCCCGTACAAAATAGCTTGGGGCGTGCGATCGATGTCTGGTGCCTTTGCTTGTGCGAGCAAAGGACTGGAACAGCTTATCACGAATGCCGATACGGCAACGAAGCGTGACAGACTTGACTTGATCATGTGGTGCTACCTGTTCCGCATATGTTGACGTTCGTAGTAACCCTTGGGTGAAGCCGGGTTTTCAGATCAGCACGGGTCGCGTGGCTTCGTCACGCCCGAGCATGTCCCGCCGTGGCCCACTAGGAGCATGCCCGTGACGTGATCCCGCTTCATACGCGGCGCTTTGCTCACGTTCACGCAACCTCCTGTTCGCTACTTTTCCACGCAGCGCAGCCGGAACGTGACCGTTCATTTTCATTTATGCAACCACGATTTTTCTTGTGAAAGATGCTGGCCTGGCTGGGGGTAGAACGATCGCCCCCCTTATTGCCGTAACGCCGAGGATCACGGCGGAAGCGCGGGCCGCTTAGGCAAAAACGCGCATGTTGTCGGTCTCGCCATATCGTCTCCCGTCAGGAGTTCGCCCCGTCCACCATCCGCACCGGCCTGAACCCGGCGCGCTTTTTCCACGTCAGCAGGCCCGCGCGGCCATGTTCCAGCGCGCCGTACAGCAACAATCGCGCGCCCCGGCCCGCCGCCACATCGCCCGCGATCAGCCAGCGGACGATCGCGCGGTGGAGCAGCAGCATCACCCCTTTTTCCAGATGATCGCGATGTCCCATGATCTCGGTGTAATGGACGATATCTCCCAGCCGCCACATCTTCACGAATGCCACCAGCCGCTCGCCCACCTCCAGCTCGCCCTGCATATGGCCGGGCTCGGGCAGGAAGACGCCCCACCAGACGATCCAGTGCATCGGGCAGGTGGGCCAGCCGAATTCATGGCGCTGGGTAAACGGCTCGGCGATATGCTCGGGCTTCAACAGCCAGTAATCCAATACCGGCCCGGCGGAGCGCATCGGCATCGATGTGCGGATCGCGTGAATGTCCTGCACATGGCTTTGCACGTAAAAGGGCCGGACTCGATATCCTTCCCGCTCCACCTTGCGGATCTTGCCGGGGGTGCGCTTCGATCGCTCCTTCAGCGCAGCATCGAACGCGGCCGTATCCGGGTAAAGCGAGAGATCGATCACCATCGGCATCAGCCGCGTGCGCCCGGTTTGCCCGCCGCGCCGGGCGACATACCGCTCCACCAGACGCGGCACCCGGCTTTTCACTACTGGGCAGGGCGGGCGGCAATCCTGCTCGCGACGCCAATCGATCGCTACCTCCGGCACCGCCCCTTCGATGCCGAGCGCGGCCAGTCGCCGGCGCCGCAACACCAGCGCCAGCACAGGCTCGACAAACAACTGATAGGGACGGAACGGCATTCAGCGTCTGAGCGCGATCAGCAGCCACCCGACGATCATCGCCAATCCGCCCAGCGGCGTCACGGCGCCCAGCCAGTGCGGCGCCCCTAGCGCCATCGCGTAGAGCGTGCCTGCAAAGAGGGCGCTGCCCGCCAGCAGCAGCCACGCGCCGAGGCCGGCAAATCCCGCCATCGCCAATGCGACAGCGGCAACCGCATGGACCATCTGATAGGTGGCGCCCGTTTTCAGCCACTCCGCCGCCGCACCGGACGCACCGTGCGCACCATAGGCGCCGGCCGCGACTGCAGTAGCCGCGGACAGCGCCGC
>Ga0247730_1002012_pt1 | contig 10218 bp, 12 predicted proteins | sample UWRJL073202C2_FD_180959 | JGI IMG/M metagenome (GOLD analysis project Ga0247730, IMG submission 180959) | Plant litter microbial communities from Arlington Agricultural Research Station in Wisconsin, United States - UWRJ-L073-202C-2 | ecosystem: Environmental > Terrestrial > Plant litter >...
CCATTAGGGCGATTATAGTGTATGGCTTTGAGGAGCAATGCAGATGGTTACACAGATAATCGCCCTAATGGCTGGCCGAATCACCATCGTTGACTCATTAAAATTGGGGAAATGTTCTATTTGCGTACTAGACGCAATAGAGCAGAATTACAGACTGCAAAGCAAGGCGTACAGAAGCAGATTAGCTTGTATACATTATATGATAAAACTAGGATACAGTACTCGGTCCCAGGCTGGTAATACAGCACCTTCTTGAGGATACAACAAAGGAAAAGAATAAGCAATCAGTCAGATATAATAGTACCAGGTTCAAGACGGAACCAGACGGGAAGCATGCGCCAGATCCTCTCGCGCTCTCTTGTAGCCCACGCTTCCAGCGCTTGGGCACAAGCCTTGCATCCCTCCAAGTCTCCACCGAGACCTTCTCCACTCTTCAGCTGACCGAGCTCTTCCGCGACGTAAAGCGGATCACACCAGCCGCGCTCCCGATCGAACATGTAATGTTGAGTTGCAAGGTCAACGAGTTCGTCGAAGTCGCGCCGGCAAGCAGCGGCGGAGATGCACACAGGGATTAGCATCCGATTACCGGTGGCAGATAGACGTCGAGGTGCAGTACTAGCACGGACAGAAGGCATAGTCTGGATGAGATTGGTGATGGATTGTTGGGTTATCTCTTTACCCAGACAGAGTCGTTGCATGTCGGACGTCGATATTGTACACGATGTGCGAGGAAAGACAGGTGGTGGGTGTTCGGGTAATAGCGAGGGTGACATGCATCTAGTCATGTCAAAATTCTCGCTGAATATTTGGGCATACGAGTATCGTGATAAGTCATAGAAAGCGGATGGGAGCAATGAAGGGGCTTCTACTTCGCGTGCAAGGCTAATCACATCCTATAAGATGGGTCAGCAAGCGGCACAATAGGTAGGAATATAAAGCGTACGATGGGAGACGGATATGACAAGTTATCCCGGGCTAGGTCTTCACGAGCGTCCCAAGCTCGTAATGTCAAGGGCCAAGCAGTCTGCAGGTGAGCAATGGCTTTCACACGTAGATTGTCAATGATATACTTCGTGGCCAGCCGTAGAATCCCCGAGGTCACACGGAAGTCATCTTCATCGTTGCGACCAAAAGTCCTGCTGGGTCATAAGCGCTTGTGCACTTCTCGAGCAGAGCGGCAGAAGACTCACGGCCCATCATACAAAGCACAGAAGAGCGACGCCACATCCTCTGCAGTATCCTGCAGTACGAGCACGGGGCATCCATCTATGACCTCCTCTTCTTTGTTCGATGGCTGGGCTAGAGAGAACATATCTCGAAAGCATTCTGAGTGCCTCGCAAGCTGGGACATATGAACACGAAAGAGGGTATTCTCTGCGCGGCAGACTACGCTGCCATCATCGAACCAAAGGTCATTATGTCTCTCTAGTGGTGTCGTAGATTGTGGGATCTCCATGTTGAATGGACGGCTCCCTAGTAATAGCGCAGGCGGTGGTACAAGGTAGAGACTGACCGAGCATAATTCGACGTTAAAGCGAGTTATTTCATTAGCCTCCGTTTCGGCCGTTGGACCGGCCCGACGGCGCATCAGGAACATATTGATGAATCGGCAAGTGCCGAGCGCGTCCCAATGTTGACCTCACACGGTGGCCACCTTTCTGTTCCGATTACTCACCAGGAAAACGCTATCTTTGCTCTATATCAACTGTGAACGGGAACATAAGAATGCCTTCAGTTATCCGCTTGCACCATCCTTTCCGGAATGGCGTCGAAAGTGATGAATATTTCGCTATATAAGTGCTACTAGGGGAGACTTCAATCGATATATCACATCTTTTACCACAATGCCTGTACCAGCGCCCCAACTCGGATCGTTCACATATGTCGATGAAACCAAGGTACACTCTAAAATTAAAGCAACTAGCGACGCTGTATTAACTCTAAGGGCAGGAAGACCTTAACTGGGCAGACTTGGTCACTGTCGATCTTAGTCGCCTCAGCACAGAGGAGGGAAAGCAAGAGCAAGCACAGGTTCTGATCTCTGCTTTGCGTGACAAGGGCTTCTTCTATGTCAAAAACTTCAACATCTCGCAAGAGCGTGTGAATAGGCAATTTGCACTCGGTAGGGAGTTCTATGAACTTCCTCTCGAGGAAAAGCGGAAATATATCCCTGCTGGTATAGGTGCGTTGCTTCGCCGACAGAGTCTGCGATAGACTCACATTCTTCCAGATGAGGGTGATTCTAATGGATATGTTCCTGCTGGACGACGACTGTAAGTAGCAGCCTTCTCCCGCTATTAACAAACAATTCTTACCAGATCTTCTGCCTCCAGTCTCGATGAGGCCTCTGGTATTCGGGACAGAGTCGAGTTCTATAATATTCCTAGTGCGTGTTCGGGTCTCTCGTTACCCGAAATTCCATCAACTCAGGCATCTCTGCAGAGTTCATCCCCGACTTCAAGCACGAGCATCCCGCAATCCTGGCGGAGAACCAGCCAGAAATCGAAGAATTTGCCAAAGTCGGTGTCCTACACAAACGTACTCACCTCTGAATACTGACTTTGCCGATCGTGACACAGAGTCTTCACAGCGAAGTCTTGGACCCTCTCTTCGACTTGTTGTCCATTGCTCTCGAATTGCCTGAAGACTATATCCGCAACCTCCACAAATACGAAGTTAAGAGCGAGGTGAGTGGTGAACTATACCCTTCGCTATTTCAACAACTAAAAGGTAATTCTAGGACCATTTGCGTTACATGAAATACTCCAAGTATTCCCCCGAAGAGAACGCGAAACTCACTCACTGGGGTGGAGGACACACTGGTGAGTGTCACCTATCATAATCTTCTTATGCAACAAGCTTCTCACAATTACTACAGATCTCGGAAGCTTCACTCTCTTATTCAGACAGCCAGTAGCAGCATTGCAAATTCGTTACCACTCAACTGAAGAATGGAAATGGGTGAAGCCGCAAGATGCTACCTTGACTGTAAACGCATGCGATGCTTTACAGTTCTTAACTGGCGATTATGTGAAGAGCACCATTCACCGGTGCGTCTTATAATTCTTGTCCTCTGATGATACAACTTGAGACTGATTATGGTTGGATTGGGTAGAGTCACTATTCCTCCCAAGGATCAACAACATGTTGACCGTCTCGGTTTATTGTACTTCTCTCGGTATGATTTTCACGTTGAAGAGCATTGCGACTTGAACGCCATCTGACAATAAATTTAGCCCTCACAATGATTTGCCTTTGGCAACTATCAAGGAATCTCCTGTCTTGCAGCGTGCAGGGGCTCACAACACCTTCGAACGAACAGGAAACCCAGTACCCACTATGGAAGGTCAGGCAATATCATATCGGCACTTCTGATCGTGAACCAAACTGAAGAAACTTCACAGAGTTTACCGTTGCTAAACAAAAATGGCAGCGTACCAATACAGGCGCAGGCAAGAAGCGAGATCCTCACGCAATCCTCCTCCCAGGCTTCCAAGTGCAGTCTTACGCTTAAAGAGTACATATAGTCAACGTAAACAAATCCATGTATTATAATGTACCAGGAATGATCTGTGCGTGTACATAACCAAACGAACTGGCACATTGCCCTGTATAAGGTAAGGATATATCCAAATGTTACTGGAATGAGAATTAGCTCAGTGAACGAGTGTCTGAGTCAAAGAGGTATATATATCTACTCTGACGCGCTGCAGAACGATCCATATATACAAACGAGAGAAAATGTCCAGATGGGAACAGTCTATAGGTCCTCACTACTCCATTGAGAACTACTAGCACTAGCGCTTCCGCTGCTCAAAAGCTCGCCATGTCGAGTCACCCGTAGGCGTTGCGAAGGAGGGACCACCATGTCAGCGTCAGAAGAGTAGTGAGCGTATGAATGGTTCATGCCCGGGTTAGGACATAATGTCTGGTCGTCGTTGGCGTGGGGAGCGCCGCCATGCAAGATCGCAACACGCTTCATTGCAAGCAGGTTATGTGCGGCGTTGCTATGATCGTAGACTCCTCCGAAGAATGCAGTTGAAGCGTCTTGACCAATAAATTTGGAAATCAGATGAGCACCCCCTGGATGTTCCTCTAAGAACCCTTCGACGTCATGGATAAACCCAGCTATGAGGACCAATGGTCTCTTTTCAGCCCGCTTTTGATCTGTACATATGGTTCAGAAGGAGGTCCCAGGAACTAGAGGAGCTTCGTCGGTACTTACAATTTTCCCAGTCAATAACAGGCAGATCATCGTTGTCGCTAGGCCATACGACGCTTTCTTGATCTTCGCGGAGTTTCTTGAGCTGCATGGTGAGTTGACCTTTGCGAATCTCGTTGGCGGGAAAAGTTTTCAGATGGCTAGCTAGACCGACAACCTTGCAAGCGCTGATAAACCATTTGGTAGGATCATATTGATACCATTTAATGGCGTTGCGGTAATCCATCGGAAACTGGTGATGGAAATTGTGGTAACCTTCCCCAATGGTGGCGAAAGCTGTAAACATGTGATCCTTGGGCGTGTGCTTATCGTCGAAGGGTGTGTCTCCTAGCCAATGGGCAAGGGAGTTGACACAAAAGGTGGACTTAGAAAACAAAAGTCAGTCGTTGTGGCGCACCAAGACTTCTCGAATCTGGACGTACGTGGTGAACGAAACATAAGCGGATGATGCCAGCATAGATAAAGCCACCCATCCAATCGCCCCAGCCAAGGCCAGCAACCAAGGTAGGGAATGCGTATGTCATAGTGAGCAAGAGCGCCACAAAGTGCTTGTGTTGCCAGCGGACGACAGGGTTGGCGGAGAGATCTGAGATGTCAGCTGCGCCTGCTCTACGACGAGGTATGACGATCATCCAGCCAATATGAGACCAAAAGAAGCCGCGGTGGGCGTTGTAGGGATCGAGGTCGGTATCCGTATAACGATGGTGAGCACGGTGACCGCGAGCCCACCACTTGATGGAACCTTGGAGTGCTCCAGAGCTAGTCACGGCCAGATAGTATGCTAACGGCGTGCTCGCATTGTAGGAGCGATGAGCCCAAAGACGATGGTAGCCAGCGGTGATGCCTGTGAAAGAGAAGGAAGGACATAAGTTTTCATGACAGCGAGCTCTGGCAATGTAACATACCAAGTCCTGTTATGAAATAATAGATAACAGACCAGACAGCAGTTTGCCAGCATAGTGAGACTCTCGTTGCACCAATAAAACCTGCTATTGGGTTGATGAAGAGAACGGAGAAAAATAAATAGTTTAGTTCCTTGTGGATATTGTAGATAGTGATGGGAGGAAGGGCCTTCGTTGTCTGAAGAGTGTGGGCGACATAATTGTCGGGAATGGTGAGATTGCTGACAGGTTGCGTGAGAGCCTCTGCAGCCTTCTTATTTTCGTCCATTGTCGTGTATGCGGACGTTGGAGATGGTGGTTGGGTGGTGCGGGGACAAGCAGACGCATTGGGCCAGTAGACTCATATATGGAGGATTTGAGAATGGTCCCACGATCTGACGGTCCATTTACGGCTCTCCTGTGCCGGAAAGGTGTAGATGCCCAAATAGCCCGACAGCCCAGTTTTGTGGATGCATTGGTATCAAAAATGCGCAGAAATTAGTGGAAGACGCGATGAGAGTACAGGAGGAACAGCCGAATCGACAAAAAAGGAATTCCAACGACGGGTTCACAAATAAGGCAGAATGACATTGGGCGTTGCCGAAAGCCGTGCAGATGCCGATGAGCCGAGCTACCAACATTTCTTGCGATCCTCATCCTCGCTGAATGGGGCAGCCGTCGTCAGTCGTCTGGGGGCTTGGCTACTGTGCAATGGAGTGGTGTGCGTGCTGCTCCTGCTCAGCTGCTCCTAGTTCACGCTGTACCTTGGCACGTTTGAGCCAAACCGTTCTTCCAAGTCCCAGCCCTGGCCTTTGTCCCCATCGTCTCGCTCTAATTGTCGTCTAGACTGGGGTCTTCACCGAGAATACAGCTTATCCCCACCCCTCCAAACTGACTTTCCCTAGGATATTTCCGAGAAGATTGAGCGAATTTGGGAGTTGCTGTTTGGATTCAACTTGAGCCTGCAAAACGACTCCAGTATGGACTCAGAGGGCAGACAGCATAGATTCGCCGTTTTTGACGGTGCTTCAGCTCTCAAATCGCGGTAAACACAATGCTACAAACTGTGGCATCCTGTGTGTATCGGACGTTGCCGGTGCAAATGAGCTCTAATCTTGCTCAAAGGTACTTGGTCGTATGCAATTGTATGATGCGTTCGAATTCCTCACCGCCTTCCTTTCGTACTGTACGACTGTCATCTCCTTACTTCCGTCCTCCAGGAGTATTAGTGGAAAGCGATAACCACCGTGCAACGCATGAGCCCATTGCGTATGTCGATACTTTAGCGCATTGCAAGCACCATGCTTCGTTGAGGGACAAGCTCGTCCTCAAGTCAAGCCTTCTCAAGATCCAATATGATTCAAGGTAAACCTGCCTTCGACATCCTAGCCTCATATCTGGTATATTCATGGATTTAGCTTCAAGATCTGCAGGACACTCAATGAAAGAGTTTCAGAAATGACAAGAAAAGTGCATATTCCACTAACAACATACACTGAATGAGACAACTAATTAAGTATAGGATCATCTCAATACTATGTGCAGCTTGTCGAGAGGTACAGGTCAGCCAATTCCACCTGAACCGACTGCGTTTTGGGTAGCCGAATTACCAAAAATGAGAGGGCTACATGTAGTCTTGAGAGAATCAAAACCATCCTGTCGTCGCAACGCAGATCCACTAGTATGCGACGAAACAGGAGAGAGATGAGTATAGACCACAGCCGCAAGAAGGCAATATAGCCAGCAACGCCGTTCAAGTTGATGCACCGTAGATCCTTGCCATGAAACATTTCGAGGCTACTACCCATAGGTACGACTTTGTTCATCCAACGACTCCCGACTGAGATATGCAATAGTCCTAACACAGGGTGACGGCGCCTACAAAAGACGAGAAACACGTCGGCAAGCTTGGGTTGTCATACTTTTGAAGGTGGTTTCGTTATCTTGTATCCAAACGTTCAAACTGACACCGTTCGCCAACCCTTAGGACGACGTCGAGCTCATCATGACTCTGAAAATGGCGATAACTATGTGACTGGTTGAGTTCTCATCCGTGACCTCGATGATGTCAATCTGTTGCTTGCACCATGCCGCAAAGTAATTGCGAATACGAGGTCTTCTGCAGTGAACTAAATGCAATAACGCGACTATTAGTGTTATCTTTCGGCTGGGCCGTCTGAGATGATTCAGCAATCCGGGTTCGATAAATAGGGATCTCGACGGACACTTGGGAAGACACTCTATCCCTGTTCCCCATCATGCCAGTCCCAACTCCCCAGCTCGGTTCCTACAAACACGTCGAAGAGACCAAAGTAAGACTCTATATACCCAATGTTCTGTAACGAAGTTGACCTCTATACGTTAAATAGGAAGACCTAGATTGGGCTGACTTAGTCACCGTTGACCTCAGCCGCTTCAACACAGAGGAAGGAAGGAAAGAGCAGGCAGAGGTTTTGATCTCAGCTCTCCGCGACAAGGGATTCTTCTATGTCAAAGGCTTCAACATCTCGCAGGAGAGGGTCAACAGGCAATTCGCTATCGGGAAGGAATTCTTCGAAATCCCTGAGGAGGAGAGGCTGAAGTATGTGCCAGAAGGATTAGGTGAGTATCAAACAAAGCAGATCTGAATATATCCGCTAAATGTTCCCAGACCAGGGAAAATTCAATGGATACGTACCCGCTGGCCGCAATATGTGAGTACCATAGAACAAATGGGTCGTGTCCACTCATATAACTACCTTTTAACAGTGTTGATCCTAAGAGTGGTATCCGGGACAACGTAACTCTTTATAACATCCCCAGTATGTTGGTCGCTCGCGTACCCAGCATGCATAACGCTAAGACTTCACGCAGAGTTTGACGGGTTCTTTCCTCACAACCACCCGGAACTTATAACCGAGAATATTGCAGAAATCGAAGAATTCTCTCACGTATGTTTCGTGATCTCATCTGGAAACGAGACTAACATATACTTTTAGTCTTTGCACAGTGAAGTTCTGACACCACTGCTCGTTTTGCTTGCAATTGCACTGGAGCTCCCAGAGGATCATTTCACAAACTTGCACAAGTATGAGCAGAAGAGCGAGGTGACATCATCAAGCAAAGAATAGCTCAGACCACTGATACATATTTATCAGGATCATTTGAGATACATGAAGTATTTGAAGCGTAGTGAAGAGGAGTACAAGAAGCTGGACGAATCCCAAGTCAGCTTGAACGTCCCTGGTCATAGCGGCAAGTGAAATGCGTATTCTTCACTACCTCTGCCCCACAACGTTTACTCGATAGATCTTGGTTCCTTCACCTTGCTATTCCGTCAACCTGTAGCAGGCTTGCAGATCCGCTACCACTCCACAAACGAGTGGAAGTGGGTGAAGCCACAAGATGCAACAATTACTGTCAATGCTGCTGATGCTCTACAGTTCCTGACGGGAGGCTATGTCAAGAGCACCATTCATCGGTCAGTCGCGAACCTTTCAATCTGACAGATGCATTCTGAATCCAGTTTGAAGTGTCTCGCTGCCTCCTAAGGACCAGCGCCACGTTGATCGTCTTGGACTGCTTTACTTCTCCCGGTATGTGCTCCTGGGTAGACGCAATGTCTTCAAAACTGATCCGTATTTGGTGACTCAGACCCAACAACGATGTAGCCCTCAAGACTGCTACTGAATCTCCTGTACTTCAACGAGAAGCATCTACTCAGAACGAATTCGAGGCGACCGGAAACCCAGTTCCAACCATGGAAGGTATGCTTCCCTTTCTATGCCCTACGCCTGTTTCTGAAGGTGTGCCAATCCTCAGAGTGGACTTTTGCAAAGCAGAAGTGGCAGCGATCCAAGGGAGTGAGGGAAGCCAATGTGACAATCTTGCCAGGCTTCACAGAGAAGGCCTACGCGTAGACACGGCGGATAGCAACAGCAAATGTAAACATGTATATTCTCTTGCGATATGCTGACATACCGAACTGTTCGGTCGACTCAGATTCTTGCCAGTCAGCACTTGGAAAGCTATTCCGAACACACTCAGACTGAGCTTTCTCATATCACAACATATTACCTCTGCATGGACCCTCAAGCTAGTCGCAATCTTACAGTCTATTCACATGAATGTAAGGAGATGTTTGAACCTCTGAGGCAGTCTTAAAGCTGTCGTCTTTCTAAGCAGCTAACCCCTTGCCCTTTTGCAATGCCTTTTCCTTTTCCTACGCCTCAACCCAGATCATCCAGCATTTCGAACAAAACAGGGCCAACGCATCCCACCTGCTCCAGCGATGGCGGGATCGTGTCTTTGGCTCTCGATCATGGAATTGGTTTCTTGTCTGGATCATTATGTAGAATGGATTTTCGTGAAGTAGATGTAATAGAAAATGAACCGCGAGTAATCGGCACCAACTTGAACACTTAGCATTTCACGGAATGGATGAGGTAGTTGTAGCCTGGGTTCACGTCTTGCCACACCAATGTCTCCGGCCACTGTTCCGTCATAATAGTGGCAATCTGCTCCGACGTCACACCACTGACAATGAGGCCTGTGGTTGCCGTGAAACTGCCATCATTGTTGTTTAGTACTGAAGGAGCAACGTTGTACTTTGGGATCGTGAGTATCATCAATACACCCAAGAACAGTGCCATTACACACCGAAATGGTTTGGTTTTTAACTGGAAGATCTGACTGGCTCATCCGAACGAGAAATCCTAAGAGACATGGAGATGCTTTTAGTTTAGTCGCCTGATAAATAGAGCTTTAGTTCGGCACCGTAACTTGTAAGTTGAGCAGCGATCCCAGCGGGCTGTGTGTTTCCTCCTTCTGCAGGTGTAATGTTAATAGTGCATGTTGGCCCGACGCCTCTCCTTCCAATGACAAGAGCGAGAGACAGGGAAGCGAGCGCTACAACGGTGAGAAGAACACGGGAAGACATTACAGGCGAGATATCACGAGGACATGATTATAGTCTCCAAGGCTGCTTATATACTTATTTTTCTTTGCTTATTTTCCCGCCCACTCGGATTGTTACAGAAACCGGATCATCAGGCTCGCCGTATGGCCAGGGACCATTGTTATTGAAGATACAATTTTCTATACATGTGACAGCTACATAGCTAACCGACGACGATA
>Ga0247730_1002013_pt1 | contig 10214 bp, 6 predicted proteins | sample UWRJL073202C2_FD_180959 | JGI IMG/M metagenome (GOLD analysis project Ga0247730, IMG submission 180959) | Plant litter microbial communities from Arlington Agricultural Research Station in Wisconsin, United States - UWRJ-L073-202C-2 | ecosystem: Environmental > Terrestrial > Plant litter >...
ACACAAAAACCCGTTAAAATGAAGTAAACACAACAAAAATCCAGGCTCAGGGATTTATTTCAAATCAATATCATTCCTGTTGCAACACTTTTAATCTTGTACTTAAAGAAGTGAAACTGTCTATTCCTTGATATAAGTATAAGCGTCCTATTAAGAGTGATTATTTTTTTCCTAACCAACAAACAAAAACTTAAACCCTAAACTCAAGTTTTATGAAAAGATTTTACATGCTTTTTGCATTATTTCAATTCTGCTGGTTTTGTGTAGCTGCACAGAACATAACAGTTACCGGAACAGTGCTCGACCCTACAAATGCCCCTCTTCCTGCTGTAAGCATTAAAGTGAGCGGTTCCAATACAGGAACGCAAACAAATGCAGCTGGAAAATTCTCTATCAGTGTGCCTTCCAATGGCTCAATAACAATTAGTTCTATCGGCTATGTAAGCCAGACCTTGTCGGTTAACGGGCGCACAACGATAAACGTAACCTTACTGGATGATGCTAAGTCATTGGAAGGCGTTGTGGTAACAGCACTGGGTATCACCCGTGCAAAGAAAAGTCTGACATACAGTACTACCTCAGTATCGGCAGAAGAACTGAACCAGGTAAAAGGCCCGAGTGTCCTGAATTCTCTTGCAGGGAAAGCTGCAGGTGTATTTGTTACGCAGGGAGCTGGTGGCCCGGGCAGTACGCCAAGGGTTGTTCTTCGTGGTAATAAATCAATTTCAGGAAATAACCAGCCGTTATACGTTGTAGACGGTGTGCCAATCGGTGGTTTTGCCGATTATAACCCGGAAGATATTGAAAACCTGCAGGTACTTCAGGGTGCTTCTGCTGCGGCTTTATATGGTAGCCAGGCAGCTAATGGTGTAATCTTAATCACTACCAAAAAAGGTAAATTAGGTGCTCCGGCAGTAAACTTTACTTCTACAGCTACATTTGACAATCCGGTATCTTTACCAGAAGTTCAGACATCGTACGGAAATGGTTCTTTAGGCGTAGCTCCTACAACACCAATTAATGATAGCTGGGGTCCAAAAATCACCAACGGATCTGACAAATACATTAAAGATTTCTTCCAGACAGGCCAGAATTATATCAATAGTGTATCGATCAGCAGCGGAACTGAGACTTCTAAACTCTATTTCTCTTATGCAAATACCGATGCTAAAGCGATGCTTCCGGGATACAAATTTGGAAGAAATAACATGACAGTAAGAGGTAGCACTCAATTATTCGATAACAAAATCGTTATTGAAGGTGGTATCAACTATATCCAGACAAAAACTACAAACAGAAACGAGTCTTCATGGTACAATAGCCCAATGTTTGGTTTGTATTTATTCCCGATGGGCGTAGACATCTCACAATATGCTGCAAATGGTGGTACTGTTTACAGTCCGACCAGAGGATTTAACGTTCAAAACTGGCCTTACATTAAAAATGAACACAGTTCTAACCAAAACCCTTACTGGATCCTGAACCACATCAACCGTGATGAACTGGACAACCGTACCAATGTAAACGGTTCCGTAAGATACAATATCACGGACTGGTTAAACTTAACCGGAAGAACAACTGTGAACAAATACAGCTATGATAATGATCAGCGCTATGGCGCAAGTGGTGACCCTACTTCGATTGGCGTGAACGGATCTTACAGAAAAGATGTGAACATCGGTCAGGATTTATATACCGACATCTTGTTACAGGCTAACAAATCGTTATCAAAGGATTTCACTTTAAATGCAACTGCAGGTTTTACCAATACAATCCTGACTTACCAGGCTATCGGTAACCGTACTAATGGTGCTGATAACACTTTATATTATGCAGATTACTTTTCTTTACAAGGCTTAACAGGAAACTACATTTCTGAAACTGAAAAAACAAAAAGGATCAGCAGATCTGTACTGGGTACTGCAACAATCGGCTGGAAAGACAGGTTATTCCTTGATGTAACAGCAAGAAACGAGTGGTCATCAACAACAGATAATTCTTTCTTCTATCCATCTGCAGGTTTAGCCTATGTTGCTAAACAATCTGCTCCGAACGACCTGCTTTCATTTGCAAAAGTTAGGGCAACGTATGCAGAGGTAGGTAACGCTTTACCATTCGGTGCAGCAGCCAGAAATTCAAACTACACAGTTAACCCTGATGAAAGTGTTAACGGAAGGGAAACACTTCCATTCTTCAGCGGTCTGGATACCATTAACCTTAAACCTGAGCGTACAAGATCTTATGAGGTAGGTGCTGAATTGCGCTTATTCCAGGATAAGTTAAACGTGAACGTAACTTACTATGATGCTACAACACGTGATCAGGTATTCAAAATTACAGCTCCTACAGGTGCTGGTGCCACAGAATTTTATATTAACGGAGGAACAATCCAGAACAGAGGTATTGAGGCTACTGTAAGCTACAATGCAAAACTTGGAAATGTAAGCTGGACCCCGGGTATCAATTTCACAAAAAACAAAAACAGGATCAAATCACTGAGTAACCTCTTAACGTCTGACCGTTTTGTACTGCAGAGTGGAAACAGATTAACCAATTTATACCTTCTTCGTCCGGGAAGCAGCTTGCTGAACGGCAGAGAATACGGTGCTTATGGTGATTTATTTGGTAAAACTTACCAATACAATGAAGACGGATCACAGAAATTTGATCCAACAACAGGCCTTCCTGTCCTATCTGTACAAGCAGATCAGTATATCGGAAACGCAAATCCGGATTTCCTGCTGAACATGAACAACCAGTTCAAGTATAAAAACTTCAGTTTCTCTTTCCTGGTTGACGGCAGGTTTGGTGGTTTGGTATCGTCATCTACTCAGCAATGGTTAGACTACAAAGGTCTTTCTCCAAGAACAGCAGCTGCACGTGATGCTGGCGGCGTAATGGTTAACGGCCGATTAATTGACGCACAGACTTACTACAACTTCATTTCGGCAAGTGCTGATGCTGGCGCTGTTGCAACAGAATATACTTACAAATCGACTAACATCAGATTAAGAGAAATTGCAATTGGCTATACGCTTCCAACATTCAGCAAAGTGATCAAAAGTGTAAATATCTCACTTGTAGGACGTAACATCCTGTTCTTCTACAAGAAAGCACCATTTGATCCTGAATTGGCCTTAACTACAGACAACAACAGCCTGGGCTTTGAATCATTCCAGATGCCTTCTGCAAGATCTATAGGTGCTACACTTAGAGTAAATTTCTAATCCCTAAAAATTAAAGAAATGAAAAAATATACACATAAGATGAATTACAAGGTGTTCTTTCTCTGCATGTTAATGTTCGCAGCATCATCCTGTACCAAAGACTTTGATGGATTAAACACGGACAAAGGAGATATCTCTGATATAGACCTGCAAAAAGACGGTGCTGAGGCAGCATTCTTACTGCCTGTAATGATGAACAACATTGTTAAGACCACTCCGGATGAACAAACCCAGCAAAACCTGCAGGCAGAGTCTTACGCAGGATACCTGGAAGCCCCAAGTAACTTTTTAGGTAACGTAAATACGACAACCTATGTAACCAGGGGTATCTGGGAAAGTTCTTATACCATTTCAGTAAATGGCGTAATGAACAACTGGCTGACCATGAAAAGAAAAGGTTTTGATACAAAATATCCGGATTTATATGCTATTGCCCTGATCACGAAAGTTGCAGCAGGACAAAGACTGGTTGATACTTTTGGCCCCTTCCCTTACTCAAAATACGGAGATACTGCCGAGCCAGCGTTTGATTCGCCGGCAGCAGCATACGCTGCCATGTTCCTGGATCTTGACAAAGCCGTAGCCAATTTACAGGCTGCGGAAACTGCCGATCCGAACGCAGACCAGACACGTTTCAAGAAATGGGACAGATCTACCTTGCTTGGCGAGTATACCAACTGGATTAAACTTGCAAACACACTTCGTTTACGTATGGGAATGAGAATTTCTGTAGTAGATGCTGCCCTGGGAAAAACACAGGCAGAAAAAGCTGTTCTTGCTGCAAGCGGCGGTCTTCTGGATGCAACTACAGGATCATTCTCTGTATCTGCTCCAAGCGGAACAAACCCTCACTACACGATGACCAATGCATGGTCTGATACACGTATCTCTGCTGCAGTAGTAACTTACCTGCAGGGATTTGGCGATCCGCGCTTACCTGCTTACGTTCTTCCTGCAACTGACCCGGTTCTTAACGGTACTTACAGAGGAATCAGACCAGGTGTGGAAAGACCAACAAAATCTGTTTATGAAAACTATTCAAAATACAATGTTGCACAGGCAGCACCAATGAAAGTAGTTGACGTAGCAGAGAGTTACTTCCTGAAAGCAGAAGGTGTTTTAAGAGGATGGAACATGGGTACCGGTACAGCTCAGTCATTTTATGAAGCGGGTGTAAGAGCCTCTATCGCAGCAAACGGTGTTGCTGGTGCAGATACATATCTTCAAAGCACAAGCACTCAACTGGCATATGTTGATCCAAAACGTCCTGATTACGCAAGCGCACCATTAACAACAAATGTTGTAAAATGGGATGAAGGTGCTGCTTTTGAAACTAAACTTGAAAAGATCATCACTCAGAAATGGATCGCAGTATTCCCTGAAGGGACTGAAGGATGGTCAGAGTTCAGACGCACAGGATATCCTAAACAATATTTTATCATGTCGCCTCAAAATCCTGTATTGCCATTGGGAACATATATTAAACGTTTAACCTATCCTACAAGTGTGGTAACGTCTAGTCAGAATGCTTACAATGCAGCAGTTGCCGCTTATTTAGGTGGTGTAGAAAATGAAGCCACTAAATTTTACTGGATAAAATAATATCTTAAATTCAGATTCTGCTTTGAAGGGCTTGTCAGTAAATGACAGGCCCTTCTTTTTTGGATCATTTCATTGTTTATGAACCTCCTAATCCGGCAAAATTTCATTATATTTCTTGCTCTTTAGCATTCACCCAAACGGCTCCCCTTTATGACGAAATCCACTGCAGAGACCTTAAAAAGAACCTTAAAACCAATCCACTTATGGGGCATCGCTGTAGGGCTGGTTATCTCAGGAGAATACTTTGGATGGAACTACGGTTGGGGAGTAGCCGGCACTATTGGCTTTTTGATTGCTACACTGCTCGTCACCGTGATGTATGTTACCTTCATTTTCAGCTATACCGAACTCACTACCGCAATTCCCCATGCAGGAGGTGCTTTTGCCTATAGCTACAGGGCCATGGGGCCATTTGGCGGGCTGATTGCCGGCTATGCTACGCTGATCGATTTTCTGCTGGCCACGCCAGCCATTGCATTTGCCCTTGGCAGCTACCTGCATTTTTTGTACCCCTTGGTCCCCGTGCTGCAGTCTGCCCTGATCTTTAACGTCATCTTTATTTTTATCAATATCTCCGGCATCAAGGAATCCGCTGCATTTTCCATTTTTATTACTGTACTTGCCGTAGGGGAACTGCTGTTATTTATGGGTATCATCGCACCTCATTTCAAAGCAGTCAATTACCTGAGCAACCCCATGCCTTTTGGCTGGAAGGGAATATTTGCAGCCCTGCCCTATGCCGTTTGGTTTTACCTCGCTATCGAAGGGGTGGCCATGGTTGCCGAAGAAGTGAAAGAACCTGAAAAGAATATTCCAAAAGGCTATATCTCCGGTCTGGCTACACTCATGTTCCTGGCGCTGGGCGTAATGGTCCTTACGGGGGGGATTACCGACTGGCGTACCCTCAGTACGATCGACTATCCGCTGCCCGAAGCCATATCTGTAGTTCTTGGAAAGAACAGCAGCTTCACAAAGATCTTCGCCAGCATTGGCCTCTTTGGTTTAATTGCCTCATTCCATGGAACGATCCTGGCCTCGTCCAGACAAATCTTCGCGATGGCCAGAAGCGGTTATCTGCCGCAGGGACTTGCGAAGATCAATCACCGGTTTAAAACACCCCACTGGTCGGTTGTTGCAGGCGGCTTTGTCAGTTTCGCCGCATTGTTTACAGGCACTACCAGCCAGGTGATTATCTTATCTGTTCTGGGGGCGATAGTCATGTATATGATGAGCATGATCAGTCTTTTTATGCTGCGCAGCAAAGAGCCCGAACTGAAGCGTCCTTTCCGCTCGCCTTTTTACCCGGTGTTTCCGGCTGTAGCGCTGTTCCTCTGCACAGTCTGCCTGTTTGCCATTATTTATTACAATGTCGTGCTCACCGGGGTCTTCCTTGCCGGCATGGCTGTCGCCGTTCTGCTATTTATTATCAGTGGCAAACATAAAGAGAGAATTAACGATGATATCCTGCTTGAAAAAGCAATTGTAGTCCAGGCAGAATAATCATGAGCTATCAGCATACCATACGCCAGCGTGTTTACCAGTTCAGGGACCTCAAAGACCTGCTGGCAAAAGCATCTCCCCTGAGAAGCGGGGATACGCTTGCGGGCATTTGTGCCATAAGTTATGAAGAACGTGTAGCCGCACAGATCACCTTAGCAGATGTGCCGCTAAAGAATTTCCTGAACGAGGCCATTATCCCATATGAAGAAGATGAAGTTACCCGTTTAATTATAGACAGCCATGATCAGGAAGCATTTAAGCTGATTGCGCATTTTACAGTTGGCGAACTGAGAGACTGGCTGCTTAGCGATCAGGCCGGCACAGCGGTGCTAAACCAGCTAAAAACCGGTCTTACCCCAGAGATGGTGGCTGCAGTATCCAAGCTGATGCGAAATCAGGACTTGATCACGGTTGCAAAGAAATGCGAGGTAGTTACCCGTTTTCGCAATACCATTGGGCTTCCGGGCAGGTTTTCAACACGCCTGCAGCCTAATCACCCTACTGATGACCCTAAGGGTATTGCCGCAAGCATTATCGATGGCTTACTATATGGCAGCGGCGATGCGGTGATCGGTATCAATCCCGCCACTGACAGCCCCGCAGGCGTGGCAAATTTGTTAAATCTGATCGATACCATCCGCCAGCAGTTTGATATCCCTGCACAATCCTGCGTACTGAGCCATATTACCACAACCATCGCACTGATCAACAGCGGCGCGCCGGTAGATCTCTGTTTCCAGTCTATTGCCGGTACCCAGCTAACTAACACCAGTTTTGGAGTTAACCTTTCCTTACTTGACGAGGCTTATGATGCTACCCTATCTTTAAACAGAGGCACATTAGGCCAGAACGTGATGTATTTTGAAACCGGTCAGGGCAGTTCACTGTCTGCGAATGCTCATCATGGTGTAGATCAGCAAACCTGCGAAGCAAGGGCTTACGCCGTAGCCCGCAAATATCATCCCCTGCTGGTCAATACCGTGGTTGGTTTTATCGGCCCCGAATACCTGTACGATGGTAAACAAATTATCAGGGCTGCACTGGAAGATCATTTTTGCGGAAAACTGCTGGGCCTCCCAATGGGTGTAGATGTATGCTATACCAACCATGCGGAGGCCGACCAGGATGACATGGATAATCTCCTGACTTTACTCGGCGTAGCAGGGTGCAATTTTGTAATGGGTATTCCCGGATCAGACGATATTATGCTCAATTATCAGTCTACCTCCTTCCATGATGCCCTCTATCTCAGGAAAGTCCTTGGCTTAAGGCCTGCACCTGAGTTTGAAGCATGGCTGATCAGACAGGGAATTACGGACGACCGCGGCAAAATCAGGCATACACAATTGATGATGAATAAATTAATAGATCACCTGTTTTAGCTGCTCAATCTGCCTGTTATGGAAAATACCCCGGTAAAGATCACAGATTCATGGGAATCATTAAAAGAATTTACAGCTGCCCGTATTGCTTTAGGCAGAGTTGGCGACAGCATTCCGCTGTCTGCATCGCTGGAGTTTAAGCTTGCCCATGCGCACGCCCGGGATGCTGTTTATTCTGAACTGGAGCCTACGACGCTGCTCAGCAGCCTGGCAGCTTTTAAAATACCCCTCCTCGAGATCCACAGCAAAGCAGAAAGCCGCCACCAATATCTGCAGCGCCCGGATCTGGGAAGAATACCGGATGTACAGTCTCTACAACTGTTAAAAGAACATTCCGGTGCATTTGATATCTCTCTGATCCTGGCCGACGGCCTGTCCGCAACCGCCATTAATACAAATGTGGTTCCACTGCTTGCAGCGTTGTTACCGATGTTAAAGGGGATGAAATACCACCTGGCCCCTATCTGCCTGGCCTCACAGTCGCGCGTGGCTTTATCTGACCATATTGCGCACACGCTGGGAGCCCGCTTAGCGCTGATGCTGATCGGCGAGCGGCCAGGACTAAGTTCTGCAGACAGTGTCGGTGCATACTTAACCTACGATCCAAAACCAGGGCTTACTGATGAATCACGCAATTGTGTGTCCAATATCAGGCCCGAAGGCCTGTCTTTTGAGCTTGCCGCCAAAAAGATCTTTTACCTGATACGCGAAGCATTCAGCAGAAAATTGTCCGGGGTAGAGCTGAAAGACAATGCAGGTTTACTGGAAGAGTGATTTATTTCAATTCCAGCACCACCAATGAAAAAGGCGGCAGGCTTACCGTAAGCATACTACCATTAAGAGACACGTCTTTGAAAATCACCGGCTGTACTTTATCCGGTTCCTCAAAGCTGTTACAGTCCTGCACCCGCTTTGAGGTCAGGATTCTTCCGGTAACTGTACTGAATTTCCTGCCTTTAAGATTAACCGTAGTTTTCTGTGTCTTTTTCGCATCAATATTGACGAGACTGATATGTGCTGCAAGATTAGCGTCTATAGAAGCCGATGCGGACACTGCAGGCAATTTGCCGTCACCAAGTACATATTTATTTGTTTGAATCGTCAGTGGCAGCAATTTCGCGTTTTGATGCACATTATACATCTCCATCACATGGTAGCTCGGAGTCAAGATCATTTTTTCCTTATCCGTAAGGATTACCGCCTGCAGCACGTTTACGCATTGCGCAAGGTTGGCCATCCGCACCCTGTCGGCATGATTATTAAATACATTTAACGTAACCCCCGCAATCATCGCATCCCGCATGGTATTCTGCTGATAGAGGAAACCCGGATTTGTATTTGGTTCAACGTCATACCAGCCGCCCCATTCATCAACAACCAGCCCTACTTTTTTCTTCGGGTCATATTTATTCATGATGGCCGAATGTCTTGCCACAAGTTCCTCCATCCATACCGCCTGCTTCATGGTTTTAAAGTACTGCGTTTCATTAAAAACGGATGCCGAACCCTTTTTCTCCCAGTCTACATAAGAATAATGATGCATAGCAATACCATCCAGCATATAGAGCGGCACACCTTTCATCAGTGTTTCTGTCCAGTGGTAATCATCATTTTTAGCCCCGGCAGCAACAAAAGACAGGTTATTTTTACCATCGTTGCGCATAAAAGAAACGTACTGACGGTACATACCGGCATAATACTCAGCAGTCATATGTCCGCCGCAGCCATAAGTCTCGTTACCAATCCCCCAGTATTTAACGTTCCAGGGCTTATCTCTTCCGTTTTGCCTGCGCATGTCAGACATCGGGCTTTTGCTGTCAAAGTTGGTGTACTGCATCCAATCCAGCATTTCCTGCACGGTTCCCGTCCCTACATTACCGGATAGATAAGGCTCAGTACCCAGCAGTTCGCACATATTTAAAAAATCATTGGTACCAAAGCTGTTATCTTCGGTGACATAACCCCAGTTGGTATTGACAATAGAAGGCCTTTTATCTTTGGGACCAACGCCGTCTTTCCAATGGTAGGTATCAGCAAAGCATCCGCCCGGCCAGCGGAGATTTGGAATTTTGAGTTTTTTTAATGCTGCAATAATATCATTTCGTACCCCATCCGTATTGGGAATAGTCTTATTAGCCTCCCCAACATAAAATCCATCGTAAATACAACGCCCAAGGTGCTCTGCAAAGTGCCCGTAGATATTTTTATTGATCGTTGTTTTAGCGGCCGTTGCGTCGATTGTAATTATATTTTGGGCAAATACACCGGTACCGACCAGCAAGCCTATACCTAAGAAGAGGCATTTTACTTTAACCATGAACGAGAGTTTTATGAGATGATCTGATGTTTAACAAAGACACATATCGATGTTATTCTCTCACAAAATAGGTAAAAATCTATGGAATTCAATACAAACAAAAAGCGCCCTGAACTTACGTTCGGGGCGCTTTTGTGTATTTTACTTTGCTTAACGCGGAGAGAGAGGGATTCGAACAGACCACCT
>Ga0247730_1002018_pt1 | contig 10188 bp, 6 predicted proteins | sample UWRJL073202C2_FD_180959 | JGI IMG/M metagenome (GOLD analysis project Ga0247730, IMG submission 180959) | Plant litter microbial communities from Arlington Agricultural Research Station in Wisconsin, United States - UWRJ-L073-202C-2 | ecosystem: Environmental > Terrestrial > Plant litter >...
ACGGCCTGCATTTACCCCTGATCCCCGGCACCGAAGTCGCCATCGCCTTCGAACACGGCGACCCCGACCGCCCCTACATCGCCCACGCCCTGCACGATGACCGCCACCCGGATCACATCACCGACCGCAGACGCGACCACACCCGCAACGTCCTGCGTACCTCGGCGAATAACAAACTGCGCATGGAAGATCTGCGCGGCTCCGAGCACATCAAACTCAGTACCGAACACAGCGGCAAAAGCCAGCTGAACCTTGGGCATCTGGTCGATGCGAAGAAGGAAAAGCGCGGGGAAGGGTTTGAGCTGAGGACCGATGGGCATGGTGCCATCCGTTCTGGTGCAGGCCTGTTTATCAGCGCTGATGAACAGCCCAAAGCCCAGGGCCAAGTACTCGACATGAGCGCCGCCGTCGCCCAACTGCAAAAGGCTGGCGAGCAACTGCAAAACCTCTCTGCCGACGCTCAGGCCGCCAAGGGCGACCCAGCCGACGTGCAAGCACAACTGAACTTGCTCAAACAGGATCTGGAACAGCTCAAAACATCGGTGTTGCTGCTCAGTGCCCCACAAGGCATTGCCCTGACCAGCGGCCAGCACTTGCAACTGGCCGCGCAGAAGAACCTGATGCTCAACGCTGGAGCCGAGGCTGACATCAGTGTGGTCAAACGCCTGTTCATGGGGGTGGGTGAAGGTCTGAGCCTGTTCGTGCGCAAGTTGGGCATCAAGCTGATCGCCAATCAGGGCACGGTCAGCATTCAGGCGCAGAACGACGCACTGGAACTGATGGCCCGCCATAGCCTGCAAATCACCAGCACCGAAGACGAAGTCCACATCACCGCGAAAAAGAAAATCGTCATCAATGGCGGCGGCAGTTACATCACCCTCGACGCAGGCAGCATCGAATCCGGCACGGCGGGGGATTACCTCGTCAAGTCCGCCAGCTTCGACTTCAAGGCGGGCGGGGCCAGCCAGCCCCCGGCCCTGCCGCCATCCCCTCAGCTGACCGAGCACGACACCGAATCCCAAGGACTTCGGCACTTTTCCGGCTGACCTCTTTGCAAGGAGCAAACCCCCATGGCTAATTTTTTAGCACGCCTGTTTGGACTGCCCATCCCAGATCGAACTGAGGAAAGCAACCGGCCAATTCTGCCCACCCCCGATACCGGCCCGGTGCGGCCCAATGCCTCTGCGCAGAGTGAGACTCAAGCAGAGCCTGCGCTGAAGAACTGGAGTCACCCCTTCAAGGACAAGCGCGACCCGCTCCTGCAACTGACCCACCTGGCCAAAGCCGCAGCGGGCTCTTATCCAGTGGGGCGCAGCGGCTTGTGGCACGGCGGCATCCATTTTGACGGCGGCACGGCGGGCACCCTCGACCAGTCCAGCGTGCATTGTTTGGCTGATGGCGAGGTGGTGGCTTACCGCATTGATGAGCAGTCGCCAACCACCGGCTTTTTCGTCAACAAGATCACGGTGCAGAAACCGTTTTCGCGCAACTTTGTTCTGGTTCGTCACCGCCTTCAGGCACCGAAGATTGATGGCAGCCCCGACACGCCGCCCAGCCTGACCTTCTTCAGCCTGTACATGCACCTGCAGGATTGGGCGGTGTACCGCGATGATCCGGCCATCACCCGCCCGCCATTTTGGCCCGAAGCGGCAATTCGTCGGGTCAAGCAGGACGTCCACGACATGCGTTCAAGTCATCCGGGCCAAGAGGGCCTGAACGTGCGTAACGCCGACCGGCAAGGCAAGGTGCTCGACCTGCTGCCTAAGGGCGCAGAGGTCGTGGTCAGTGGCCAGGGCGCCTTCCGCAAACTGGAGAACACTATCGGCCCCGCCAGCTTGCTGAATGCTGAAGGGCAATTGTTGGGGTACGTCTCCACCTACTACCTGGAGTCGATGCCCTCAGGCGAATACCGGGTCAAATCCGACAACCCGGTTAAGGTAATGGCCGAAGCTGACTATCACAGCACAACCATTGGCACCCTGCCCAATGGCACGGAAGTTACGCTCAGCGGCGAAGGCCGCTACCGCAAGCTGGAGCGCATCAACCAGTACGTCTGGTTCAAATCCCTGCAAGGTAGCCTGGAGCCCGAGGCCCACGACCAGATCGTGGTGCTGGAAAAGCCCGTGCCGATCAAAGCCGGTGACCTGATCGGCCACATTGGGCTGTATCAGGACTGCTACGCCGAACGTCCCGAACAGAAACTGCACCTGGAAGTGTTCAGCGGTAATGACGTCACGTCATTCATCGCCGCCAGCCGTGCCTGGGCGCAACGTTTGCCCGCCAGCAGCAAGACCTGGCTCAAATTCGCCAAAGGCACCGCTGTGGTTACGCATCAGGAGCGCTTTAACACCAAACAGCCACCCCGGCTGGATGCGCCCCACGCCCTCAGCGATGCCGACCTGCTGGTACCCAAAAGCCTGCTCGACGGCTTACCTCCCGAGAAGAAAATCAAGATCGCCGCCACCCCCGGCCGAAAAGCCTACAACTGGTACCGCCTCGACGGCCTGTTGCACGGCTCTGACAACACCCTGCTCAACGGCTGGGTCCGTGAAGAGGTCAGCGTCACCCCATGGTTTAGCCCGTGGGAGTGGGAAGGGTATGACGTGATTTTTAACTTCGACGTGCCGCGCAAATTCCTCGCGTCCTACTTGCGAGCCGTCAACCAGCTCAGCGAGGCGCAACTCGAACAGTACGGCAAGCTGGCCGACGACGTAGACAACGGCCCGCTGATGAGCCGCCTGCACGCCATCATCGACCGCGACCGCAACGGCAAAATGACCGGCGACGAAATTCAGACCGCCTTTAACCTGCCCGCCCACGCGCAAGCGATTTCACAACTGATCGTCGATTACGCAAGCGAATGGTGCTACAGCTCACGCACATGGGACCCGTTTGACGAAATGCTCGGCCACAGCGGCTCGACCCCGCACCTGAATTGGCTGGCCGAAAAAGAACGTATCAAACAGCTGAGCTGGTGGGATGAAGTGGCGGTGAAGGTCGGCCTGGAGTCGTGGCCGAAGGTTTGTCACTTTCATCCGGTGGGGTTGGTGGGGCAGTTTTTAACTACTCATCCATTAGCAATCACTCATGCTCAATTGAAGCAGATATTCCCTGCCGCAGACGATGGGGATATCGAAGTAGTGTTGAATGAAATCAATGGTCGTCTGATTGAATTCAAGCTGGATACACGGCTACGACAGCGGCACTTCTTTGCTCAAATCAAGGGTGAAGTCGGGCCAGCCATGAAAGGTGTTTCTGAGAGTTGGGAGTATTCACCAGCCGCATTGAAGTCATTCAGTGTTTACTATCGGAATCATCCCACCGAGGCAGAGACGGATGGATATCTAAAAGACGCTAGTGGCCGTATTGTTCGTAGAGCTAATCAGCAAGAGATTGGGCGCAAGCATTTTCAAAAGCTTAATGGTAATCGGTCGTCAAACCCTGATGATGGATATAATTTTCGAGGTCGAGGGTTGATACAGATCACAGGGTTCGAAAAGTACAACGGGTTTATGCGGGACTACCCAAAATATTGGCAGGGGAGCGCGCCACGCACGGTGGCTGAGCCCGATCTTATCAATGAAATGCCTAATGCTATAAGAAGCGCAGTTTGGTTCTGGTTATATAAAACCCCTTACTCCAATGATAAAGGCAACGGCCTTGGTGATGTCGCTGGTGTGACATATAAGGTCAATGGCGGTTACACAGGGCTCGCGGAGCGAGAGGCTGCTTACAAAGAAATTCAGGAGGTGCTGAAGTGAATGTATTAGTGTTTGTAGTGCGGGTTGTGCTTGCCTTATTCGCTTGTAATATCGTGTTAGCAAAGGAAAATGCGGGAAATCTTTGCGCCGAGAATGAAAAAGAGGTTGCATCATGCTTGTTGGAGGGCCCTGAACCAAAGGTGATGTCTTTTTGCGCTGACAGGCTGGGAGTGACATCCTATTATTTAAGGGTAAACAAAAAAATAGAGAAAGATATCAAGTTTTCAAGCCAAAGGCAGCTGTATCGATGGCAAGATTCTGATACCTACGTAACCTTTTTAGGCTTTGATCAAGACGGCTATTCATATGTCTTAGGTGTCCCTCAGGAAACGCTTGGAGCTAAAGCTTTTTGGTTGACAAAAAGAAGTGGTGAGCCTCTTGATTTTAACGCGCCTGAGTTTTGTACGCATAACTCATTTGGTGACAAGGACATAGTCAATGGCACCATTATGGATATAGAGGACAGAATAGTTAGGGACAACAAATTTCTGTTCCCGCCGATTGAAGGCACGGAACACAAGAGTCCAAAACCTTGAATTTGATCCATTTCAAGGCAGTAGGGCCTGAGAAACCCCTGCCGATCAAAGCTGGTGACCTGATCGGCCACATTGGGCTGTATCAGGACTGCTACGCCGAACGTCCCGAACAGAAACTGCACCTTGAGGTGTTCAGCGGTAATGACGTCACGTCATTCATCGCCGCCAGCCGTGCCTGGGCGCAACGTTTGCCCGCCAGCAGCAAGACTTGGCTGAAGTTGGCCAAAGGCACCGCCGTAGTTACGCATCAGGAACGCTTCAACGCCAAACAGCCCCCTCGGCTGGACGCACCCCACACCTTGAGCGACGCCCAATTGCTGGTGCCCAAAAGCCTGCTCGACGGCCTACCTCCCGAGAAGAAAATCAAGGTCGCCGCCACCGCCGACAAAAAGGCCTGCAACTGGTACCGCCTCGACGGCCTGTTGCATGGTGCGGACAACAGCCTGCTCAACGGCTGGGTCCGGGAAGAGGTCGGCGTCACTCCATGGTTCAGCCCATGGGACTGGGAAGGGTATGACGTGATCTTCAACTTCGACATGCCACGCAAATTCCTCGCGTCCTACCTGCGCGCCGTCAACCAGCTCAGCGAGGCGCAACTCGAACAGTACGGCAAGCTGGCCGTCGACGTAGACAACGGCCCGCTGATGAGCCGCCTGCACGCCATCATCGACCGCGACCGCAGCTGCAAAATGACCGGCGATGAAATTCAGACCGCCCTTAACCTGCCCGCCCACGCGCAAGCGATTTCACAACTGATCGTCGATTACGCAAGCGAATGGAGCTACAGCTCACGCACATGGGACCCGTTTGACGAAATGCTCGGCCACAGCGGCTCGACCCCGCACCTGAACTGGCTGGCCGAGAAAGAACGCATCAAACAGCTGAGCTGGTGGGATGAAGTGGCGGTGAAGGTCGGCCTGCAGTCGTGGCCGAAGGTTTGTCACTTTCATCCGGTGGGGTTGGTGGGCGTGTTCGAAAAAAGCAGCTTCTTATTCACCCTCGATATCATGAAGATCTTATATCCGAAGCTAGATGTAAGCCGGAACTCGGACTTGCAAGCTATCGCGGACGAGCTCAATGAATATCTAGATTTCTATAAGCTGGATACACTGTTACGTCGTACCCATTTTTTCGCGCAGATACTAGAAGAAACGGGTGAGACATTAAAAGTAGAGGAGAACTTCAGCTACAAAGCTAGTGCCTTGGTTTCATTGTTTAGCTACTTCAAGGTCCACCCTGATGAAGCGAGAAAGCATGGTTATGTTACTAGGAAGGGACTTGTAAAAGAGGATGGTCTGTCAATGTGGCAGGCTGATTATGAAGCAATTGCTAACGGCGCCTATGGTGATCGTTCTGAGCTCGGTAATCGAGGTCGTTCGAGTGGAGATGGGTGGAAGTATCGAGGTCGTGGACTCAAGCAGTTGACAGGGCTATATAACTATAAAATATTTAATAGGTGGCATGCTGAGAATCAAAGCATGTGGCCATTAGAGGAGAGAGATTTCGTTGAGAATCCTGAGCTTCTGACTGATATGAAATATGCTGTTCGGTCTGCGGCTAGCTTTTGGTTGAGTAATAAGATGTATGAGATCGCGGACCGTGGAAGTAGCCCCGTGGTCGTAGATTTAATCACTGATGTAGTCAATAGGGGGACTGGAAGTCGATCGGACAGAAGGGCGCACTTCCAAATGCACTGGGACAAAAAAACTTTGATGTGATTGGGTCGGCTAGTGTTTTTGAGCTTTCGGTGTGACTGGGTTATGTTTTATGTTGGGGAAATTATCTATGTTGGCAGCAAGTAAAAGTATCGTTTTGGTTGTTTTAATTTTTGTCTCAAGTTTGGCAGGCGCTAATTGTCTTGAGGAGCACGTTAAATCGATAGGTGAGATTTATAAGCCGGATGGAAATAAGCGGTCTGGTCTTATCTGTAAGATATGGCCAGCTACCGGATATTTGATAGTTGTCTCATCCGTTGATCAGCATGATGGCGCTGATCTCGATGTTATGGTCTTTGATCCAATAACTAATAGCGTCGTAGGTCGGATTCGTGAGGTGGGGGTGTTGAGTTCTGATGCTATATATAATTCTGGCTTTTCAATTGATACGGGCCGTTACCAGCTTGATGACGTTAACTTGGCCTTCGGTGTTCGGGTGTTGTGGAAAGGGTCATCGCAAGCCAATCCATATCTCTCTGAGTCCTTACATTTATATTTGGTTCAGGATGGGGAGGTGGTGTCTGTACTAAATGGGCTCAATGTCTATGAGCGAACAGGAGAGTGGGATACCCGTTGCTCTGGTGGTTTCACTACTCGAGAAATGACTATGATAATGAAGCCGCGCATCAAGTCCTACGCTGATTTACTCATCAAGGAAAAAATTGTGAAGACGCTTTCTCGCCAAGATGGAGGTGTTTGTAGAGATGTTGAGTCTGAATCGAAAACTAATGCGTATGCGCTTGAATATATAAAAAGCCAATACGTAATCCCGCCGTCCCTTCGTACCATCGGATGGTGAAAGTGGTTGGAGATTCGCAGTTACTAAAGTTTAAAGAATAGGTAGAAATATGAAAAACATCATCCGCATAGGTGACACAACAACCGGAGGCGGCATTGTCCTCTCCGGCTCTGCCGACACAAAGTTCGAAGGCATTGGGGTAGCTCGCGAGGGCGATCCGGTCTCCTGTCTGATTCCCGGCCACGGCCCGACCGTGATTGCTCAAGGGCATCCGGTGTTCAAGGACAACGGCGTGCCCATCGCCTTTCAGGGGCATCTGTGTGCGTGCGGCTGCATGCTGATTTCGTCACTGCCGGAAGCGGGGGCCAGTTAATCATGCCTGTGCGACTGGATAAGGTTCCGGCTCTTGCTCCTCGCCCTGCGCGGCCTAGCGTTTTGTGGTGGCTGGGTTTGCTGCTGTTTTTTGTGTTCTTAGGTATGAGCACGGCGGTGCTGTTGAGTGTTCAGCCTTTAGAGGAGCAGCCGATGAATTTCTGGGCCTTGCACCTTGGCGTACCTGTATTGAGCTGGTGTGTGCTGGGCTTTGGACGGTTGTTGGTGCACATCGCTCAACACAGCGTGGTCGATGGCTGGAATGAGGCGCGGCAGGAGGACATCAATCAAAAGATCCGCCGGGGGCGTCGCTCACAGCAAGTGTTGAGCACCAGCTTGTATACCGGCCTGCGGGAGTTGGGGCAGCCGCCCGCCAACCAACTGGACGCTTTGCTCAGTGGTGCCAGTGCGATGAAGATTCACTCGGCTCGGCTTGCTGAATCTGCGGCCCTTCACAGCAGTTTGCCCGGCGATACGCTTGAAGATCCCGAGTTCGTGCTGCGCCAGGTGCTGGGCCAACTGCTTGCCGAGCTGGCACCCAGCCTGGCGCAGCTGCCCCATGATCAGCCATTGGCCTTGTTGCTGGAACTCGATAGCGGCCTGCCCGAGGACCGACTGCGTCAGCTCTGGCAGCAGGCGTGGGTTGAGTCAGGGATTCGCCAGCCGATTACATCAGTTGAAGGTACTGGGCTTGCCGCGCTGGATCATTGGCTTGACCAGCGCATTGCCGATAAGGCGTTGTTGCTGGTGGTGGCGCTGCATTTTGCGTCGTTACAGCCCGAAGGCACGGCAGAGGTCGCAGTCGGCGTGCTGTTTGGCAATCGCATGACGCAGGCCACTTTGTCGCCGCTTGCCTACCTGCATCGCCCGGAAGAGGAGCGTGAGAAGACCCCGGAACATCTGCGTTACGCCATGCGTCAGGCGCTGGACTGGGTACCGCTGCAAGGCCACTCAATCCTGCAGGTCTGGGGCGTGGGCGATATCAGCCAGCGCGGTGCCGCCTTGGCTTCGGCATTGACCGAAGTGCAGATGCCTGCGCAGCACACCCCGGCCTTTTGCAATCTGGATGACGTGCTGGGGGCATCCGGTCTAGCGGCACCGTGGCTGGCCGTCGCCGCTGCCACGCAGAACATTCAACATCGCGCCGAGGCGCAATTCGTTTTCAGTGGTGGCCGCGCCGTTGAGGTCGGACTCTGGTGCACGGTGTTAACGCCCGTGACACCGCTTTCAAAATAGGACTTTCGAATGCAGTTTCGACGCTCTTCAGGGATGGCTGGGCTGTTGGTTGTACTGGCTGGTGTGATGCATAGTGCAGTGATCTGGCGTTGCCCGGAGTGGCTGGGTATTGCGCCGGGTAGTGATGCGCAAACCTCCTGGTTATTGGCGGCAATGCTCGCCACCTTGATTGCCATGATGTTTCTCGCTCTTCACCTGCTGCTGTTCAATCAAGTGGGCACTTCGATTTACGAGGAGCAAACATCAGACGATGCCCGCCCGCTGGTACAGGTTGCCGTCCCTGAATCCACAGTGGTGCCTGACCTGCGCACCCGCCTGACCCAAACTCACGGCCTTCTCTGGCGTCGCAAACTGCGTCTGTTATTAGTCATCGGCGAACCCGAACAGATCGAAGCCATCGCCCCCGGCTTGACCGAAAAGCGTTGGCTGAAAGGCCAGGGCATCGTGTTGCTGTGGGGTGGTAGTTCACAGATCAAGCTGGAAGAGTCGTTCAAGCAATGGCGTGGCCTGAGCCATTGGCGGCCCGTGGATGGGGTGGTCTGGGCGCTGGATAAGCAGCAAAGCGCGGACGCTGCGGCGATGAATGCCGGGATGCGTAATCTGCAAGGTCTGGCCCGTGCGCTGCACTGGCAGTTGCCGTTGTACCTGTGGCAAGTCTGCGCCAGTGGGTGGACGCAGGAGGGTCGTGAAGAGCAGGCAGTGGGTTGCCTGTTGACTGAGCGGTTCACGCCCGAGCAACTGGAGAACCGCTTGGGTGAGCTGTTGCAACCGTTGCGTCAGCTGGGTATCGCGCAGGTTGAAGAGAAGATGAGCCATGACTTTTTGTGGCGCCTCTCTTACCAGCTGCAAACAGAAAGCATCGCCCGCTGGCGCAAGGCATTAACGCCGTTGCTGGAGCTGTTCGCTCAGGGCGTGCCGTTGCGTGGATTGTGGTTCAGCCTGCCACTGGAACGGGCCAGCAATGAATGGGGAAACACTTGGCCACCGGAGCCGAGTTGGCAAGGTGTGATTGACGACAAATCCCTCAGCAGTTCGCGTTTTGGCTGGGGCGCGCCACGTATCGCTTATGCCGTGATGCTGTGTCTGGCGGCGTTGTGGGGCGCGGGCATGTTGTTGTCATTCTTCAGCAACCGCGCGTTGATCGATCAGGTGCAAACCGCGCTGGCCGCCGTGCAGCAAACCGGCAGCAATGATGAGCAACACAAGGACGAACAACTCATCGCACTTAATGAACTCATGCGCGAGCTGGGCCGGCTGGATTATCGCGCCGAACACGGCTCGCCCTGGCATCAGCGTTTTGGCCTGAACCAGAATCAGGCCCTGCTGGATGCGTTATGGCCTCGCTATGTCGAAGCTAACCAACGCCTGATGATCGAACCTGCTGCTGCCAATCTGCAGCGCCAGCTCAAGGCGCTGATCAAGTTGCCCGCCGACAGCCCCGAACGCGCCAGCCTCGCTCAGGACGCTTATCAGCAGCTCAAGGCCTACCTTATGATGGCGAGGCCAGAAAAAGCCGATGCGGCGTTTCTCCCCAGCGCGTTGCAAAACGCCGAACCAGAGCGGGCCGGGATAAAACCGGGCCTGTGGAAAGCCCTGTCGCCCAGCCTATGGCAGTTCTACAGCGAACAATTGGACGCGCATCCAGAATGGCGCATCAACGCCGACCCAAACCTGATCGCCCAGGCGCGACGCGTGTTGCTAAGCCAATTGGGCAAACGCAATGCCGAGGCCAGCCTGTATAAAAAGGTGCTGGACGCCGCTGCCAATGCAGCCCCGGATTTGAGCCTGCACGATATGACCGGTGACACCGACGCCCTATCGCTGCTGGC
>Ga0247730_1002019_pt1 | contig 10188 bp, 11 predicted proteins | sample UWRJL073202C2_FD_180959 | JGI IMG/M metagenome (GOLD analysis project Ga0247730, IMG submission 180959) | Plant litter microbial communities from Arlington Agricultural Research Station in Wisconsin, United States - UWRJ-L073-202C-2 | ecosystem: Environmental > Terrestrial > Plant litter >...
CAGAGCGAGGTGAGCTCGAGAACGCACATGGTTCAATATATTGTTGACTTCCACTGGTGAATTCACTCGCCATTTGTGTACCAAGGGCATGATGAACGCGGAGACGGCTGTCAGACTTTCCAGACTCGGACTTTCTGATATCTGAGAGACGCGGGCCAACAGGCGGCTTTTGCCATTTCCTCCCAGTCCCAATCGAGCAGTAAGCGGGTTCCGTAGACGGATTCCATGAGCCAACCAGCGAACCTATGCATTTATTTGTGCATTTGAAGTGAGCCGGTAATCGCTATAGTTCCCGCTGTTGAGCGAACGCTCATCCTTCGTCGGGACGTCTAAGAGGCGGTGTCCAGAGGAAGAGTGTCTTTTACAGTACCGGCAGAGATTGCATACCAGCTCGCAACATCGTTTAGAACAAGCGTCAATGGAGTTACTAGTATAAGCATTGGGGCAAAGTGTTGCTGCAGCGTAGCACAGCAGATGTACGGCCAATTGGAATCTCAAATTTGAGACCTTCACATTAGCGAGAACCCAACTAGACACGACGGAAGCCAATCACTCGCAGACATTCCCATTAGAAGGGCAATGAGGGCGGATGGCTCGGATGGATATCTTTTTTTTAGAAAGGTCCGAATCCCAAAACACTTTATGGTCCAAGGTTGACACCTCGGGAGAACAACGAGACCGAAAAAAACTGAGCCTTGACGAGAGTACCACCCCGGTAAAAATGCCCTCCGCTCTTACTATGTTCGATTCATGTTGTGATCCTCGACCACAGTAAGAATTTGGCACGAACCCCGTTGGAATGTCAACGGGGAACAGTGTGAGGCTTAAACTCACTAAAAACCCGGCCTGCCTCAACCAGTTCATCGGCAGGTTACTCTCGTCTTGTAAGGTACCACTCCAGGTCGCGAGGACCAGATCTGGCGAGATCGCCTTCTTCTCAAAGCGGAGTTCATTTGTCATCAGGCGGTCGAGCTGTAGCCGCTCGTTGATCTTAGACCACCATTGGCTCGGATGGATATCGATGTTGGTAAATAACACCGCTGCCCTTTGTGCCTTGTGTTACTACCCTTTGCATAAGTCCGTGAACGCGTGAGCACCTACCCTTTTTTCTCATCGTCCGCAGCCTCCCAGTCTGACACTAGTCCAGAAAGCGAATCTTGCATACTCTGTGCCATTTGAGACTAAAGAAGAAAGAGCCCATCGCAAATCTGGCTGGGGGCTTCCAGGCCTCCGGCTTTTCATTTACCTTTTCGTGCACTCATCTCGCTGCACACGATATAAGACCCCAACTATGCCTAATCCTCAACACTCATTCTCCTTCTACCATGAATTCACATGCAGGTAATGCACGGTGCTTGATACTTGCTCACCCTTTCTCAATGCTAATGTAAACCAATTCAGTTCCTTCCATGATTTCTTTCGATGCTATGCCCGAGGCTTTTCCAGAAATCACTGACGTCAACGTTCACGAATGGGTCACCATCCTCCGGACGTACCCCATACTCCTACTTCGTCGCTGTGAACTGGCGTTCTTAGAACACAGGAAGAACAAGCACGGTGCAGAGCATGAATTCCTCGACCTCACTTTCATCTGTCGTGGAACCTATACATCCTTCATTCGATATCTACGCGTCCATCGTCATCCAAGCCTCAAGCCTATACCGCTTCACGTGCAGCTAGGAGGTGGAATCACTGCCCGGGACACCATCTCCGTATCCCGTAGCCCATTCGACACTACCCACTCATACCCTCTCTACCAGTTACGCTTTCCTCCACTTGCATACCCCACCATCCTAGATCTTGCAGCAATGCTCGTCACCGTCATCTCCCTTGCCCCACGATACCATCTCTACACCTCTGCATGTTATTGGTATGCAAGGATGGTGTTCGAGGGCTTGAAGCATGTCTTCCACGGTGAAGTCCTCAAGGGAGAGAAGGCTCAGAATCGGGGAAAGTATGCAGGCATACTTTTGCTGGTCGACGAAAATGCATACTTTCTCTGGGGAAAGCCCCGAGCGCTTCGGCATTGGCACCACTTCCAGTCTTCCATTGTTCACGCACAGCTGGAAGACAAAGCCCTCCACCTTCACAAGCTCATCGACTATCTCTACTACGCCCATCGTCACTCGATGTATCCCGACGTATATGGGAGGGAATCATGTTCCTGCTCTAAGAGCTCCTTGTCAACTTGCTCCCGTTCATGCTATGAATCATGCTGATCTGCTCTTACACCTCGTATTTCCTTCTCACTATTCCCTTAGCTATCCTAAAGCTAGTACTTAGACCTTCCATCTCTAGATTTGCTCTACGCTCTCGCTATCCTCTCAATCGTACCTACTCTTTCATGTTATCGCTATTCTTTCTGTCCAGCCTTGTTGTAATGTTATTTGCTGTGATCTCAGGATGTTTGACCCTCGATTGCAATTGGACAGCGATCTGGCAAACTCTGCGCTCATCCCTCGAAAGTCTGTTCGCTTGTGTCGACGCTGTCACTTCGGCGTCCATGCAGTCTGTGAGATTGGTGCCTTCCCTGCTCGATTTCCGTGTCGATGGCCGCCCTACAAGCGTTCAACGCGAAAGTATATAACCTTCACTGCAATGACCAGTGCCTACCTGCTTGGTCCAGTTCATATATGTTCGTAAGTCTGAGTCGAAACTATCGAGCTTGCAAATATACATACTTCCTGGCCCTCAAAGTCGAAGAGGCCTACAAACCAGTACTGCCCTTCGTTGATAGCAAATATAATGTTTTTCCACAACAAAAATTTCTTCGTTTACAAGGATGATGAGCAAACAAGTAGTGCTCAGTGATCATACACGGTAGAATTTACATGAGACGAGGATCTCTGTGTAGTCTTTTCAAATCGTTTGGACGTGTGACGTATGTCTAGGGGAGAAAGAAGTACATGGGAGAACACTTATCTCACCATATCTAAATCATAGCGTTTATCTCGGGACACCCTAACATCTGTGAGCCGAAGCAAAGAAGAGCATTTTCGAGGGGCGCAAGTAGATTACATCCGTCAGGGGATCTGATTTCGTCTGAGTGGGTGTTGCGGATATATATGACTAGCAATCCACGGGCGATCAGGATATTAACAGCGCCAGGTAAGCTCGAGAACGCTCACAGCCCAATATGCTGTTGACTTCTACTGTTGGCTTCACTCGTTACTTATCTACCAAGGGTGTGATGAACGCGGAAACGGCTGCCATAATTGGATTTCCTGCTACCTTAGAGACATGGACCAGTACCGGCAGCAGGTCAATAGGCAGAGCTCATTACCATTCCCTCCCGCGGGTTTTGCAGACGGACTCCATGAGCAGACCCATGCATGTTTTGCCCTCATTCGTGCATCCAAAGTGAGCCGGTAATCGCTTTAGTACCCGCTGCTGAGCTAACTTTTAATGTCAAGACGGCTAAGAGGCGGTATCCAGCTGAGAGCAGATGAAGAGTGAGATTCGAAGAGTGACTGTTACGATTCCAGCAGGAATTGCATATCAGCTCGTGAGATCCGACACAAGAAGTGACAGTGGATTTACAAGCATTGTGTTACCTGCAGCGTAGCATACCAGAGGCAAATGGGTGAGATAACGGCCTCGTTGGAGACGTAGCACTACCTTGACGTACATTTTGAGCGATCCTTATAGATCTTGTTCCACTTTCGCAATAGCAACAGCGGACTATGAAACATCTAAGAAGCACCGTCCGACTATAGAGTATCCGGAAAACAACTTCCTACCATGAGGCTTCTGAAATGCGTTATCCCAGTAGGAAACACGGCTCAAAACACAAGGCACAAAGGGAAATAAGCGGCGTCGTCCAGTTTGCCCACCTACTCCCATCCGCCCTTCTCCCAAATGGGGATGTGGGCAATTGATTTGCTTCCGCCGTGTTCCCCATCGTTCGCCGCCTCCCAATCTGACAGCAGATTATTAAACCCTAGCCTAAGAGTGAATTTTGTAGTCTGTGACATTCTAGATTAGAGAGATAGCGTCGATCTTCCCATCTAGGTGTCACTCGCGCATGGGTGATGGGAATTGGCAGCTGGGCTAAACGTGCTGTTGAACCAGGCGGATATCAGAAAGGGTAGTCTTGTCAACGAATGTCCAACACTGTTAGACTTCCAAAAGCACGCCTCGAGTGCACATTGGTAGTGTCAGTTGATTCATGGATTCAAATCAGAAAGGATTTTATGTCAACATCTTCCCAAGACAGAGAAGACACCAAACCAAAACCGGAAAGAGGCCAGAGATATGCAAGACCTCAGATCGTCCAACGGAATCGCCCAACTGGATCATCTAGTACATAACATAAACGTGGGGGAAAGGCGAGGCCCGAGTCTAAAATGTTGTGCAAATTAATTCCAAGTTTAGCCGTGTCTCGAATGTATAAAGATGCTTGTATGCTGGGCCTTCGTAGTGCTACATAACCCACACCCTCTATCCTCCTGTCCTGGTCTGCTCGTCTGCAAGCTCGATGGCTGTCGATGTCTTCTCCGGTAGATGAAATCTGCGTGCTCGAGATACGCTATACTGACTTGCAATGTGTACACAGAGCCCGCACTCGAGCGCGCTGCACCAGTTTCGTCAAATTTCCCATTTCTCTTCCGATTGATCAGTGAATGGACTGCCGATATCACGTCGCTACCTCTGCTCCTCCTTCAGAACTGGATCATTGTCCGCGTAGATCACCGAAAGAGTAGACGATTCCCTCAGCATGAGTTCCTTGTGCTGAAGTCCATCTGTCACTTCGAGTCTGAAGCACCCCTCGCGCTCTACATAAGGGTAGAGCGACGTCCAAGGGCTGGGTCCATGCCTTTCCTTGGGCGTGAATCTGCTGCAGACGATAGAATCTCCATCTCCTCCATACCCTTCGAAGTCAAACAAAACCATTCCCTCTACAGGATGCGGTTCGCAGACAACAGAGGTCCCAACATCCTTAACTTTGCCGTGATGCCAGAGACAATCACGGCTCTCGCTCCCCACTACCACCTCTTGACCTCCTCGTGCTACTGGTTCGCACGAGCAGTTTTCGACGGCTTAGCCCATGTTTACGATGGGGAGGTCTCCGAAGGTAGAAAAGCTCACAAGCGTGGGAAGTTCGCAGGAGTAGTCGTGGTCAGCAGGAGTGGTTTTCCTGTCCTCGGTAATCCAGTGGCAATCAAGCATTGGCTGCGAGACCGGTCTGCTATCACGCGAGTCGAGACAGAAGAAAGCGGTCGAGTAACTGACTTACAGGAGCTCATTGGCCACCAGTATGAGCCTCGAAATGCCTTGGCCTCTCAGGGAAGAGGATATAGCTAGTCCGGCTGGAGAGACGGGGAAGGTGTCCAATTGCGGTCATCCAAGGGCATATTGGAGTATCGCCATGCCAAGTTCGCCATAGAGCACGAAAGACCTACGTCCAGATATCAATTACTGTCAATAAGATAGGGGATCCGGGGAATAATACCCTAGTAATGCCAATATATTCGTATACTCGCCTGCAACCTCAAATGCCGGCCCGGGAGAAAAGAAATTCTGCTGCGAATAGGAATATAGGCGAGTGACGCCTTGCGGGTCGTGTGCCCGTCACATCCGACTCGCCATTTCGCTTGGGGTTCTGAGTCCCTTGACAAGATCAAATCTAAGGATAACTTCCACTGCGAGACGAGATATTTCGACGAAGGCTGTTCGCAGAAGATCTAAACCTCCGTTAAGGCTTTCCAATCGGCTTCGGATACAAAGGCACTGGTCAAGCAGGAAGGAATCAAAGTGGGTGACTGTAGCAATGGTGTCGCTGGTGGCTAATAGAAGTTCGTGGCAGTAATTGTAGACGAGAGCCAGATAGTCGCTGCCGAGCACCCTTATCGCTGTAGGATGTAATCAGTGCCAGTTCCCAGCAGATAGTGCAAGGATTGCACACCTCCTTTCAAACCATTTCTGGTGCCTTATAGAGCACTCATATTATGATTCAGCATTGGTTGGAGAATCCAGAATGAATATCAGTTAACACTTGAGCTTTATGAACAGTTCCGCTGCGCGCTAAGTTTCATAGGACCGCTAGAGGCTGCCAAAGGCATAAGAGCTTCAACTCCAAAGCTGCGATATGTCCTGAGCAAATACTGCGCTCTAGGTTTCAAAATTTCAAAGACATAATTGGCACTGTCGCAGGCAAGTACCGAAGAGCTAGCTGCAGGCGCCATGACGAAAGTGTAGGTCTAGTGTAAGACTGCAAAGAGAATTAACGAGAGGATCATTGCATGATGGTTAGGAAGAGTAAGTCTCGAAAACGTGCGAGTCTCCATCTAATAAGTAGTGGATGCCAATGGGTCCTTGTCAATTCTAAGATCGGAGATCGAATACCATTTAGAATACCACCTTTAGCACCATAAAAGCCTTACGATGCTGAGTCCTGACCATTGTCCTCCCTTCCTCCTATGGCTGCATACTCAGGTAGAATTCTCCCTACATGCCACTTTCTTATTATTCGTCAGCGCTAATGGAAATGACACAGTTTTCTCTGGGACTTCTTTCGACGACATTTTCCTGTCCTGCCCAGAGATCACTGACGTCGACGTTCACGAATGGGTCACCACTCTCCAGACGTACCCCACCACCCTGCTCCTTCGCTGTGAGCTCGCGTTCTTAGAACACAGGAAGAACAAGCACGGCGCAGAGCACGAATTCCTCGACCTCACCTTCGTCTGTCGCGGGACCTACACGTCCTTCATCCATTATTTACGCGTCCATCGACATCCAAGCGTAAAGCCTATTCCTCTTCACGTGCAGCTTGGATGGGGGATTGATGCCCAAGACACTATATCCGTATCCCATCATCCCTTCGACACTTCTCTCTACCAGTTGCGCTTCCCCCCACTTGCATACCCCACCATCCTAGATGTCGCAGCAATGCTCATTACAGTCGCTTCCCTTGCCCCACGATACCATCTCTATACCTCTGCATGCTATTGGTATGCGAGGATGGTGTTCGAAGGATTGAAGCACGTCTTTCGGGGCGAGGTCTCCAAGGGAGAGAAGGCCCAAAATCGTGGAAAGTATGCAGGCATGCTTCCGCTGGTTGATGATGATGCATACTTTCTTTTGGGGAAGCCCCGAGCGCTTCGGCATTGGCAACGCTTCCAGTCTGCCATCGCTCACAGACGGATGGAGGCGAAGGCCCTCCACCTTCACAAGCTCATTGACTATCTCTACTACTCCCATCGTCACGCGATGTATCCCGACGTATATGGGAGGGAATCATGTTCTTGCTCTAGGAGCTCCTTTTCAACTTGCTCCCGTTCATGCTATGAATCATACTGACTTGCTTTTACAATCCGAAAATTCATGATCGACCACCTCACACCTCACATTCTGCCGTCCCTATCTATCGCGGTCTTGACCTTGTCATTGACAACCATGACAGTTATTACATATACCCTTCTATCTTTAGATCTGCTCTGGATTTTTGCTGTCCTCTCAATCGTACTTATTCTTTCATGTTATCGCTATTCTTCCTGTCCAGCCTTGTTGTAATGCTATTTAGTATGCTCTCAATGTCTGATTCTCTCGATGTAAACTGTGCAGTAATCCAGCACGACGAATGCAAGCTATGAGAAACTTCACATTCACTCTTCGGTGGTCATTCATTGGTGATAGCACTTCCATTTCTGCGTTTGCCTGAGTCTCTGTAACAATGTTGATGGCTACTCTGCAAGCTTTCAACGCGGAAGGATATTGGCTCAAATTAGATGTTCAATACCTTCCTGCCTGTTGGAGTCAGCGTAGCCAGACGTATACTCTGCACTTTTCATAAGGTGCTGCAATGCTGAACCGTATTTCGTACACACATAGACTGCACGCGCCACTCTTGTCCCGTCACGTCAATCCCGAAGTAGACGATGAGATTCGCATCTTCTTCATACATCTCGTAGTCAGACAAAGGGCTTGCCCCCGACATATTGGGGTTCACAGATAGCACAAGACGACACATCCTCAAGTTCAGCAATGCTTTCCTAGACACAGTCCCTGCACTCGTGAGCCTCTAAACCTCTTGGTCTACACAAACGAAGTTATACAGTTCATACCATAGCTGTAACAGGAGGTAGTATCAGATCAGGAATGCTCACCAGCGCCAAAGGCCTCTAGGGATGAGCATGCAGCTACTCAAAGTGGATATCCTGTATTCAGAACGCCAATCATTAGCCGCAGGAAGCACGGTAGAGCAGAACTCATAAGAATGCAAATCTGTAGTATCTATCGAGTGAGAGGTCTTGTACAGAACATGAAGAGTATAGAGCAGAGCACTGCTACTCTGGAAATCGTAAGAATCATGACGTTCCTCAAAGCCAGGCCACTTTGTAGATTCCTCACCAGGAAAGCCTTTCCCAAATAGGCAGATAATCTGGCGTTCAGTTCTGATATCGAGCGAAGGACGAAGGCTTGACGGGACATTGGAATCGAATATGACCGTGTCTCAGACATGGTGGTTTGCTTTCAGCTGGTCACAGCCATCATTCTCACCACGTGTCACACCTTTTCTTCGAGCCACTCTCATGACAGTGTCGACGATTTCCTTTACCATCCTCGTCTGTATACATCTTCCAATGTCTGCCTCTGTTTCTTTCATATCCGAATAGTAAAAGATTGACATGATCAGTTCGCCGTCGCACTCAATAGATAATGTGCTAGCTTTTCCTACGACAGACATTCCCTTCCCTGGCTTCGCTTTGCCTACCTGACAACTCTGCAAGGATCTGAACTGACATCATTGCTTCATACCTCTCAATGATCCCGCTTACACCCTCCGGCAAACCAGAATAGTTGTGCATCGGAACATTGCTACCGTAAACCCTTGCAGAGATACACAATGCAAATGAGGTTTTAGAGCCGCACCACATTCCTCAGCCTACGGCGAAGAGTCATTGAGGTGGCAGGGCCTTGCACGAACTAATACCGAGGCGACGTCGGAGGACTTTGTTTCTTTGGGCGCCCGTGCGCCCCGAACCTGTTGAAGCATTGCCGCCATCGGAAGACCCTAAGCTTGCTCCACGGTTTACTAATGCAAAGGCAGGGGAGAGATAGCTCTCACGGTCTACATGTAAGTTGCCTTGCAATCTACTTTGACTATTTGACACGCATCTTTATTGACCACCGATGATACTTTCAAGATATTGCTTTGCTACTTTGGACTACTCTTTCCATATGGAAGGAATTGCAAGGCCTTGCGTCGAGACATCCCGCCAGCCAGCCACGTAATACAGGGATCTACCTGTTGGTCCAACTATCCAGAGTATACATCAAGGCTTAGACGCCCTTCCATTCAGGCGACTGATAAATGCTGAAGACTCATCCAGGCAACGAGAACGGCGACCATCAGCTTCGAAATCCTATTATCGCTATGTTGTGCAAAGAATACCTCGCCGAATAGCCCAGTTGACCTCTCAATCAAGAAGAAATCCCCCCAAAGAGAACTTACTCAAGATCGCTGGATTTTCTCGAGATGTCTCAGGTCCTTACAAGCTCCGCATACTACTCTCCAGCGCCGAGGCGACTGGCAAAGATGACTCGGATTTCAATCTATCTTCTGTGCCCCAAAACGCGTGGCGAAGAACCGGCGATTGCCTCATTTTTTGATGACGTTTTTCTTTGCAGCATTCCAAAACGTCTGGCTAACGTACGTACTTTCTCAGAATTCTGTGCGGAAGAGAGAGGCTATTGAGAGCTAGCCAATGGCAATTAGTTCCAATCCAGTAAGGTCAGTCCCTATCTGGATGTCTGAGGCTGAACTTACCTTTCACACAGATCGACAACAATGAGCTTCGAATTCCCTTGATATAATGCTTCCATGACCTTCTACTTCGAGCGATTGCATACAGTAGCTGTTGAAGCGCTAGCATCGCGGTAAGAGGGGAAACCTCGTACTTTTTTTGAGCTCGGCCTATGACTTCTTTGCCAAATTTCTATTCAACTATCCCCAATAAATGCTCCTGAGATGTAGGTATTGTTCTGATACGGGACAGCTCATCTCTCACTTATCTCCGCCGTGCTAAGCTTTGATGTGCGGTCCTTACAATTTCCATGCCAACTCTCGATTCTGTGCGTAAGTAAAAGGGGCCCCTGCCGATCGCGAGTCTCTTTTCCGGCTCCTACCCCGACTCTAGACCTGACATTAAAAGACTGGCTCTTTATAAACTGTCTTGCAAATGC
>Ga0247730_1002020_pt1 | contig 10185 bp, 13 predicted proteins | sample UWRJL073202C2_FD_180959 | JGI IMG/M metagenome (GOLD analysis project Ga0247730, IMG submission 180959) | Plant litter microbial communities from Arlington Agricultural Research Station in Wisconsin, United States - UWRJ-L073-202C-2 | ecosystem: Environmental > Terrestrial > Plant litter >...
ACATGCCCAGCGAGGGCCCGTCAAGGGCCGACGAAGGAGGCAGCGCTTGCCCTTGACGGGTCCTCGCTGGGTGTCAAAATGTGAGGCTTCGGGAGCGGGGGTTGGTGCGCCCGTAGGGCGTTGATCGAGGGCGCGAAGCGCTCCCCTCAATGGTTGGAACCGAACCGAGCCCCGTCGGGGCGCAGGGTCGTAAGGTGACGTACATAAAGCGGAGCAAGCTAGACAATTAGAGGACCTAATTGGATAGACGTTCTCGACTTCTGGTCTCGGCCTTGGCACACTGGTGGTGTGGTCTCCACGTCGGTTGGAGTCGCTGCGCTGGGCAAGAGGGGGTGAACGCGGTGGCGGATGAGCTGATCCGACGCAAGGTTTTGGGTCGGTCGCGCCAGGCGAATGTGCCTGGTGGGCGGTCGCATTCGTACCGCGTGAAGGTCACCCCCAATGAGCGTTCTCGGCTCGATCAGCTGGCCGCTGAGCAGCAGGTGAGCGTGCCGCGTCTGCTGGTCGAGTCAACCCTGTCGGGTGGGTCGGAGACACCTACGCAGCGCCGTGAGGCGATGGCCGAGTTGTTCGCCATCCGGCGCGCGGTGAGCAACAACGCGATCAACGTCAACCAGATGGCCAAGGCCGTCAACATCGACGGCGTCCTGCCACCGGAGGCGGCTGGCTACTTGGCTGACGCCCGGACGCTGGTCGGTCAGATCGACACGACGCTCGAGGCGCTGATGCGGCCGTGATGCCCAACATCACGCGGGGCGACCGTGCCGGTGGGCTGATGGTCTACCTCGCGAGCGAGGGACGCCACAACGAGCACGAGAATCCGCACCTGGTCGCGGGCGACGCGCAGATCATGGCGTGGCACGACGACGCCGAGTTGTCGCGCGTCGACGCGTTGGCGATCGCTGCTGAGCTCGATGCACCACGGCGTCACCTGGGCGTTGAGGTACCCGGTGGCCACGTGTGGCACTGCTCGCTGTCACTGGCCGCCGAGGAAGGCCAGCTGACCGACCAGCAATGGGGTCTGATCGCGTCGGACTTCGTCGACGAGATGGGCTTCACCGAGGCGTCCGGGAAGGCCGCGTGCCGGTGGGTCGCGGTGCGCCACGGCGTGTCCACGGCCGGCAACGACCACATCCACATCGCGGTCTCTTTGGTACGTGAGGACGGCACCAAAGCTAACGTGTGGAACGACCGCAACACCGCCCAGCGGGTAAGCGGCGAACTTGAGGTGAAGTACGGGCTTCGCGTACTTGAGTCCAGGCAGGCCGGTTACAGCGTGCCGGGCGTGAAGCCGGCAGAGCTCGCGAAGGCCGAGAAGGCTGGCACCGAGCCCGCACGAGTGACCCTTGGTCGCAAGGTCCGCGCCTACGCTGCGGGGTCATCCGATGAAGCTGAATTCGTGCGCCGCTGCCGCCGCGGCGGTCTACTGGTGCGTCCCCGTTACGCGTCGGATCGCACCGATGTCGTAGTCGGCTACTCAGTGGCCGCGAGGCCGCCTGCAGGCGAGACGCCGGTGTGGTTCGGAGGTGGAAATCTTGGCCGTGACCTGACCCTTCCACGGCTGCGCAGCGAATGGCCAGACACTCCCGAAGATCACACCGCGGCAGTCGCTGAGTGGAACGCCGCGAAGCGCGGGCAGCGTCCGGTCGCCCCTGGCCGCGAGGTCGTCGAAGTCGACCCGCACGTTTGGGCCGAGTGCCTGTCTGACGTCGCCAACCTGCGTGAGCGGATGGCGGCCGTCTCGGTTGACGACACCGCTGCATGGGCTCAGCTGGCCAAGGAGACGTCTGGAGTGTTCGCGGCCTGGTCGATCCAGACCGAGGTCGAACCCGGACCGCTGGCTGACGCGTCGTCGGCGTTGTCGAGGTTCAGCCAGGTGCAGGCCAGAAAAGTTCCGGTCAGACGTGTGCCCCAGCCAGGCATGAGGCAAGCCGCGATGCTGCTGATGCAAGCGACCTCCAGCAAGTCGTCGGCTGCGTCGCAGGCGTTGCTGCTGCACACGATGATGCAGCTGCTGAAGTCGATGCACGACCACCAGGTGGCGGCACGTCAGCAGCAGGCCGCAGGACAGGTCGAGGCGGCTGTTCGCGGTTCGCTGGTGCGCGTCAGCGAGACCTTGCCGCCCGTCGCGGTACCGACTGCGGCGCGGCGCGACGCGAGCCGGCCGACTGCTGCTGATCGCTTCAGCGCTCCGGGCCACGCGCCGGTCGCCGACGTAGCCCAGCCGGTCGTACGGCCACCATTGCCCAGTGGGCCCACTGCGACCCCAAGCCAGAGGCCTGGGGCCGATCCGACGCAAGGTCCGGGGCGCCGGCGATGACCGTAGCCATCACGACGGTTCTAGTCGTCGACGGCGCGCTCAATGGGTACGGGCGGCCGACAAGTAGATTCCTATCGCCGTCAATCTAGCTTCCTTCGCGGCCTGCTTTGTGTTCGCTGTACGAGCCCGGCGTAGCGAGCGACGAGGAGACGCGAACACGGCTTTCCACGACCATTCGATTTGGTGGCTTCCCTCAGGAAGCGCCTTCATGTCCCGCGGAGGAATCGCAGCCGCTCGTCGGTGGTCTTAGCTCGACAATCACAGTCTAATCTAACTTGAGTAGCGCTCGTCGGGCCTCCTTTCGGACCCACGCACGCTCGTCGCTGAGCATCGATTCGAGTCCTGGCCGGGCGTCGGCAAGTCGCAGCTTTCCGAGAGCTTTAACAGCGTGACCACTTACGACCGGATCCCTCAACAACTTGATCAACAACTTGCCGGCTTCACTCTTTCGGGATCGGCCAAGCCCGAGCACAACCATCTCTCGGGCTTTCCCGAACGAGGGATCTTGTGCAAGTTCCGCTAGGTCATCGAACCGAGAGTCGTCCCAAAGGACCTCCAGAGCGTTGCCGATTGCCCACCTTAGGAGTCTGGTCTGAGGGTCGTCGCCGCTCAACGCCCGGAATCGGTCTATCAATGGACCAAGTGCTTCGTCTTTCGCCCACGGTACTGAGAGGGCACGCACGATCTGCTCTTCTTCGAATGTGCTGTTCGCACGCTTGAGCCATCGCACGAGGATGGGCACAGCGGCTCTGTAGCGTGTTCGGGATTCTCGCAGGTCCGAAATGGATTCCACCGGGTAACCAGCTGCAGTGAGGTCCTCCAAGATTCCGCTCACCTAGGGCCCATCCCAGACACGTCCACACGGGGTACCCGACCGGCCCGGTGAAGTTGATCTAGCTGACCGCGAAATACCGTCGACGGACGTAGCATCACTGGCCTTTCTTGAGAATCTCAAGTTCAGAATCGACCTGGTGCCTGGCAAGTTCATCGCCGTCGTAAAAGGCTTCCCAAAAGCCATCTCGCAGCCAGGCCTCGGGTGCGAGTTCCAGAACCCCGTTCTCGGTCACGCGCGCGGCCCAAGTCGCCGGGATGTTGTTATCGACAGTCATGAAATGGTCGGCGTCGAACCAGCCAAGACTTGCACCATCGTCAGTCACAAGTTGGAGTTGCACGCGCGATCCTGGGGTGGCTAACACGGACGCGACGAGATACTCGCGGTGAAGCGATACCCATGGACTGACATCTATCTCAATGTGCGGCAAGGGTGATGGCACCCGAATGCAATAGACCCTCATCTCAAGTCCTTCGGGAACACAGCCTTGCCGACGCTCATTGGTTCGTACCGCACTGCAACCTGTAACACTTCGGTCATGATGGAGCCGTTCTGAGGTCGTCCCTCGGCGGCCGCGTTCCGACGACAACTAGGCCAGGCAACCCCAGAACCCACGGATCCAGGTCGGTGTCAGCCGCGATTTCTAGGTCGATATCACCGGAGAAGTGCAGCATGGGGTCAAGGACATCTGGACCGGCGGTGATCGATGTGAGGTGGTGACCGATCAGTCCGGCTACCTCTGCTTCAGTGGTTTGTGACCCCCATGAGCTTGCTATCTCTGGGCCTTTCAGAACCCATAGACACATCAGACTCAGACCCCAGCCATCACCGAATGTGGTTAGTTCAGGATCAGTGAAAGCGATTCCCCGAACCTCCAACGGCAGGGCCCGAACGACGAGCTCATGAAGACTCATGGATCAAGCACCGCGCACGCTTCCAGCGCGGCCTTGACCTGATCGATGGTCGACATGCTTGCGATCCTAGCGACTCGCCTGCGGTGAGTCTTTCGAAGTCCCGCTCGACTGGGCCAGATTTCGGTTGCGCCGGACAACAGCTCGATCGGGTGGACAGAAGCCACCTAGAAACCTTGAGACCGCCTGCGATCGCGTCTCCGCGCGACGCGCTAACTGCTACGCGCTGACACTCAACAGGTGACTGAAGGCGATGGGCAATCCGAAATCAAGTGTGGTGGCAGGATATGACTCCGTGAGAGCAGACCTTCGAGTCATCATGAGTGTTGATGTCGACGACGTATCCTCATATCGTCCCGACAAAGAGGTCTGGGCGATCGGATTGAGATTCATCGCGGGACCGGCCGACGGGCCGGGTGAAGAGTCGTTCGACCTCACAGTGTGTAGCGTGGCATGGATTGCCGCGCGGATCCGTGAGAATGACATCTTCGACCCTCGACACTGTTTGATCGCAAACGGGTTTAATTGGCCGCTCTTGAGTTCATACATCGAGTCCAGAGTTCGTACATGTGAGGGACCTTCTTGGGACGAAGTCGCTGCGCAACTCGGACGACTCGGGCGCTGGGAATTCGAAGATTGTTTGGATCCTCGACATGTCTATTCAGTGGGTTCACCAAGACTGGACCCAATACGTGAGGCAGCTCGAGACTCGCCGGTGCGAACTCGCAGGTCATTCTGAGCTGGTCACTCACAGGCCCTTCAGACCGGAGCGCTGATGATCCGCCAACAGCACTTCATGTCGGAGTTTGACGCCAGGCTCCAACCACATGTGGAGTTTACTGACTACGTTTTTGTTGGGGACGGCGCGGACATGAGGTCATCCGTCATTAGTGTGGAACCCTGGAACGGCGGGTCGTGGACCGCGGCGTTCAGATCTGAAGAACCAGGACTGCGTGCCCTTACTGGCTTGGTGGGAACCCCCAGCCCGTCTGGGTTGTGCGTCGTCGAGCGGGGAACCCCATTTCTCGGTGACGTTCTTGACCCAGGAAGGTTCAGGGCTATTGAGGTAGCGGGGCCGGTAGTCGCTGTCGAAGAACTCCGAGACGAGGGAGTCTTGCTCCTCCTGAGCCCGTGGACGATCTCAGCGGTTCACTCAGAGGGTGTCTATTGGACGACCAAGCGAATCTCAATCGAAAGTCTGCGTGTGGATGAGGTCATCGATGGGTGGGTTTGCGGTGTCGCCGATGAAGGCGAAGAGATGCGTAACTTCGCGGTGAATCTCACGACTGGTGAAGTGATGGGCGGATCAGGGTTCGAGTAGTAGGGACAGCGCGAGCCCACCCACAACGAGCCGTGCCGCCGCGGTAGTCCTTCACGTAATAGGACGATGCGTCGTCAGCGTCGCGCCTCTGATTTGGGCCGACTTAAACTGGGTTTCAGTAATCGTGCAAGCATCAGCGTTCCCTCAGATACCCAGCCCGAGGCCTGGGATGCCATTCGCTCCGGACGGATTTGTGGTTGCTATCCCCGGCGGGTTGTCGTTTTGGGATTAGAGTTGAGGGCACCGCAGACGTTGGAGGAGCCACTGCAAGCTTTGACCGGATCGTGACTCACGAACGAGAACACCGAACAGGTCTAACCGAACAGGTCTATTTGACGTTCCGGGCGTCTTCGTGACGGAGCTAGCTGTCCGAGGCACGATTCCTCGTCAGGACGGAATGTCTGACCTCACGTCGATCCAATCGGTACCTGCCTCGACTATGACCACTCGAGGGCAAGAATTGGGCGAGTCCAACATCGTGAGTAAGAACTTTGTGTTGCCCATCGTAGCGGCTCGGACTACCCCGCCAGCTAACTCAATGCACCTAGCGGAGCGGGATGCGACCATGTGTTTGTGACACTGGACCGATTCGCTGATCGCCTCGACCCTGCGACCTACAGCGAGGACGACGGAACCGTCTCAGTGTTCGAGTCCGACCCGGGCGCGAAGGACTCGCTGTGGATCTCCGAACGTCTCTTTCGGCGGCTTGCTGCTGTTGCGAGCGGATATGAGCTACATACTCTGCCCATGCTGGGCGGACCCGACCCGGTTCGCCTCAACTGGCAAAGGTGTCAGTCGCTACTCGATGAACTTGCATTCGTCGCTGAGCGTCTCAACGACCCGATCGCGTCCTCAACGGCGCAAGTGATCCAAGATTTCATCGCAGCACGTGTTCGACGTCCTTCATGGGATGGCGAAGTGACTTTCGAAGGCGATTAGTCATGGAAACGCTGCGGCCAGATCCAGCTGACCGCGAATACCGTCGCTGGACGTAGCATCACTGGCCATTCTTGGGAATCTCGAGTTCAGAATCGACCTGGCGCCTGGCAAGCTCATCGCCGTCGTAAAGGCTTCCCAAAAAAGCCATCTCGCAGCCAGGCCTCAGGCGCGAGTTCCAGAACCCCGTTCTCGGTCACGCGCGCGGCCCAAGTCGCCGGAATGACACAGGGCCAAAGATGAAATGCGGAGCGCGTAGCGCTCGTTACGATCACCCTCATGAGCAACCGCGATTTGGACGAGAATGCAGCGATCCAGGTGGTAGGCCAGTTGGCATCGGACGTGTTTGACAAGCAGCGGTTCTCGTCGGCTTTGTCGCTTTTCTCGGACGAGAGCAGACGTGAATGGGCCCACGAGTGGGTCGTCGGCGAGCTTGAGTACGTCAACCTCGGTGCGAGCAGCACCGTCCTGTCGTGGTCCGAGAAGGATGAGGTGGTCTCGTCGCTGCAATCGATGGACACCGACCATCGATTGTGGGACGCCTACGCCGCCGACACCCTGTCGTTGTGGCAGAACCTTTGGAAGCGTCTCCCAGAGGTTCTACACGGTTCAGGAAGCATTCAGCTCGCTCGCTATCCCACTCCTGAGGAGTGGTACGCAGCCGGCGTTGAAACGACCATCATCGTTGGCGGCCCCGATCGCGCAGGCCCTCCGAAATTCTGGATATGGTTCGAAGAGTCAGAGTCTGTGCTGAGTATCGAGAGCATCAACGGCTTGGACTAACCGCGCGTGCCTTCCCAGAACTTTGTGCAATTTCAACCCCGCCTCCCGATCGCGGTGCTATGACGCGGGTTGGTTGTGGGTCAATATGGACGGACTTAGTCAAGAGCAGCCGGAGTACGATCCCAACCATGTCACTCGGTAAGTTCTGGGCATACGTTCGTCGCGACTGTCCATACGTGTGATGCATGCTGGCGGCAACCACACTGGTGTGGACGATCTTCGGATGGTCCGAGAACGGCATTACCCGGGCGGCCATCGGGCTCCTGCTCGGGGTTGGCCTCCTGGTGTTCGCCTTCGTCAACACCGAACGACGAGACGCAGCGAGGCGCCGCCGCAGCAGATAGGTGAGCTGGAAGTTTACTGCCTGGCCGGCGCGGGGCTTACTAGCTCACGTAACGCGCCACTTGCTCGCTCTTGGCAGACGCGATCGACCGGCTGCTTGTCTGGTATCAGTCCGACCGGTGATCGGACTGCGGGCGGTTTTGCGCTGGCGTCGTTCCTGATCCAGGGCTTGTCTACCGACCCACGAGAGTCGTACGACACCGACAGCCACGTGGACCGCAGCCGGATCGCAGTGGATAGACGCTCCTCCGAACATCTCGGATCGTAGCTTGGGCGCCTGGCTATCGCGCGACTTCAGCGGTTGCGTTCCGAGCCAACTGGTCGGTCGGCTACATCAGACCCGGGTCCGGCAAGCGATTGACCTGAGCTCGCGGGAACCGGCCGTCCGGGTCCGTCGGTTTGTCGGCACCCCTTGCGACAATGCAGTCGTGAAGTTCAAGCGCCGGAACCTCGAAGCCCTGGGGTCACTCATCGTGGGCAACGTTGGCCGCGACGACGCGGAGAACGAAAAGGAGGCGAAGTACTTCCCGTACCGCTCAAGCACGTACATCACGGAGTTCTTCCAAGAGCTGGAAACGGACCACCAGCACGACGGCTCCACGCGCCACCGCTGGGTTGCGGACGTCTTGGAGGAGATGCTGGCCGAGCCGCATGACGGACCCAACCGTCCGCCGGAGATCTTCTGCCGCCTCATCGACCAGCTCATGAGTCCGGCCGACCGTCTCAATGAGGGGCCGGCTCGTCCATGGGCCCTGGCACAGCTCAACGAGATCCTCGGTCGCGAGGGCTTTGAGGCGTTCTACGCCGAGGACAACCACTGCTACCTTCGCCACGTCGGCACCCAGACGGTCACGGTACTCGCCGCCAACCCGCATCGCCCGTTCAGCAAGGAAGAGTTGGAACGACGCCAACTCCTCTCGACTTACCTCGACTCCTGCAGTGAGGACGACCTCATCGAGGAGGTGCTGCTACCGCTGTTTCGCCAACTCGGCTATCACCGGATCACAGCAGCTGGACACAAGGACAAGGCATTGGAATACGGCAAGGACGTCTGGATGCGCTACACCTTGCCGACGCAGCACATCCTCTACTTTGGAATCCAGGCCAAGAAGGGCAAGCTCGACGCCTCAGGCGTCAGCAAGGGCAGCAACGCCAACATGGCCGAGATCTATCATCAGGCCCTCATGATGCTCGCGCACGAGATCTTCGATCCGGAGACGAACCGCCGAGTGCTGGTCGACCACGCATTCATCGTGGCTGGGGGCGAGATCACGAAGGCAGCCCGCAACTGGCTTGGCAACGTCCTTGACGCCACAAAGCGCAGCCAGATCATGTTCATGGACCGCCACGACATCTTGAATCTCTACGTGGTTACGAGCCTGCCGCTGCCTGCCGGTGCGCTTCCGCCGGCACCCCCGAACCCTTGGTCAGTGAGTGACGAGCCGCCGTTTTGAGCTGAAGGCGATCTGAGCTGTCGGTAGTCGCACCTGTCCTCGTCGCAGCATCAACGGAAGGATGAGGGATGCCGGATCTGCTGGAAGAGTGCTCAAGTACCGCTAACCCGCCTGCCGCGAGGCACCAACCTTGTAGGCAGCCTAGAAGCGGTGGAATGACTCGCCGATCGCTCCTGGTCCCGACAGCGGTGAGCCCATGAGCCGGACACTAGGACTTGTGGTTACTGACTCGCGCGAAACGGACAGCCCCTCGTCTCTCCTTGAGGAGTTGCTGGATCTTGTGCCTGCTGAGCTGCTTGCGGAATCCGGTGAGGTGTTTTACTCCGGGGTCACGTCGTTCGAACGACCCTCACTGATGTACCTACTTGGCTTCAATCCAGGTGGTGATCCTGCGAAAGTCGAGCTGGAACGCTACACAGTCGCAGCCGACCTGGAGGCGTCCCGGTCTCCGTTGCGGCGCGACTGGTCGGCTTTCGAAGACGACTGGCGCGATTTCGGATCTGGCGCCCTCGCGTTCCAACGACGAGTTCGGCACCTGATCGAAGTTTGCGGCATTGACAGTCCTCGAAAAGTGCCGACAAGCAACGCGATATTCGTTCGCAGTAGCCGTGTCGAGACACTTGACGCCCGGCGCACAAAGAAGCTCCTCGAAGACTGCTGGGCGATCCATGCGAAGGTGATCTCGGCCCTGGACGTTCGAGTCGTCGTTTGCCTCGGGCAGGCGACCGGCCAATGGGTCAGGGCGCAGCTCGGCGTGAAGGACGAGCCGGCACTTGACACGTTCACCGAAGTCAACGCTCGTCGGTGGCGAAGCCTGACCCATCGCGACAGTGACGGCATCCAGGTGGTGACACTCGCCCACCCCAGCGTCGCGGATTGGACTAACCCGCGAACAGACCCAACAGGCCTTGTCGTTCGGGCCCTGCAGCGGGCCGCACTCTAGGTGTGTCCGGACTCAGGGAATGCGGCAGAGCGGCAGGCGGGCTGTCCGAGACGCGATGGAATTACCAAGGATCCCGCAGCGACCGACGGTGGACGCGAGTCCCTGTTGCTGGGTAGCCTGCTGGTACAGGCGGAGACATACATGCTCCGAACCGGGCTGAGTCCCATGAGGGACTCACTCACCGTGCCGGGTTGGATTTGGGCCAGCTGAGCACGCGACAGGAAGTGTCGCTGTGCCGCATTGCTTAAAGCATCGATACCAGAACCGATGGGCTGCCGAGAAGGCTCTTGAAGCGCTCCAGAAGGCCCGCCATCCGCTGAGCCAGAGGGCCGAGAAGGGTTCG
>Ga0247730_1002021_pt1 | contig 10185 bp, 8 predicted proteins | sample UWRJL073202C2_FD_180959 | JGI IMG/M metagenome (GOLD analysis project Ga0247730, IMG submission 180959) | Plant litter microbial communities from Arlington Agricultural Research Station in Wisconsin, United States - UWRJ-L073-202C-2 | ecosystem: Environmental > Terrestrial > Plant litter >...
GCATGAATTTCATAAGAGAACTTAATCTCAGCTGAACGGCCGATAATATTTGACACAGAACAGTACTTGTCAAAAGTAAGATCCAGTGCTCTTTCAACTTTCTGAACACTCAGCGCGCCAAACATGTCAAAGTGGATATTGATCACATCAAAGATCGCCGGGATCTCATCGTCCTTACGGGTAGCAGTGATTTTGATTTTCACATCATCCAGCGGTTCTTTCTGTTTGGTTAACATATTGATCATGTCAATCGCACTGCAGCCGCCCAAACCAACCAGCAACATTTCCATTGGCCTGAAACCTTTGCCCTCGCCGCCAATAGATGGATTTGCATCAATCCCTACGGTTTGCCCTTCTGTGTTTACTGCCTCAAAATGAAATTTTTTATTCTTTCTTGCTAAGTTAATTTCCATGGTTCTAAATATCGTAAAATACCCTGTTGGTTTGTTCTAATCCGGGAAGGGTTACCGGATGATCAAATATCGCAAAAACACTTGAACCGCTGCCACTCATCAAAGCGAATGTTGCACCCGCATGATAAAGATCGGCCTTCAGCTGCGCAATTTCGGGATATTTGCGGAATATTGTTTCCTCAAAATCGTTCTTTATTACCTCTTTCCATTGATCAGGTGGCAGGCTCATCAGTTCTTTTAAATTGAAAGCAGGACTGGCAGGCTTTAATCCTCCGAAAGCATCTGCCGTAGATACATGCACTGGCGGTTTTACCAATACTATATTCCAGGAAGACAAATCAATATCCACCGGCTTAAACTGATCGCCGCGTTCTGTCGCATAAACAGGTTTGTTTGCGATGAAAAATGCGCAATCTGCACCAAGCACCCGCGCATAATCTTCCATTGCGTTTACAGAAAGGCCCAATTTGAATTTATCGTTGATCAGTTTGATCAGAAAGGCTGCATCAGCAGATCCCCCGCCAAGTCCGGCGCCTACCGGAATATTTTTCAACAGCGTAATCTGTTGCGGAGGCAGGCCGAAATCCTTTTTCAGCAAATTGTAGACCTGCAGGCACAGATTGTCTTTGCTATCTCCGGGTATAGCTACGCCCCTGATCTCGCAGAAGGTTGTTTCTGCGTCGGTAATTTCTATGGTATCAAAAATCTTAACCGGATAAAACACGGTTTCCAGATTATGATATCCATCGGGTCTTTTTTCGATCACATTTAAGCCAAGGTTGATCTTGGCATTGGCGAATGCAAGCATTGTATATTTTTAAAGATTGAAGCCACAAACTTAAAGATTTGATCCCGCATGATGCCCGAAAATATTACTATGGTAATAAAAAATATAAGTAGTTTTGTAGTGTATGAAACAATATCTGGATTTAATGCAGCACGTGCTGGATACTGGTGCACAGAAACACGACCGGACAGGAACAGGGACCATCAGCGTTTTCGGCTATCAGATGCGTTTCAACCTGCAGGAAGGCTTCCCTATGGTAACCACTAAGAAACTACACCTCAAATCAATCATTCATGAACTGATCTGGTTCCTGAGTGGTGAGACAAATATTAAATACTTAAAAGATAACAATGTAAAGATCTGGGACGAATGGGCCGATGAAGATGGGAACCTCGGACCTGTTTATGGTTCGCAATGGCGCTCATGGCCGACACCTGATGGCGGACATATCGATCAGATCAGCAACATCATCGATACCATAAAGAAAAATCCCGATTCACGAAGGATCATTGTATCTGCATGGAATGTCGCGGAAATTGACAGCATGGCCTTACCTCCATGCCATGCATTTTTTCAGTTCTATGTTGCCGATGGCAAATTAAGCTGTCAGCTGTATCAGCGCAGTGCCGATATTTTCCTGGGCGTACCTTTCAATATCGCATCATATGCTTTGCTCACTATGATGGTTGCGCAGGTATGCGGACTGCAGTATGGCGATTTTATCCATACGCTGGGCGACGCACATTTATATAATAACCATATTGAACAGGCAAAGCTGCAATTGAGCAGGGATGCCAGACCACTGCCCGTAATGGAAATCAATCCCGACGTAAAAGATATCTTCAGTTTCAAATTCGAAGATTTCAACCTGAAAGGTTACGAACCGCATCCGCACATTAAAGCTGCAGTTGCCGTATGATCATCTCTATCATGGTAGCGATCGCAGAAAACCATGCCATCGGAAAAAACAATCAGCTGTTATGGCGGCTGCCGGCAGACCTTAAACATTTTAAAGATACGACCAGCGGGCATACCGTAATCATGGGCCGCAAAACTTTCGACTCTGTAGGGAAGCCGCTGCCCAACCGCAGGAATATTGTAATCAGCCGCAACGCCTCGCTGGAAATACCAGGGGCAGAAGTAGTAACCGACCTCGATGCGGCAATCGCCCTCTGTGATGACAACGAAGAGGTCTTTATTGTAGGAGGTGCCGAAATCTATAAAATGGCAATGGGCATCACTGATAAAATTTACCTGACAGTAGTGAAAGGAAATTTTGAGGCAGATACCTTTTTTCCTCCTATAGACACTCGTTTCTGGGAAGAAACTGATAAAATCAGTTTTGAACCGGATGAAAAAAATGCCTGGGCTTATACATTTTCAACCCTTCTCCGTAAATAGTTCACTATCCTCAATAAATATTATAGAAGGCTGACTATTAATTAAAAAATTAATTAGATTTGCCGACTTGTTGAAAAATAATACAGCATAGACAAATAATTACAAACAAAAAATGCAAGGTAAAGGTTTCATTAAATTTATGGCAATACTATTAGGTATTGTCTGTGTGTATTCACTCTCGTTCAATCTCGTAACATCGAAGGTAGAAAAAGACGCTAAAGCGTATGCCAAAGGTGACCTGGTTAAAGAAAAAGCTTATTTAGACTCCATGTCGGCTGTACCTGTTTATCCTGTTTTAGGATTTGACTATCAGTTCTGCAAAGGAAAAGAAATCAACCTGGGTCTCGACCTTAAAGGCGGTATGAACGTAACGATGGAAATCTCGTTAGGTGAGCTGGTAAAATCTTTAGCGAACAACACTGATGATGCCAATTTCAACAAGGCACTCTCAAGCGCACAAACGCAATTAAATGCAGGCGGTAAGGATTTCATTACTTTGTTTGTAAATGACTTTGAAAAAAACAGCCCTAATGTAAAACTTGCAGATTTTTTCTCTAACCAGGATAACGCGCAACAGCTAAAGGCCAGTGCCAGCAATGCTGAAGTAAAAACATACTTACAAAAAGAAGCTGCCAGCGCAATTGACCGTTCGTTCATCATCATCAGAAGCCGTATCGACGGATTTGGGGTAGTGAGCCCGAACATGCAGAAACAGGAAGGTACCAACCGTATCCTGATTGAGATGCCGGGTGTGCAGGACAAAGAAAGGGTTCATAAATTATTGCAGGGTTCTGCAGAATTACAGTTCTGGCAGGTATATCAAAATGAAGAGGTTTACTCTATCATGGAGAACATCAACAAAACCCTGGCTACAGTAGTAAAAGATACCACTGCAACTGCAGCGGCTGCAGATACCTCAGCAAAAAAAGGAAGCGCTCTTGCTAACCTTGCAAAAAAATCTACCGGTAAAGATTCTCTGGATCTGAAAACTAAAGAACTGGCAAAAACAAATCCTCTCTTTGCTGTTTTAAACATCCCTACTTACCAGGGCGAAAACGGACAACCTGCTTTACGTCCGGGTGCAACTGTTGGATGGGTAGCACAAAAAGATACAGCCAAAGTAAATGCTTACTTCCGTACACCTGAGGTTGCAGCGATCATTCCGCAAAGCATGAAATTCATGTGGAGCGTTAGGCCAATGGATGGTACCAAGGTTTTCGAAATGTACGCGATCAAATCTATCAACCCGGATGGAAAACCAGATTTAGGTGGCGAAGCTATCAGCGATGCCCGTCATGACTACGATCAGAAAGGTAAACCTGAGGTGACCATGTACATGACTGGCGAAGGCGCTCAGAAATGGAAAAAAATTACTGCTGAAGCTTCGGCCGATGCAAACAATAAAAAAGCGATTGCAATTGTTCTGGACAACGCAGTTTACTCTGCCCCTACTGTGCAGAATGAAATCCCTAACGGTATCTCTTCAATCACAGGTAATTTCACTGTAAACGAAACACAGGATTTAGCGAATATTTTAAAAGCAGGTAAATTACCGGCTCCGGCACGTATTGTTGGAGAGTTTGTAGTTGGCCCTTCATTAGGACAGGCTGCAATCGACAACGGTTTGCTTTCATTTGTACTTGCCTTTGTTGTGATCCTGATCTTTATGGCGCTGTATTACAACAAAGCCGGATGGGTAGCTAACCTTGCATTGGTGATTAACTTGTTCTTCATTATGGGTATCCTGGTTTCACTGGGAGCTGTACTGACTTTACCTGGTATCGCCGGTATCGTTCTGGTAATTGGTTTATCAGTGGATGCAAACATCCTGATCTTTGAACGTGTAAGGGAAGAACTTAATCACGGTAAGAGCACAGCTGCTTCGATCTCTGAAGGTTTTAAACATGCAATGCCTTCGATCATCGACTCAAACGTTACCATCTTGATCCTGGGTATTATTCTTTACGTTTTTGGTAGCGGACCAGTTCAAGGTTTTGCAACTACACTTTGTATCGGTATCCTGTCATCACTTTTCTGTGCGGTTCTGATCTCACGTTTGGTGTTTGAATCTTTACTGAACAAAAACGCAAACATTACTTTTGGTAACAAAGCAACAATTCACGCTTTCAAAAATATCGCTTTCAACTTTGTTGGACGCAGAAAGCTTTATTATACGATCTCTTCGATCATCATTGTTTTAGGTATTGTTTTCTACTTCAAAAACGGTGGTTTAAGGTTGGGTATCGACTTTAAAGGCGGACGTACTTACATTGTTCATTTCGATAAAGGAATGGATACTGAAGATGTGAAAGCTAAACTAGCCCCAAGCTTTAAAAATGAAGAGCTGCAGGTTAAAACTGCTGGTAACAACCAGGACTTAAAAATCACTACTACTTATCATATCACTGATCAGGACGCTGGTGCTGATAAACTGGTTGAAGATGCACTGAGAGGTGGTTTGGCTACGACAGGTGTAAAATACAGCATTGAGAGTAACCAGAAAGTTGGACCGATCATCGCAAGTGATTTAGTGTACAGCGCTTACGGAGCAATCCTGTTCTCATGCCTGGTCATGTTTATCTATATCATCGTAAGGTTTAAGAAACTGAACTATGGTTTAGGTGCGGTTATTGCATTGTTCCATGACGTATTACTTGTATTATCATTCTATACGATCCTTGATGGCGTATTGCCTTTCTCTCTGGAGATCGGTCAAGACTTTATCGCGGCGATCCTAACGGTTATGTCTTACACGATGACAGAAACTGTTGTAGTATTTGACCGTATCCGTGAGAAACTTGCAGAAGCAGGTAAAGATGATCTTTACGGTGAAGAACGCAATACACTGATCAATTTCGCACTGAACAGTACGTTGAGCAGGACCATCCTGACCTCATTAACGGTATTCTTCGTGTTGCTTGTCATCTTCATCTTTGGTGGAGAGAGCATCCGCGGATTTATCTTTGCATTGCTGATCGGACGTATCATCGGTACGTACTCGTCACTGTGTATCTCTACTCCTATCGTAATCGACCTGGGACAGAAAAAACCAAAATTGAGCTAAGATATTTATCATACTGACAGGGTTTCCCTGAAAATGCAATGCCCCCAAAAAGTTAGACACTTTCTGGGGGCATTTTTATTAAAGCGCTTTTTTATTCCCATATTTTTGGTTTAAATTGGCAGCCTAACCAGATGCGCTATGAAGTTAATTGAATGCCCGAGAGATGCCATGCAGGGAATACATGAGTTCATTCCTACAGCGCTCAAAGCACAATATATCAACCTGCTTTTGCAGACAGGTTTTGATACAATTGATTTCGGGAGCTTTGTATCACCAAAAGCGATTCCTCAACTGAGGGATACCAAAGAAGTGCTTGCACAGCTTGATCCTGGCTACTCAGCTACAAAGCTACTGGCCATTGTGGCCAATCTAAGAGGCGCAGATGAAGCGATGGCCTGCCCGGAGATCAGTTACATAGGTTTTCCATTTTCTGTGTCTGAGACCTTCCAGCGGCGTAACACCAATTCCGGTATCCTGGAGTCTTTAACAACCGTTGAGCAGATGCTGGAGCTTTGTGAAAAGCATGGAAAAACTGCAGTGGTTTATCTTTCTATGGGATTTGGAAATCCTTATGGGGATGAATATAACGCCGCAATCGTTGAGGACTGGGCGGGAAGACTGGTAGAGAAAGGCACTAAAATCCTATCCCTTTCGGATACCATAGGTGTATCCACGCCTTCACAGATAAAGCAACTACTGCCTTTGCTTATGCGCAGCTTCCCTGAAACTGAGATAGGTCTTCATTTGCACAGTACGCCGGAAAGCCGGATAGAAAAAATTGAAGCTGCTTATCAGTGCGGCTGTAAGCGATTTGACAGTGCGCTGAGGGGATTTGGTGGCTGTCCGATGGCAAAGGACGACCTAACAGGAAATATGGCCACAGAGGACGTAATTAATTACCTGCAACAGCAGGGAGAAAACCTAGAGCTTAATCCCGCTAAACTGCAGGAAGCTTTAGCGCTTTCTACCACCGTATTCAATATCTGATTATTTCTTTACCATTCTGAAATGCTGAATACCGGCTTCTTCAAACTGCTCGCCCTCGATGGCAAAGCCGAACTTGGTATACAGGCCCACGGCATCGCTCTGTGCGTTTAAATAGATGGGCTGATCATCATCCGGGATATCATCCAGGACAGCAGCAACCATAGCGAGCCCTACCCGCTTGTTACGGAACTCTTTTAATACGGCAAAACGTTCTAATTTATAGCCCTTATCGGTTTTACGATAACGGCAGGCACCACAGGGCTGGTTGTCCAGTAAAGCCAGAAAGTGTACGGAAACATCTTCATTTTCCAGTTCCAGTTCTGCGGGAACTCCCTGCTCTTCTACAAAGACTTTTCTGCGGACAGCAAAAGCGCTTTCAAGCTCTTCTTTGGTCCTGATCTTATTTACCTGCAGTATTTCCATTGTGTTCTTTATTTGGTTTAGGCTTACGCAGATGCCTGGATTTATACTCATTTACTTCCTCGGCGGCATCTATGGAATGAGAACAATGAATATCGGTTTCTTGTTTGGCAAGTTCTGCCAATGTAACGTAGAATTTATGCAACTGGTCCAGATCCTTTTCTGTAAGGTCTTCAATATCCACCATTCTGTTGCTTGCGCGTTCATGGGCAGCAATCAATTCATTCAGTTTCAGCTGGATGGCCTTACCATCTTTATTCTGTGCTTTCTGGATCAGGAATACCATCAGGAATGTGATGATTGTAGTTCCTGTATTGATCACCAGCTGCCAGGTTTCTGAATAATGAAAGAGCGGACCGGTAACAGCCCAGATGATAACCGTTAACAGGGCAATCACAAATGCTGTGGAACTCCCCGTAAATTTTGTAGCTGCATTTGAAAATTTTTCAAATAGATTTTTCTTGCCGACTGTTGCTTCCATGACTTATGTGTTATCACGTAAAGTTGAACATTAAAATGGATTAAACAGTCCTGACAAATGTTAAATACGTGAAACTATTGTCCGTTAACATAACTTTTAAAATAGCCGCACTCCTGTATTACTTCCCGGTAAAATGCCGTGTTGCGGTACCGCGTATATAAGTCGGCAAAATAACGTGTAGCATAGGCAGTAGTAAAATCGATATCCCAGTAGTATTTCTTCTCATTGGCCGGGTCGTTAAAGGTTTCATTGTAAATATCATTCCGCTCGCATTTAGCAGCCATGAAGGTGCAGCGCGCTTGCTGTGTGGCGGTTTTAGCCGCTGAACGCGCCCGCAGGTAATATTTTTCGGCGATGGCCGATGAGGTAAAGCGCGACCTGAATTCGAGCGGGATATCCATTGGTGATGTGGCATCTGAACCGGTGATTGCGGTTTGATAAAATACCCTGGCATTGCCATAATGTGTGATGTTATAATACACATTACCCAGCAGCAAATTATTGGTATAAAGGTTTTTCCCGGCAGCGATTTCAGCTTTTATGGCTTTGATCGTTTTCAGGACGTCCAGTGCCGTATACTTTTTGGTTTGCAGCGCCTCAAAATCACAGTCGTGACAGTCGTTGATCCTGCCGTTAAAGGGATTGGCCAGTAAGTCAAATGTGGCATTTTCTCCGGATTTCTCCCAAAGGGCTATAGCTGCATCAGTTTTTTCCTGGTACACCAGCATTAAGCCCTGGTGGTAGTACAGATCGCCCGGATCATAAGGATAATACCGCAGCATCGCTTTTTCAAAAGGAGTTTGATTAGTTTTGCCCAGCAGTGACTTCATCGCGTCAATGTTTTCATTCTTTACATAAAATGCGGTGCTGGTTTGGAAACATTCAGATTTGAGCAGTTGTCCCTGCTTTTTATACAGGCGGCTCAGCAAATTAATACTTTCTGAGAGGGCGCGCTGGTACCTTAGATTGGCCAGCGTATCCTTCTGATCACGCAGGTCAGCAAGCCAGTTAAGATCCGGCACCATTTCGGTTTCTGCTTCTGAATCTATTTTCTTCAGGCCGGAGAGGTACAGGTTCCAGTTCAGCAATCTGTACTGGGCTTCGGCCAGGCGGTTGTTTGCAGGGAGCTGCTGTTTTGCCTGTCTGTAAAATTTGCCTGCAGCGGCCACATCTCCTGTCAATACATGCAGGTATCCGGCGGCCATGTTCCAGTAATAAGGTTTTTTGGTGTCGCCCTTAAGGGCAATACGGTCAACCAGGGCAATGTCCTCTTTGGTTATTTTTATCTGTGTTGTGCTGTCCCTGTACACTTCAGCATTAGGAGCCTCGATCTGGTTGATCAGCCTGCTCAGCAAAAGGTCCAGTTTCTCTGATTTCGGATCAAGCGCATATATATTTTCTATGGCCCTGTTTTCATCCTGCACAATTCCCATCATATGCCAGAGCGTGATTTTCTCTTCTTTGTTTTTTGCCAGCATTAAACTTTCTTCCCAGTCTTTTTCATCCTGCGGATGGAAGCTCCACTTACTTGGGATTTTCATTTCGGAGGAAAAGTTATAGCACAGACTGTAGAGGTAGTTTGCCCTGGCAAAATCCTGGCGTTTGTAATAATGCCCTGCCAGGTATCCCAATGCGCGGTAGTACATACTATTTTTGGGAAAGCTCTTCTGATACTTGTTAAACAGCGTAACCAGGCCGCTCTGGTCCGGCCCCGCACTGCTGTCGGCATTGAGGGCAGGCAGTTCTTCAAAATAAGCATAACGGATCAGCTGGAACCAGTACCGCTGCCTGATAAAGGGATCATGGCTTTTCTTAAATGCTTTCAACAGCGATACATTAACTTCAGGTTCGGGGCTAACAAAGGTTACCTTCTCGTCCCAGTAGTAAGTCTGGTTTGATACGGCAAACTGCTCACATTTCTTCGCCAGCAGTAGGTATTCGAAAAATGTACTCCTCTGTTTTTTGGTCAGGCCCGATGATTTGAGAGAGGATAAACTGTCGGGTAAAATTTTCAGATCACCTTTAAAATAGCGGTATGCCGAATCTATTTCTGCATAGGATGATTTAAACAGTAAAGTATGGAGATCTTTTTGCCTTATCTTACTGTCCAGGTAAACATTCCATTCATCAGCCACCTGCTGGTTATAGCGGGTATTGCTGTCATCATTGAAATCGCTGCCGTAATAGCTTTGCCAGCTGTTATAAAAAAAGGGCGAGTACTGGTGGTCTACAAAAGCTTCGGGACTGAAGTTAGAATATTCAGACTCGTCCCAGTCGCCACCGCCACATGCCCAGACTACACCAGCAGCACTGATCACTGCCAGGCTAAAAATGAGCAGAAATTTCTTTGATATCTTTTGCATATAGAGGTAATAAATTGACTGATGAGATTTCATAATAAATGACAGTTCGGTTGTTGAGCGGTGCCAGGTATGCCGAAACCTGTTTTGCGGCCGCGGCAAGAATTTCGTGATCTGTTCCTTCAAACTTGAACACATCCCCCGTTTTTACATATACCCCTTTCAGATAGAAACTTTTAAGGGCTGTAAAGGCTGGGACAGACAGGCTGCCGGAGGATATTTGTTCAAAGTTTTGCGGGTTTGACAGTTCTGCGAGGCTGATCTTCGCATAG
>Ga0247730_1002022_pt1 | contig 10175 bp, 10 predicted proteins | sample UWRJL073202C2_FD_180959 | JGI IMG/M metagenome (GOLD analysis project Ga0247730, IMG submission 180959) | Plant litter microbial communities from Arlington Agricultural Research Station in Wisconsin, United States - UWRJ-L073-202C-2 | ecosystem: Environmental > Terrestrial > Plant litter >...
TTGACCCGCAAATCGTCTACAGTAGGAGCCATGCTGCGCTCAATGACGGTCGTGTCAAAGGGGGTGAGAGGCAGACCCACCTGGAATCGACGCAATAAATAATGGTCACGTTATGTTTTCGATTCCGAACTCAGCTCACCAAATGCGTTCAAGTTCCAACCCACCTATCGAGTTTACAGCTACACACTAGGGAGGACGGCGACAGAAGCCAGAAGGTCCTATCACCGAATTGGAGTCTTCAAGTTTACCATAACAGTCAAAGCGCCCAAATCTCAAATTCTCCAATCCGGAGACTAGATTTGTACATGCTACCAGTAACCACGCTACCGAATCACATTACGTAGGGAACCAGCGCTAGCAGAAGCAGTAGAGACCTATGCACCTTTACATCTTCTTCCCACTGTGGCGTGAACCATGGCCTCTTGCTTGACGTTCAAGACTCGCCTCGCTCAGATGTTTACAGGCGCAGAGACAGGCTCCAGTGCCGCTGAGAACGCCTGGATCGGCGTGAAGACTGTTCTTCCTGCGGTAGAAAAAGTTTCTGTCATATTTCCACCCCTGCAGAGCGCCTTGGGAGGTCTTATTGACGTAACTTCCCTCCTCAAAGTGCTTGTTCACCTTAAATGCGTGTACATATATGCCAACTCACCCTGGGCTTCGTCAGACATACCAATCCAACGTGAATGATTGGGAAGAGTTCACGCAAGCAATGGAACGCCTCCGAAAGATTCTAGCACCTAGAGAAAATGTCGAAGCCGAGGAAAGGAAACAATTTCAACACGTTGCAAGGTGAATGCATCTATCCTATGACTACGACTACGAGTTAACACCCACGTATCCAGTGCAATTAATGACCTCATTTTAACCATTAACTCTCAGCAAGGAAATGCCCGTTGGAGCGAGGTCATAAGGAGGAAGGATGACCAAGCGGGGCTACTGAAAGGCATGCAAAGAGTGAAAGACGCGGTCAACACATTGCAGGTATGTGCATGCTCTCATCCGTTGCTGCTAGATGAGCTAGGATTCAGATTCTTAACACCTTTCTGATATATAGCTCTATCTTTTTATGATTGTGGAAGAGAGAACAAAAAGTCTGGAAAACATAGGTTCGCCGTCCCTTAATATCTGGAACCAATCTACTTAACCTGCTCTAGAACGTCTGGATCGGCTGAAAGATGTCTCTTGGGTCTCGTTTGATACCGCCGCTGTCAGCGAATGCGTGCTGGGAACGCGAGTACAGCTTCTTGAAAAGCTCCATCGCTGGGCTTCAAACCTTAATGGAGCACCAGTCTTTTGGTTAAACGGCCTGGCAGGAACGGGCAAAACGACATTAGCGCACAGCTTCTGCAAAAGCTTGAACGCCTACTGCGGAAGCTTCTTCTGGTCGAGTGCAGATGGAGACCGAAGCGACATCCGACGCATTGTCCCTACTCTCGCCTTTCAACTTGCCCACCATCCCCAATTCCAGGCCTACAGGTCGCGGCTATGCTGTGTACTGGAGCAAATGAACAAGCCTGAGCAAGGAATCTCGGAAATGTTTCATCAATTGCTTTGGGAACCACTCGAGAGCTCCTTGAAAGACAAGGATATCAGCCATCCATTTGTTGTGGTTGTCGATGGACTTGACGAATGCCCAGATATGCTTGCTGCTAGCGAACTTCTTCGCGCCATACTTTCAGGGCCAAAGACACTCTCTACCCATCTGCGATTCCTCATCGTCAGTCGGTCGGAGCCGCATATTGTGTTGCCGATTGAGGGGTGTGGCCACAAGGTCCAAAAGTTCAGCCTGCAAGATGTGCCAGACTCTGTCGTTAGACATGATCTTCGGACATACCTTGAAACAGAGCTTCAAGCGATGTGTACAGCGAATGGGTGGGAGAACGATTGGTTTGGATATGCAGACGTCGAGCAGCTCGTTTCCAAGGCGGGATCATTGTTCATATATGCGGTCACTGCTCTCAAGTTCCTCCGTGGCTCCGTTGGCTTACCACGGAAGCGTCTCCACCTTATTAAGACAGAAGACGGTGCATTCCCACAAACACTGTACCTGTTATATGCTGCGATCTTGAACAACTTGCTCGGGCGGTCGAACATCAATGTTGATATTCTGATTCTCAAGCGAATACTATTCACGCTTTCCTATTCGCCTTCACCTCTTCGTATTGGTGATATGGCGGGGCTATTTGACCTGGACCTTGCCGAGCTGAGAAGTTACCTCGGACACTTGTCCTCCGTTGTTCTCATTCCAGAGGAGAGCGAAGAAGATATCAATCCTGTTCAGTTTTTCCACGTAACATTTGCTGAATTTATACGCTCTGGATCACCTCATCAACCTATCAGGCTCCGATTAGATCTCGGCGCTGAAAATCGAGACATGATGCTCAGTTGCCTCCGTATAATGATTCTCCAACTTCAGGAAGGTCTTATCGAGAACGTTCAAGATCGACGAGTGGCGCGTCACATCGATATTTCAGATCTCCGAATATTCAAAAGTATATCCCCACTTCTACGGTATGCATCAAGGTACTGGCTCTGTTACTTGGCAGAGTCCACAGTCACCCAAGACACGTCGCAGCACGTTATCAGCGTGTTCTCCACCTTCATTCATGGCTATTTACTTCGCTGGCTGGAATGCCTGGCATGGATTGGGTATTTGAACAACATCGAGATGGAATTGCAAATGACCGCAAATATCACAGCATTACATGTTAGTCTTTCTTCTTAGCTACTCTGGACGATGTTGCTAACTGGTCACTGCTACCTCTACAGAATATAAACCCATATTTCGAAAGGACTTTCAGTGACATCTCTCGCTTTATCTTCCAAAACTCTTCTATTCTAGAACGACACCCTCTAGAAGTCTATCACTCTGCATTGGTTTGGCTTCCCGCGTCAGTCTGCGAGCCATTGTCTCGCGAACGAAGCCAACGATCGCTTCCGACGGTAATACACGGATTAAACCATGTGTGGCACTCACAGGAGAGAAAGGAGTCACAGGTCAAAGAAAGTGTTATACAAGGCTCTCTTTTTACAGTGCCAGATATATTGCACGCTCGATGGCTGTCAAGACCAGAAAAGGCGAAGGTTTCCGAGGTAACAGTACATGAGTGGGACACGCATGCAGACCGCGAGATTCGAGTTCCAATCTCTCTCAATCGGCGCTCCTTATGCAAGTTGGCGAGCAATGGAATCTTCTCCTACGACATGCGCACGCACGAGCTGGCATTCATCCTACTTGCTGTACCACTTGTGCTGCAATCGGAAACTCCAGTACAGACGTGGAAGCTGCGGCTAGACTTAGCACCTTCTTCCAGGCGCGCAGAAGAAGCTGAACTAGTCGTGTCGACCAACGGTGAATATGTTGTAGTCGGGTACAGACGCCAAGGCTCTGTGTGCCTCATAGATTGCAAACGTGGCTCTTACACATGGTTAGCTGCGCCTCGGAGGTCTTTTCTCGCCGATTTCATGTTTTTCTCGCCAGATGCGAGTCTTCTAGGAGTATATCTTTACGATACCGAGGATGAGGGAATGGAGGCTGACCTTCAGCAGCATGGGCATTCGCCCCCGAAATCCGCCGGCAGGTAAGATAGACTGATTCCCAACTGGCTCAAATTCATAGCTCATTCGATGTTGACAGTGTGCAAATATTCGACACTGCCAGTGCGACACCGAAATACTTCGTTGCCTTTTCATCCAATGATCCTCATTTCGCATCCTTTTCGCCTGACAGTAGTCTCTTAGTCATTCAGAGGTCGCCAATTGGAACTGTACGAAGCAGCAAAGCTCTGGACTTGTATGTTGCGCAGACAGGAGTAATGCAGTGCAGGTATGGCACTGGGGCTGGTAGTCAGCATCTGCGCGTTTGGCAATGCTGCTTGCGATTTCAAAGCATACAAGGTTGGGATACCGTCTCACAACCATATCTCGGAATACCTGCAGAGCATGATGTATGTAACTCAGATGCTCAGCTGGTCGAGAGTTTCTCACCTGGGAAGGAGAGTCAAAACATCTGTATGATTCCTTTCGTGTATAGGAAATGGGATCAACAAGCCCAGATCGAAGGGACACATCTGTTTCTGGCATCTACTGCACATGGGATGCTCATTTTAAAGAGTGGGTGGCCAGATGGCTCCATAGGAACGAGCATGGAGCGAAAACTTGTTAATGACTGGCGTTCTCAACAACTCACACGTATGCCAGGTTTCAATAACTCTCAGACAACAACGGGAGCCGATGATGGCTCAGATCATACTTCCTCTGACTGGTGCTGGTTCTGTCTCCGATGGCCAAATCGTTTTTTCCATCCGACCCCAACTCCAGTGTGGTTTCCTGCAGAGGATTACCACATCAACGCAACGATCATTTACGACGAACCACTTCCTCTTGCGCCCCTCCCTGATCTACGACAGAATGTATCAACAGTCACATCAGCGCAGCATAATGTTCACCCTCCTTCGCTTGGAGCTGTGCCAGTCGATAGTCCGCTACCCCCACTCAACATTGAGCCTAATTTCTCTTTGCCCGCACCTGCTGCTGCTGTAGAGATTGGCGGGAGTATGTTCCAGTCGAAGGGGCCCTTCACAATACCACTCTTATAGACAGCACAACAATAACCGCAACTATTGAGGCTAAGAGTGGTGTTGAATTTGTGCCATGATCAATGCTTAGACTGCTGGGAACATGTCCCGCTTATTCTTTGAAATTTTCATTATGGTTTTACAAGATTCTTGCTTTTAGATCTTGCAAGCACGGAGCACGGATATCGAATGGGAAGCTGAACAGAATCTTCATCCGCACCTGAGTCTGATGTAGGTGGCACATCCGCATGGACCCATTTCGGCACCGATCTAGCGTGATCCGGTTCGAGCAGACCATCAGCAATTTATCAACGCTACTACCGAGCAGTGTCCAGTCCTTCCAAGCGGCACGTTTTCCCCTGAGCGTCTCCAAGTCGGAAGAAAGGCTCAAAGCCACAAGGAAAGCGCTCACGTCAGCCTCTCCAGATTTTTTTTGCCGCGTTCGTGCCCGAGAATGGACTTGGATGGCCGTAGATGGCTGTGTTTGGCAGAAGTTGGGACCCTATCCGACGACCATCGTGATTGTGGAGTTTTCACATATCTACCGGAGACAGGCGCTCGAATTTGCATTCTAAAGCGTTCGAAGCACTTCTTCCTTCTTCACCAGTAACCACCACCACTCTCTCTCCCTCTCCCTCTCGGCTTACCTCCCCCGCCGTCTTTTTAAACTACTCACGACGAGTGTTTTGCACGGTGTAACATACAACACGCTGTCGTAGTAACCACCACTCATTCCTTCCGGTTCACGCTCACTCAGTATGTTCGCTACATACATCCCGCTCATTCTCTCCGCCGCCTCTCTCGTGGCAGCCCATGGCTATCTCAACGAGGTTATCGTAAATGGCAAGACCTTCAAAGCAAACCACATTGGCAGCAAGAACCTAGACAGCATCGTGCGCCCAGTGACATCGCAAGACCCGATGAAAGGCGCCGATAATAAAGGTCTCTCATGCGGTCCTGGCGCCAGCCCTGCCAAGTCCATGGCCAGTGTCAAACCTGGTGATAGCTTGGAGTTCTCTTGGACTGGACAGGATGGCAGTGCAGTACGCTTTTTCTTCAGTATCGTATTAGCGTTGTGATTACTGACCCGGTTTTGTTCCAGTGGCCTCACGAAGTTGGCCCCATGATCACATATATGGGCTACTGCGGCAAAGGCGGCCTCAAAGATTGCTCAGAAGTTGATTCTACCACCGTTAAGTGGTTCAAGATCGACGAAGCCGGTACCAGCAGTGACGGCAAATGGTGGGTCGAGGAACTCAGTAAGTCGGCGACGCGTTCTTCTCATTACAAGGCACTGACTCGCCTTCAAGTGAGCTATCAAAAGGCTAGAGTAACCATCCCCAAAGATCTAGCTCCTGGCAACTACCTTATCCGACATGAACTGATTGCACTTCACTTGGCCACCGAGTACTACGGTGCCGAGTTCTACGCTGGTTGCGCACAACTCAAGGTCGGAGGTTCTGGCACAAAGGTTCCTGCCGACCAAGATCTCCTCTCGTTCCCCGGATCATACAAAGATAATGACAAGGGTATCTATACTCCCAACGTTTTCAATCCGGGCAACAAATACCAGTTCCCCGGCGGTCCAGTCGCCAAGCTCGTTGGAGGCGGAGGAAACTCTGGCTCTAACGACGGAAGCAACGACAACGACGGCCCTTCAGTGCCTGAAACTGGAATCCATGTTGGAACAGGCTCTTGCAGGCTTACAAAGAAATCTGCGATAACGAAGAGAGGCTCTTACTATCCCAGACACCACAGCCGTGTTATGAGGGACGTATTGTCCTCTCACCATTAATTTTCTGTACTCAGTATTGCATACTCACCATTGTCGCGATGGCGCTGTGCGTTTGTTATCGCACGTTTACTTATTGTATTGTTACCTACTGTTTTGAGTTATAGTCTTACAAGTTGCAAGTCAATTGTAAGCTTACTAGTATCTACTTACGGTGAGACCAAACGTATACCAAAGAATATGTATTCGAACTGCTGCGCATGTTTTGTACACTCTAACCCGAAGAGTTTGGCTTGATACTCAGTACTGAAGCCGTTCCACAGTCGCTCAAAAAACATCCAACTAGGTTCCATGCAATACTTCAATTAATTCATACGTATCAAGCATCTACGTTTCACATAATTCGAGCTCTGGATATATATCGTCTTAGATTTGGTCTGCTTGGGTGACCAGTCACCACCCCGGGAGCGGGTCAAAGTTTAGTACTCCATGTATGATGACAAACCGCTCTCCTTTTGCTCGACAGACAACGTCTCCACTGCTGAGTGCTGCCACAAGGATTGGGGTTGGCGCATATCCATAAGGTATGTAGGTTCCATCGGCTATCTTGGAATCTGGCAGTAGAATCATCACAGGCATCATATCCGGTCGTGGGGGTGGCGGTACTCTTCTCTTTGACCCATTGACATGTTTCTTTGGGGTCAGTTTCGGTGGAAGGACATTGTAATTACACTCAAGGTAATCAGCGTCCGTGGGGTCGAATCTGAACGATGGTGGAGGCTTATAATGCTGAATGTCATAGTTCAGTTGATACTCGAGAAAATCTGCGTCTAAAGCATTTCTTAGGCCAGGTTTTCTACACGACTTTACTCAGTATAAGCGAGTCGAAACGCATCGAGACTTACTCTTTGTTGTCCATTGCTTGCGTACAAATCTTTCGGTGTTTTGGCCAGTCCAATTGTTGACATCTCCTCGAGCAATAGTACATGTATTCACATGTTGAGCATCGACCGGTTCTCGATGTCTTTCTATCTTTTGGACACTAGAAAAATGGAACGGTTAGTCGGAATAATCAGCAAATAGAATTTGGACATACACCCTCATAAGAACAGAAAGGGTTCTGCTGGAGTACGAACTCTTTGTATTCTAGGACCGGACTCACACGATTCTTCGCCGATCGGCAAAACGACCGCCAATGATCCAAGATGCTGCCTACCGTTTCATCTGCTATGCGGCAGGACAGAAACGGAAGGTCGAGGGCTTGGACTTCGATGATCTCCAACTCATGCAAGATAGGACGCAGTACTGAATATCGGAACAGAGAGGACTGAAAAGCTTCCAGAATGTCATGAACGTTCAGAATCAGATCTCGGGTCCTCTCCATGCGCCCAGGTTCCATGGAAGTCTTCAATATATGTCGAAGCATCCGTTTCTTCACCGCTTGACGATGAGCAGTACACCCTCCATACTTGATGATAGCACTAGCCATGTCAAGGATTTCCTTGAGAAACTGCTGCCTGTACATATAAAAACCACTGTCATCCGGGGACCTCTGTAGTTGTTGGTTGATGCTCAATACTCTGAGCAGCTCGTCCAGTAGCACAGGATAATGTGCGGCTGCACGTTTAGGAAGTACGTTAGAGCCAGCCTTTATTCCTAGCGCCGAAAGGCTAACAATCATAGGGACTTCATGTTCGCGATCAGATAGAGACACGATCTTTTGCTGGCGCAAGAACCCAAGGAGGGCGGGAAGAAAACGTGGGTTGGTCTCCAACTCGTGGATGGCATTAGGTTCTCTTGTAAGAACAAACAACACTAAGGCACGGCTATAGTAGCCTGAAGGATGCGGGTACCAATCGAGAGCCTGTATGAATAGGCGAGTTGCACGTTCCGTCATGCCTGCTGTTTCTCGCATTCGAGCAAGCAGGCCAACTCTGGGATCCTGCAGATACATGATGAGGCTACAGATAGCAGTGTGTATCGTTTCTTTGTGGATGTGTGCAGATATTGCAGGTTGTAAGTCATCCGTGAGATATCGATCTACAATGGCACGGATACAAGGCCAGAAGTGGGTACGCCAATGCTGTGACATCTTGCGACAGCTGGACAGAGAGACCGAATTTGAAATCGACTCGATCACGATTTTGTCACTTCCTTCGTGGGGAGGGAATGATGGTGTCTTTGCTTCAATGCTATTCACCAAGGCGCTAATGCAAATCGTGATTGTCTTCAACCACGACCGAGCATTTCGAGGTACAGTGAAAGCCGTAGAGAACTCAGGATGAAGTTCAGGACGAAGATTGATGAGGACGATCTCGAGAATGCGCGCAAATACGGCGTGGGATTTGGTCTGTCCGGCGCAACAGAACTCGTGGAATGTAAGCAGAGCAGAGATGTCTCCCTGTCGGCACTTTTCTTGCAATTGTTCGTCGAACGTAGGCATCGAAGTGAAGGCCTCGTTTTTCCAGGCGAACAGTGGTGGTGGCTCACAGCAAGGGAGGCGCGTGGCGCCCAACACAGCCTGCGCCAATAGAAGATTAGATGGCACAATTTCAACATGTCCTTCACATCCATCCTTCACATCCATGGCTGTTCTTGGAAGTACAATTGTGATGGATATTATGGCTCTTTATCTCATGCTTGATTTCTAAATTACGTCGGTAGCATACACAAGGTGGTTATATCTACGCCTCAGAAGCAAACTCGTTATGGCCTACTGATGTACCATCTCCCACCTTTCCAGTAACGACTTTCTCCTCCCTGTCCCTATCCACATCAACGAAATGTGCAGGCCTCGTCGTCGACGTGGCTTCCTTATTCCTGAACACAAACACCATGCCTTGGTTCTCACGATACAGTCTATCAATGTCTTCCAGATGTCGATTTGATGTCTCCGGATAGAGCAAGTAGATGAGCTAACGAGCACACAAAGTCAGCGGAAGCGCCCAGAGAAAAACCAAAGAGAACATACGGGAACGAATATGATGTTGAATGCCATCCAGATCAAATAAAATTTCCATCCCAAATGCTCTATGCCTGGAGGTGTAGCTTGCACAACACAGTAATTCGAGATCCAGTTGCTCGCAGTTGCCACTGCTGCTCCCTTGGTACGCATCGCCAACGAGTTGATTTCGACGGGATATAGCCACGGAACTCCTTGCCAGAATATGCCTTTGTCGCAGTTCATCAGCTAAGGCGACGACGGCAAAAAGTATCCCGGCTCTCACCGAAGAAGACATAGTAAAGGAAGAAGAAAGCCACAGCGCCTGCGCCAAATCTTGTTCCCGTTTCTGAGCCATTTGCTTGGGATAGTAAGGCAGAGATCAAGATGTAGCAGACTGCTTGACCAGCTGCGCCCCACATCATCATTTTTCGGCGACCCGCACGCTCAATGAGCCAGATTCCAGCGAAGGAAAAGAACAAATAAGAAACGGAATTGCATGCTGCCAACAGTCTTGACAGGTTATTCGACAACCCGACAGAATTCTGCAGAACAAGCGGAAGGCTGAAGGCATGTTTAGACTTTTGAAGAAAAAGCGAGGAGACCAAAACCCACTAATAGCTAGTGACGTTGATGCCGACCAACTGTTGCATCCATTGCGTGCCTGCGCCCAACAACAACCTCTTCACCATTCCCGTGTTTCCAGTCTTCCCTCGCAAAAGGTCGCGCCACGATGGACTTTGCTCTTTCTCAATCCGGACGGCCTCCAGAATTTCAATCTTCTGCTCAACGACCCTCTTGTCATCCAAAGGAGTACCTTCACCTTCAAGTAAGGCAAGAATAGCGACACCCTCCTCTTCCCGACCATGTGCTAAAAGCCACCGAGGACTTTCAGGCAACCATGGCACGGTACTGAACAAAACAA
>Ga0247730_1002024_pt1 | contig 10168 bp, 10 predicted proteins | sample UWRJL073202C2_FD_180959 | JGI IMG/M metagenome (GOLD analysis project Ga0247730, IMG submission 180959) | Plant litter microbial communities from Arlington Agricultural Research Station in Wisconsin, United States - UWRJ-L073-202C-2 | ecosystem: Environmental > Terrestrial > Plant litter >...
ACGCCGACCTGAGGCCGACCGTCAAGGGCGGCCAGTACCTCGACCCCGCCGCCGCCGAGGCCGCGATCGCCGCGGTCGCAGCGCAGGGGCGTTAGCCGCGCCGCGGCTTCACCGGCTCGTACCTCGCCGGCGCTCGCTCGGCCTGTGCGTGCACTCCGTGCCGGGCGAGCCTCGATGGCTGCCTACGAGTCGTACTTGTAGCCGAGGCCGCGGACCGTCGTCAGGGTGACGGGGGCGGTCGGGTCGGGCTCGATCTTGGCCCGCAGGCGCTTGACGTGGACGTCGAGCGTCTTGGTGTCGCCGACGTAGTCGGCCCCCCACACCCGGTCGATGAGCTGTCCGCGGGTCAGCACCCGGCCCGGGTTGCGCAGGAAGTACTCCAGCAGCTCGAACTCCTTGAGCGGGAACTTCGCGACCTCGCCGTCGATCGTCACGAGGTGCCGGTCGACGTCCATCCGCACGCGGCCTGCCTCGAGCGACGCGTGGTCGTCGACCTCGTCGGTCGCGCCGCGGCGCAGCACCGCACGGATGCGCGCCACCAGCTCGCGGGGGGAGTAGGGCTTGGTGACGTAGTCGTCGGCGCCCAGCTCGAGCCCCACGACCTTGTCCACCTCGGTGTCCTTGGCGCTGACCATGATGATCGGCACCGACGACACCTGCCGCAGTGCCCGGCACACCTCGGTGCCCGACAGGCCCGGCAGCATCAGGTCGAGCAGCACGATGTCGGCGCCGCCCCGGTCGAACTCGGTCAGCGCGTCGGGGCCCGTCTCGGCGATCGCGACGTCGAACCCCTCCTTGCGCAGGACGTACGACAGCGCCTCGCTGTAGCTCGTCTCGTCCTCGACGACCAGTACCTTCGTCACGCGTTCTTCCTTTCGATGTCTTCGAGCCCGTCGACGTCCTCGACGTCCTCGACGTCCTCGGTGTCGTGCTGGTGGGCGGGCAGGACGAGCGTGAACGAGGAGCCCAGGCCCGGCTCGCTCCACACCTCGACGGTGCCCCCGTTGCTGGCGGCGACGTGCTTGACGATCGACAGGCCGAGGCCCGTGCCGCCGGTCGACCGTGCGCGGGCCGGGTCGACACGGTAGAACCGCTCGAAGATCCGGTCGAGCTCGTCACCCGGGATGCCGATGCCGTTGTCGGTCACGGTGAGTCGCACGTCCCCGTCGCAGAGCTGGGCCGTGACCGTCACGCGCGAGCCCTCCGGGCTGTACGTCACCGCGTTCTCGACCAGGTTGCTGACCGCCGCGTGCAGCTGGGAGCGGTCGCCGTGCACCCGCAGGTCGGGCTCGACGGAGGTCGCGATCTCGATGCCCTTGTGCTCGGCCTCCGTCGCGGAGTGCTCGCACGCCTCGCCGACCAGCTCACCGACCGTGATCGCCGTCGCGTCGTCGCTCAGGATGTCGTTCTGCAGGCGGGACAGGTCGATGATCTGCTGCACCAGGCGCGTCAGCCGCTCGCTCTCCAGGTGCATGCGGCCGGAGAAGCGCACGACGGCCTCGGGATCGTCCTTGGCCTCGCCGACCGCCTCCGCCAGCAGGTTGAGGGCGCCGACCGGCGTCTTGAGCTCGTGGCTGACGTTGGCGACGAAGTCGCGCCGGATCGACTCGACCCGCTGCTCGCGCGTGCGGTCGTCGGCGAGCACCAGGATCAGGCGCGACGTCAGCGGCGCGACCCGGGCGTGGATGTAGGACGTCGTGCCGCGCTTGGGCTGCAGCGAGATGTCGGCCTCGCGGACCTGACCGTCGCGCCGCACCTGCCGGACCAGCGACATCAGCTCGTCGGGCTCCAGCCGGTCGTCGTTGATGATGCCCATCGCGAAGGCCGGTGCGGAGGCCTTGACGACGGTGTCGGCGGAGTCGATCAGCACCGCGGAGGAGGACAGCACCGACAGGACGAGCTCGGCGCCGGCGGGGACCACGGGTGTCGGCTCGTCCACGGTCTGCTGCTTCCTCTCGCTGAAACGCCACAGGTAGGTGACCATGGCGCCGACGACTGCGCCGATCGCTCCGGCGATCACGAGTCCTGCGCTGGTGTCCACGACTTGATCGTAGGGGGCGAGGTGATGCCCGGACGTCCGCAGAGCGCCGCAGCGACAGGGCTTTCGGCTGGCGTTCATGCCCCGTTCACCGTGGGTCGCCGTCCGTTCACCCGCTCTCCCTAGGGTGAGGCTCATGCGAGATCAGTATTACGAACAGCTCGATGCCATCGTCGACGACCTGGTGGACCTCACCGGGACGGTGCGGCGTGCCGTCGCGGAAGCGACGAAGGCCCTCCTCGAAGCGGACGGCCAGATCGCCGAGGCCGTCATCGCCGGCGACAAGGACATCGACGAGACGACCGAGGTCATCGAGGAGCGGACGCTCCTGCTGCTGGCGACCCAGCAGCCGGTCGCCACCGACCTGCGACAGCTCGTGGCGACGCTGCGGATGCTGGCCGACCTGCAGCGGATGGGCGACCTGTCGGTGCACGTCGCCAAGATCGCGCGCCGTCGGATGCCCGAGTCCGCGGTGCCGATCAACCTGCACCCGACGATCCTGTCGATGGCCGCGGTGGCCGACTCGATGATCGAGTCCGCCTCCCGCATCGTCGCCAACCGCGACGTCGCCAAGGCCGCCCAGCTCGAGGCCGAGGACGACGAGATGGACCTGCTGCGCAAGGACCTGTTCCGGTCGCTGCTGGGTGACTCGTGGGAGCACGGCGTCGAGCCGGCCGTCGACATCGCCCTGCTGGGCCGCTACTACGAGCGCATCGGCGACCACGCCGTGTCGATGGCCCGCCGGGTCGTCTACCTGGTCACCGGCCAGCTCACCTGAGCCTCATCGGCCCCGTCCCTGCCGGACGGCCCCTCTCGGGGCATGGCGAACCCCCGCTGCCTGCCGCAGCGGGGGTTCTCGTGCGTCAGGGGGCTACTCGCCCTCGGCGCCGCTGACGGCGCCCGGGACGAGCCCGTCGCCACCGGCCACCGCGTCGTACTCGCGCGCGTGCTCGGCGCGGGAGACGACCGGCGTGTGGACCGTGAGAGGCCCGGAGTCGCTGAACGAGAACGTGACGTCGACGTAGTCACCCGGCTCGGCACCCTCGGTGACGACGAACACCGCGCCGTCCGTGACGCCGCCGAGCGTCGCCAGCACACCGCTGGGCAGCGGCAGCGCGATCTTGGGGCTGCGCACCGTCAGGGCGTCGCCCGCGTCGTCGGCGACCGTGACCGACGTGAGGGTCTGGTCGGTGTCGAGGTCGTTGAGGAGACCCGCTGAGATCGTGGCCGATCCGTCGCGGTTGCCGACGAGCAGCGTGTTGTGCGACTCGACGTCGCCACGCTCGTTGGCGCCGACGGCGGGCTGGTAGACCTGGTTGGTCTGGGCGCCGAAGCTGGTGCCGCAGGCGCTGAGGGACAGGCCCGCGACCACGGCCAGGGAGACGGCGGTCAGACGGCGACGTCGTACGGAGCTCACCAGGTCACACTCTCTTCACAGGGGTCGGGGCGTTCGGGGCGTTGCGGCGGGACGTGCGCGCGGTCGTCGCCGCCACGGCCCGCGACGATCGTATCCGAGCACCTCGGAAACTTTCCCTTTGACCTGCTGCGGCGTCGTCTGCTATGGCGTCCATGGCCTGAAACCGCAGGGGGCGCAGTGGGGTCTTCATGGTATTCTTGGAATCTACGAAGGGTGTTTTCTCTATGACTTTTACTGTCGGCGAAACCGTTGTCTATCCCAATCACGGCGCTGCAGTCATCGAGGACATCGAGACCCGGACGATCAAGGGCGAGGAGCGTGATTACCTCGTACTGCGGATCGTTTCGCAGAACGACCTGGTCGTCCGCGTCCCCGCGTGCAACCTCGATCTGGTCGGAGTTCGCGACGTCGTCGACGAGGCAGGACTCGAGCGGGTGTTCGGAGTTCTGCGGGCCGAGCACGTCGAGGAGCCGACCAACTGGTCGCGCCGGTACAAGGCGAACCTCGAGAAGCTGCACTCCGGTGACGTCCTGAAGGTGGCCGAGGTCGTCCGCGACCTGTGGCGCCGCGATCACGAGCGCGGCCTGTCCGCCGGCGAGAAGCGCATGCTGGCCAAGGCGCGTCAGATCCTGGTCTCCGAGCTCGCGCTCGCCGAGAAGACCAACGAGGACAAGGCCGAGACCCGTCTCGACGAGGTCCTCGCGTCCTGAGCTGATCCCCGCACGACGCCCCCGGCTCCCCTGGAGCCGGGGGCGTCGTCGTCGTGGCGGTGAGGCGGTGCCGGGGCCACGTGTCGCGAGCGCGGACACGTGGCGGAGCCACCGCCCCGGCTCAGCGCGGGGTGACGAGGGCCGTGGCGATGGCGGCGACGCCCTCGCCGCGCCCGGTCAGGCCGAGGCCGTCGGTGGTCGTCGCCGACAGGCTCACCGGACCACCGATCGCGTCGCCGAGGACCTGCTGGGCCTGGTCGCGGCGGGAGCCGATCCTCGGCCGGTTGCCGACGACCTGCACCGAGACGTTGCCGACCGTCCACCCGTGCTCGTGCAGCCGGCGTGCGGTCTCGACGAGGAAGTCGACCCCCGCGGCGCCCGACCACGCAGGATCGGCCGTGCCGAAGTGGCTGCCGATGTCGCCCAGGCCGGCGGCGCCCAGCACCGCGTCGACGATCGCGTGCGCGACGCAGTCGCCGTCGGAGTGTCCCTCGAGACCCTGCGGCTCGTCGGGCCACTCGAGGCCCGCCAGCCACATCACTCGCCCGTCGACGAGACGGTGGACGTCGGTGCCGATGCCGATGCGCGCTGATGTCACACGTCGATCATGCCATTTCGTCCAGCGCACCTTGGCGGATCGAGGAACCATGGGCCTGTGAGAACTCGAGCGACGACGGCCGCGGGCGTGCTGGCCGCCGCCGCGGGCATCGCGGCCAGCGAGGGCCTTGCCGCCCTGCTCGACGTGCGCGAGTCACCGGTCCTGTCGGTCGGGCAGTCCGTCATCGAGCTGACGCCGGGCCCCGTCGCCGAGGCGATCATCGGTGTCGTCGGCACGCAGGACAAGCCCCTGGCCGTCGCGAGCGTCGTGGTCGCGATCCTGCTGCTGGGGGGTCTGGTCGGGCGCTGGTGGCTGACGCGTCGCCTCGCGGCACGGGCCGTCGTCGGGGTGTTCGCGGTCCTGGCCGTCGCCTCGATCCTGTCCCGCCCGTACGCCTCGCCCGAGGGCGTGTTCGCCGCGCTGGCCGGGGGAGTCGTGCTGATGGGCGTCCTGCAGCTGCTCCTGCGCGAGAGCATCAGCTCCCACGCCGAGCCGGACGCGTCGCGGCGCATCTTCCTGCGCACCGCGGCGGTCGTCGCGGTCGCAACCGTCGTCGTGGGAAGCGCCGGCCAGGTCCTGGCCTCCCGCCACCGCCGCCGTCAGGCCATCGAACGGGTCCGTTCGGCGCTCACGCTGCCGTCGCGCGCGGTCGCGGCCCCGGCCGGGACCGATCTGATGGTCGAGGGCCAGGAGCCGTGGCTCACCCCCAACCGCGACTTCTACCGCATCGACACCGCTCTCTCGCCGCCGTTGATCGATCCCGCGGACTGGACGCTGAGGATCCACGGGATGGTCGACCGCGAGCTGACGCTGACGTACCAGGACCTGCTGGACCGTGGACTGACCGACGCGTGGATCACCCTGTGCTGCGTGTCCAACGTCGTCGGCGGCGATCTCATCGGCAACACCGTGTGGGGCGGCGTCCCGATCCGGGGCATCCTCGAGGAGGTCGGCATCCAGGACGGGGCCGACGCCCTGCTGTCGACGTCGGAGGACGGCTGGACGTGCGGCACGCCGCTGCAGGCGCTGACCGACGGCCGCGACGCCCTGCTCGCGCTGACCATGAACGGCGAGCCGCTGCCGGTGGCGCACGGCTTCCCGGTGCGACAGGTCGTGCCCGGTCTCTACGGCTACGTGTCCGCGACCAAGTGGGTCACGGAGTGGGAGGTGACGCGGTTCTCGGACGTCAGCGCCTACTGGACCGACCGTGGCTGGGGAGAGCGCGGCCCGGTCAAGACCCAGTCGCGGATCGACGTGCCCCGCGAGGGCAGCACGGTCACGCCCGGCGCGACCGTCATCGCGGGGGTCGCCTGGGCCCAGGGCGTGGGGATCCAGAAGGTCGAGGTCAAGGTCGGCGAGGGCGAGTGGCGCGAGGCAACGCTGGCGAGCTCCCCGAGCATCGACACGTGGGTCCAGTGGAGCATCGACTGGGACGCCGCACCGGGTCGGCAGTACCTGCAGGTCAGGGCCACCGACCTCACCGGCGCGACGCAGACCGCCGAGCGCGCCGGCGTGCTGCCTGACGGGGCGACCGGCTACGACGGCCTGAACGTCGACGTGGCCTGAGTCAGAGGCCGGCCGGCAGAGGAACGCTCGCGGGGCGGATGACGTAGACGACACCGCCGCTGCCGCCCAGCCAGGCCTTCTCGAACTGCGCGCGGGAGTACACGCGTCGGACGGTCGAGCCGCTGGCCCCCGCCGGGTCGTTGGCGATGACCTGGCCGGTGCCGGTGAAGCCGCGGACGACCATGAGGTGTCCGGGCGTGGAGGAGATCGGTGCACCGGTCAGCTGTCCGCGACCGAACGCCACCGACGCCACGAGGGGGATGCCGGCCTGGATGTAGGCCTCGGCGTCGCGCAGCGAGTCGAGCCGCGTCACGTAGGCGTCGAGCGAGTAGCCGGCCGCGTACGCGGTGTTGAAGGGCCAGTTGCCGGTGCCCTTGTACTGGTGATCGTAGGTGTATCGGGCCGCGTGGTCGACGTACGACTCGGCGTAGCGGGACCACGCGTAGGCAGACTTCTTCGGCCCCTTGCCGAAGTAGCGCATGACCATGGAGGTCGACGTCGGCGAGCACCAGGCCTCGCCTCCACCGCCCCACTGGGGGAACTCGCCGCGGTGGATCATCTGGGACGACCGGGGGACCGCGAGCTCCGTGGTGGTGGTCATCGTCGTGGCGCTGGTCGGCGCCGTGCGGGTCGTGTACGTGGCGGCCACGCCGTTGACGGCGTGCAGCGTGGGCGTCGACCTGCTGCCCTTCGGCCGGTACAGGATGACGCGCACCTGCCACTGGTCGAAGCTCTGCCCGGCGTTGGCGACGACGGTGTCGGTGGAGACGCGCGCGAGGTCGTCGGCCTGCGCGGAGTACGACGAGCGCTTGACCCGTGACGTGCTGCCGGCCCACCGGGCGACGGTGTCCCAGCCGCCGACCGTCGCACCGTTGCGCACGCGCACGTCGATGCGGGCCCAGGTGCCCCCGGGCGTGGTGATGCTCCACGAGGGGACGAGGCTCGTCGCGGCGAAGCCGGTCTGCTGCCAGGGTCCCTGCCACGTGCCCTTGTCGTACGACGTCGCGCGGCCGGAGACCCGCGGGTCCTTGTACCGGACGACGGACGTGCCGGTGCCGATCGTCATGCGACCGGACCGGGCGGCGAGGCCCTTGGAGGTGCCAGCGGCGAGCTCGCCGGTGGACGTCCAGCGGGCGAACGAGGACTGGTCGGTGGCGGCCGCGGCCGGCACGGCCGGGACCAGGGCCAGGCCCACGACGGAGGCGGCGAGGAGGGCAAGGATGCGGCGCATCGCACCATGGTAGGTCCGATGTGGGGCCCGTGGGGCTGATGTGACGGACGGACGACCTGGACGCGGCCGTCCGCGGACCGCGAGCCGATAGGGTTGGGACCGTGGCATTTCACCTGTACGACACTGCGTCCCGGCAGATCCGCGCCTTCGAACCGGTCGTCCCGGGACGGGTGTCGATCTACCACTGCGGGCTCACCGTGCAGGGGCCGCCGCACATCGGCCACATCCGCAAGGAGGTCGTGTTCGACGTCCTGCGCCGCTGGCTCGAGCGCTCGGGTCTCGAGGTGGCGATCGTCGCCAACGTCACCGACATCGACGACAAGATCCTCGCCAAGGGCGCCGAGCAGGGACGGCCGTGGTTCGCCGTGGCGTACGAGAACGAGCGGGCGCTGCACGCCGCCTACGAGGTGCTCGGCTGCACCCCTCCGACGTACGAGCCGCGGGCGACGGGCGTCGTCCCCGAGATGATCGAGATGATGCAGACGCTCATCGAGCGCGGCCACGCCTACGCCGCCGACGACGGATCAGGTGACGTGTACTTCGACGTGCGGTCGTGGCCGGCGTACGGCGAGCTGTCGAACCAGAAGGTCGACGACATGCTGCCCGCCGAGGACGCGCCGCCCGAGGGCAAGCGCGACGGCCGCGACTTCGCGCTCTGGAAGGGGCACAAGGAGGGCGACCCGGAGTCCGCCTCCTGGGCGACGCCGTGGGGCCGTGGGCGTCCCGGCTGGCACCTGGAGTGCTCGGCGATGGCCGCGAAGTACCTGGGCCACGAGTTCGACATCCACGGCGGCGGCCTCGACCTGCGCTTCCCGCACCACGAGAACGAGCTCGCGCAGTCCCGGGCCGCGGGACAGCCGTTCGCCCGCTTCTGGATGCACAACGCGATGCTCAACCTGGCCGGCGCCAAGATGTCCAAGTCGGTCGGCAACACGTTGATGGTCAGCGAGGTCGTCAAGCGGGTGCGGCCCATCGACCTGCGCTACTACCTGGCCGCCTCGCACTACCGCTCGATCGTGGAGTTCAGCGAGGAGTCGCTCACCGAGGCCGCGACGGCGTTCCAGCGCATCGAGGGATTCGTCCGGCGCGCGGTCGCCGTCGTCGGCGCCGTGGACGCGGCCGACGTGCCGGAGGCGTTCGCCGCCGCGATGGACGACGACCTGTCCGTCCCGGCCGCCCTGGCCGTGCTGCAGGGCCGCGTCTCGGACGGCAACTCGCTGCTCGCCGCCGGCGACACGGCCGCGCTGGCCGTCGTGCTGGGCGAGGTCCGCGGCATGCTCGACGTGCTCGGTTTGGATCCTCTGTCCTCCACGTGGGATCGTGGGGGTGACGATGCGGCCTATGCGCAGGTGATCGACTCCCTCGTCGAGGGACTGCTCGAGCAGCGCCAGGAGGCACGCGCCACCAAGGACTTCGCCACCGCAGACCGCGTGCGCGACCAGCTCACGGCGGCCGGCATCGACATCGAGGACACGCCGCAGGGTGCGCGCTGGTCCGTGAAGGGCTAGAGCATGCCAGGCAACAGCAAGCGCAAGGGCGCCATCAAGAGGACCGGCAAGGGCAATCCCACCGCCGGGTCGGGTGGCCGTCGTCGCCAGGGACTCGAGGGCAAGGGGCCGACGCCGCGCGCCGAGGACCGTCCGAACCACAAGATCTACAAGATGAAGAACGCCACCGCGAAGCGCGAGGCGGCCCGACCCAAGCGCAAGCAGGGCGACGCCGCCGAGTGGGTCGCCGGGCGCAACTCCGTCCTCGAGCTGCTGCGCGCGACCGTCCCGGTCCACGCGCTCTACGTCGCGGAGGGCACCGACCGCGACGAGAAGATCCGCGAGATCTTCAAGCTCGCCGCCGAGCAGCACGTCAGCCTGCTCGAGATCGGTCGCCTCGAGCTCGACAAGCTCACCGGCGGTGCGGTCCATCAGGGCATCGCCGCGAAGCTCAACGCCTACGACTACGCCGACCCGCAGGACCTCATGGACCTCGCGGCCGAGCGCGACGAGCCGGCCCTCATCCTGGTGCTCGACGGCATCACCGATCCCCGCAACCTCGGCGCGATCATCCGCTCCGCCTCGGGCTTCGGCGCGCACGGCGTCGTCATCCCCGAGCGACGGGCCGCGCAGATCACCGCCGCGGCCTGGAAGACGTCGGCCGGCGCCGCCGCCCGGGTGCCCGTCGCCCGGGTCACCAACATCACCCGCACCCTCCAGCAGTTCCAGGAGGACGGCTGCATGGTCATCGGCCTGGCCGCCGACGGCTCCGTCGACGTCGCCGACTCGCAGATGATCGACGGACCGCTCGTCGTCGTGATCGGCAGCGAGGGCAAGGGCCTGTCCCGCCTCGTCGGCGAGACCTGCGACGAGATCGTGTCGATCCCGATGTCGACCGGCCTGGAGTCGCTCAACGCCGGTGTGGCCGCCGGCATCGCCCTGTACGCGATCTCGCAGAAGCGAGGCTGAGACGCGCCGGCCCGGTCCGCTCCGGGATCGGGCTTGGTGATCGGTACACATCGGCCATTTGACTTGGACACCGGCTCGGGCCGCGCCATACGGTTGCTGGTGGCCTTCCCCCGCCCGACGCAGGAGCTCCCCGACATGTCCCAGAAGAAGCC
>Ga0247730_1002025_pt1 | contig 10167 bp, 14 predicted proteins | sample UWRJL073202C2_FD_180959 | JGI IMG/M metagenome (GOLD analysis project Ga0247730, IMG submission 180959) | Plant litter microbial communities from Arlington Agricultural Research Station in Wisconsin, United States - UWRJ-L073-202C-2 | ecosystem: Environmental > Terrestrial > Plant litter >...
ACTCTCTTAAGTAGGTCAGCAACTCCATCACCAAATCTCTCCATTATTTCCTTCCGCTCTTGCTCTCTCTCTTCTTCAGTCATGCTTTCGACCTGCTTTTCATTCTCACGGCTAATCTGTTCTCTCCATGAAGGTTCTGGTTCCGATTGAGGAGGAGACGAAGGACGGCGCGTAGAAGAGAATGATTGGGCTGCGTGCGCCGCTGCGTTTGTAGTATTCTTGAGCGCTCTATTTCGCATGAAAGCGCTTTTGGATCCATCTCGATATTTCGCGGTCGGGAATCCTGTTGTTTTGGAGTGAGAAGTATCTGAATTTCTTAGCCCAGAGCCTCCTGGATTCCTTTCGAGGACAGAGCCCACTAAATATGGCTTGTTATCGGCCATTTATGTTCGGACTATATAGAGAGTTGACAGTCGATGGCAGGAAGAAGCAAGCGCCAAATTGCAGAAGCAGTGACTCATCATTTGGCAGACGCGTGCACGTGGTCTTAACGCGCTTCAGTTGTTTGGCCCAGTTTGGCTCGCCTGCTGTCCCCCACCATCTCTTAGCGCGCATTATAACGCTGTTTGGTCATGGCATCTACTTCCACAGGGCTACTAGAATGGGCCAATGACATTCGCTTCTCCCTTGCCAACGATCCCGGACGACTAGCATTCCAAGAGTCTGTCCAAGAACATGGTCTCCTTTATCTGGATGATTGGTTTGAGAACCTTCTTCAGAGCAGCCACCAGCCCGAGTAAGTGGCTTTTATGCTATGTATACTGTCTCTAGCTTAAGCTTAGGCAGAACATCCATACTCGACTTGGTCAAAACGCCTAAAAGATCTCACGCATCGCCTAAGAAACCGCGTTTACCATCGAAATTACAACAGGCCCTCAAATTTGATGTAACTCTTACTAAATTCTCTTGGTCAGTCCATCCGGCTAATTTGCATGACAGGGTCCCAGCGGACAGGAGAACAGGTCACCCAACCGCGACTTAGAACGTGCAGCGCTGCAATCAAAACCCAGCGAGGACGATATCTTCAGAACGCCTTTCTCACCGCCTCACACTCCATTAGGACCTGCAGTTGTTGTCAATGTATCGTCTTCCGATCCGTATACCCTAGCTCCTCCCGAGTCTTTGGATTTGCTTGTCGCACATATTGAACAACCCAACTTGTCTAGTATTGCGGAAGACGAAGAGCCTAGTGAGAATAAGGTCTCGCAGGCACTTCGGAAGACATCTCAATCCAGACAAAGCCTTGAATCAAGGGACACTTTCCATTCCGTCACACTTGACTCCCCTAAACCCGTTCATGTTCAGTCCGCTGCCATCCCACCGCCCTCTCGTATAGCCATCCCCGACGCTTACGATGAAGATAGGTCGCAAGGTTCTCCTTCGCCTAGTCAAATCTCCACCAAAGATGCAGAGATACCCGAAGCGCAGACCCCAGACCTTCCAGTCCCATCAGACACTATACCAACAGCTACAAATACAGTAACTGAGCGTGTTGTCGAGAAACACGAAGACATGGCCGCAACTGTGCAACCAGCCACCAAGGAGCTTCTTTCAAAGCCTCTCTACGTGTCTCTACCCGATCCAGTGCCTCCAGTTCGCAAGTCTTCATGGCTTCAAAAAGCTAGAGAAGTCAAGGCCTCAGAAAACACCACGAGGAAATATAGCGTCGTTGCACCCCCATATGCAGATGCGCAGCCGACTATGAAACGCAAAAGCGATGTTATGCTCACGGATGTGGCGTCCAAGGATCACGAGGAGCGATTGTCAAAAGTGCCGAAGAGAATTGAAGGAGATATAGCTCCTGTCGAAGCCTCAGGAGAGAAACCAAAGTCAGTTAAAGGAAAGACTCTAGAACGGGACTCCCCAGCAGTCAGTTCTCCTACTGCAGGCGGCATGCTTGACATGTTGAAACAGACTCTGGGGAATTATCGTTTTGGGATGGGGAAATCATTAAGTGGCACTGCAGCCCTAAACGAACTTGCAGAGGCCCGTGCTGCTGCTGAAGCTCGTCTAGCGGAACAGGAGAAGAGCATAGTCAATGAACCTGCGCCACCACAAATTAAGCCCGTCGCAAAGCCTTCGGCACAATTACCGAGGTCATCACAGGATAGACTCAGCTTATCAGAGTTGGCTCCCTTGGTCAAACCTTCCGAGATAGGCGTTCCCCCTCAGGTTAGTGCCCTCGCCTCAGGGCCTGTGTTTGTGCCTCCCCCACCTGTGTTTGTCCACCCATCTCCGCCTGTATTTGTCCTTCCTCGAACCCTGTCTACGGAGCCCAAGCTACCTCCTTTGTCGCAGAAGTCCAGCGTGGAAAGTTTAGCTTCAGAGCGCGTCTTTGACAGCCAACCAGATGCAGGACCTTCGACTCAAGAGACTGAGTACGATGAGATACCTGTCGAAGCAGATGATAGCTGGCTTGATGACAAGATGCCCGAAGGAGCAGCGTGGACTCTTGGTTTCAATGGAAAAGAGAGCGTGACTTGGAGCTCCAACGCAACAGAAAGTCAGAGGCTTGAGCTGACCGGAAGCAAAAGCGGCAGACTACCTGATAGGCCAACAGAAGAACTAGCTCAGGAGACCTATTCCCCCAAGATCCCTGGCAGTTCTGATATCAAGCTTATCCCGAAGCGTTTGCCGTCTCCGACTGAGGACGTGGAGGATGTCAGCTTCCATTTTGCCTCTGTTGTAGATTTGCTGACATTCGTTTCAAATAGTTACCTCTCTCTAGCTCCTCTCCTCACGACAGGAGTTTGCGGAGTCAAGCTTCGCAGATGGCCAGCAGCGTGTTAGATTCAAGCATGAGTAAGAAGTCTAAGACGGAGGTGAAGAGTCTTCAGTTGGCAGCGGCCAAAGCTAAGAAGGTAATAATGATTCATGTTAGATCATGACGCATCGCTGACTTTTCGCAAAGGAGCAAGAAGAGAAGGACAAGAAAGTGGCTGTCATGAAGAATATGGAACAAAGACGTCAGCAGGCACAACTACGCAAAGCTGAAGAGGAGAGAGCCAGATCTGAAGAGAAGGAAAAGAAAGTGCGAGACGAAGCTGATCGTCGTAAACGCGAACGAGACGAACAGACCGATAAACGTCCCGTGAAACCCACCGTTAAGAAGGTACGACCAGTGACGTGGTGCCAAATGATAGATGATAACTTATTTTATTCTCATTTCTCAGGACGATGATGCTTCAAAGAAGCGTAAAGCACAGGCAGAGCTCGAGAAGCAGCCGGACTCCAAGAAAACAACACAGGCCTCGTTCCGCCCAGGTCCTGCGAAACAACAGCCTCAAGCTTCTTCCTCCCAACTTCCTCCTGCTGCGGGACCATCTCAGGAAAGACTTCCGAAGGCAATGTCATCATCCAAGCCTCCCCCGCCGCTCAAGTCGAAAATGCACGTCACTGAAGATGACATGGCGCAGCCTTCGCAAGTGGTCCACTCCCAGATGGCCGCTCGAGCGCGTCTTCAGTTGCAGCAGGCCTCAGGACAAATAGCGAGTGAGGATATTGAGCTGCCCGACATAGCTAGCGAATATTCCGACTCTGATGACGAGGACCGAGCAAAGAGTTTCAACCCACCAGACTGGGCACAGTCTCCCTTTTTGCGACAGCAATTGCGCAACCAAAGCACTATCAACCCCGATGCCATCTTTGGACCAGTCCAGCCCCTCAGGATGGAGGACATCTTCAAAGGGCAGTCTGCCAGGCTAATGAGACCTAGATCGAGTTCCGCAAACTGGGCAGGAAGCGATCGTCTCACGCAGGAGGAGCAGAGGGATTATGATCGGAGAATGGGTTACACGCAGCCAGGAGGACAATGAGTGTTTTCATATCTATTGTTTCTTTTTGCATTTTTGCCTTGACTTTTTCTGCACACGTATCTTACAAGTATTAGAATGCACCTATGTATATGAACGTTTCCATTTCACTGTACCACCTGAAGCACAGGCGGATGATTTGGGGACCGTGAGGTAAAGGCTAGCTGCACGTGGCTGAGTAAGTCAAGTAATTTGTGGCTGTGACGTTGTTCTGCTTCAACCACCACCATGGCATTCTCTGGGGCATTAGTCAGTTGCAACGATTTTTGTGACACGAAAATATATTCTGAACGATATGCAAGACCCTTACAGATTTGAACGACTTCATTTCACCAGGGCAGGCGTGTATCAAACCCGTAGAGCAACTGCCTTTGAAAACCGAAATACAGGCTGATCCTAGTGCGGCTTCTGTGCGTGATCACTCCTTGGTTGTCGTCCAGAACGCTCATTCTAGCACAGACAGAGATCCGGATTGATTCATCTGGTGGATACTACGAGGTTGCACCAAGTGGTGGACAGATCGAGGGACAGAAACTGGAGCAGGCGCAAATAAGCCTCAATGACTGCCTTGCATGCAGGTTCGTGTATAGTTCATCTCTTGTTCCACAATGAACTCATGAGCCATTGTAGTGGATGCATAACGTCTGCTGAGTCGATCTTAATTACACTCCAGTCTCATCAGGAAGTCCTAAATTTCTTGGACACGAATGCCTCTCTCCCGTCCTCCGAACGAAAAGTGACTGTTACTTCTATCGCACCCCAATCACTAGCTTCTATGGCTGCATCTTTGTCCTCGAAGACTGGTAGCCAGGTCACTCCACGACAAGTTCTTCGTCGTGTTCGGCATTTTTGCAAGCAGGAACTTGGATTCGATCAGGTTTTTGACACGACCTTTGCTCGGCATGTAGCTTTGGACGAGCATGTGAAGGAGTTCTTAGAGAGAAGAGAGGCGCACAGAGCTTCTGGGTCCGATGCGTCCCAGCACCTTCCGATGCTGGCAAGCGCATGTCCCGGATGGATCTGTTATGCTGAGAAAGCCCACGCCGAAATGCTGCCTTTCATTTCGAAAACAAAGAGTCCGCAACAAGTAATGGGCACGCTTGTCAAATCATGGATGGGATCTCAATGGAACAGACTGTGCGTATTGAATGAGATTACCTGAGATGAACCTCCTTAAACTAATGGCGATGATTGACAGACCAAATGAAATCTACCATGTTTCTGTCATGCCTTGCTACGACAAGAAGCTGGAGGCGTCCAGGAGTGATTTCTACAACGAGGTTTATTCGACGCGTGACGTTGATTGTGTTATTACTACCGGGGAACTTGAGCTACTCATGCTGGAAAAAGGATGGGATCTGACTCGCCCTGTTTCCGGAGAACTAGACCCATTACCGACCTCACCTTCTGCCTCACCTCTGTCCTGCAATCTGATGTCTGATGCCTATTTCCCCGAGCTCTTACACCATCAAGGATCTTCTTCTGGATCGTACCTAGAATCGATCGTCAGCCATTTGCAGCAGACCTCCTCGAGCGCTCTCGTCTTGTCCAAGAAGCAGATCCGCAATGTTGACTACGAAGAAGTTATTCTCACGGACTCGGACGGCCGGATTGTATTCAAAGGGGCCAAGTGTTACGGCTTCCGAAATTTGCAGAACGTCGTCCGAAAGGTGGGGAAGGAAGCCGGAATTCGAACTGCTGTGGGCGCTGCGGGGAAAATGACTGGAGGACTGGCTAGTCGAAAGCTCAAGAAAGCAGGATCTACGGGGGAATCTAAAGGTTACGACTATGTGGAAGTGATGGCATGTCCAGGTGGATGTGTGAATGGCGGGGGGCAGTTGAAACCGCCGAGTGACTTATCTGTCGACGAGGAGGGCTATTCTCGGCAGTGGGACGAATCCGGCGTCTCTCTGGAAGTGCCTACAGGCAGGCCAGAAGCCATCAGCGCTAAATGGGGTAATAAGGAGTGGACTAAACAAGTGGAAAAGGCATATTGGGAGGATGGATGGCTCGATGTAGAGAAAGCTCGACAGGCTAGCGTGCTCGCCGGTCATTTGTTGGATGACATATTGACTGAGTTGTGCGCAGCAGATGAGGGAATGGGCGATATGGACGAGTACAAAGACGAGCGGCGAAGCAAGTTATTCCGCACTGAGTACAAGGCGGTTGAAAGCGAGGTAATCGGCCTGGCAGTGAAGTGGTAAAAGGTAGGATGTAATTAATCAGAAAGAAACTGTAGATTTATGTGATGGGAATGGGACTGGACTGAAACGATATAAAGTAGATATAGAGGTACAATCATTGCTATGGCAAGATAAATCGGCGAAGAATAGGGCAGGTGGCAATGATAGGGCAGCATATGGTGATGATACATACAGCAGCGAAACAGCAAGATAATAGCGAGGAGTCTAAAGTAGATGTCGATGGCAGTCTGAACAGCGAAAAAGTGGACGCGAGGGACGACGTTTCTGAGCAGTGACGGGGTAAAAGGCGGTGCGATGGATGTTAGCGCAATCCTTGGATGAAGTAGGGGTGGCAGTTGTTACACCACTGTGTAGTGCGTTCGACAATGTCCTCGCTAATGTCTGGACCATAGAACTACATGCCACGATCCATGAGTATGAACTCATTGGCAGCATCAGAGCATTGCGCATGCTCACCTGAATGCACTCTGGATCACGACAGTTGGGAGGGTGGTTCATGGACTTTGTGCAGTAGCGATTCTGGCAGTCGTGCTTGTTTATTACTCTGACCTAGAAAGGGAATCAGCTTGAATTCGCGTGCATCCACGGAAGCAACTCACGAGAGTAAGATGGCCACATCCATGTTGCTTGCGAGTGCTATAGTGGGCTGTGCTGTGAGAACGACGAGGCGAGGGTCAAGCGTATGCCAAAGACTCACGTTTCGAGCCTGCACATCGTCGGAGACAGAGGAGAGAACGCGATGCAGGAGGATGCGGGGTGGAAAGAAAGGGCGAGGAAATAGTGAGAATTATTGGTTGTGCCCAGCCCGCATTTATATGAGCAGCGCCACGCCAAATCTCAAGATCCGATCGGGAGTCGGCTACGGATCAATTCTCGGCCGGCAACGTCCGCAAATACGTTCATTTCTTTGGTGTTTATTGGGGTTAATTCGCGCATGAACTTACCCACCACGCGTTCCAGGACTTCACTCTTCCTGTCCTTCCGTGAATCAAGAGCCCCTGCATCTCGCTACTCCCACGCCTCAGGTGCTGACGATGCTGACGACGTAGACGACGACGAGCAGCAAGGCTTAATACCTCAGTCGCGGCGCCACCATGCAATCGACCTGGATTTGCCTCCGAAATGGTCTGCTTTAGCGTGCTGTTCGCTGCATTGTCTCTTACTCACGATGCCCAATTCTTCCTCGTCTCAGGGCTGAAGTTTCGCAGCAAGTAGAGGGCATATTGCGAAACACTCAAGCGAAGAGTATGTGGTGTATCCTTCACTGCGCTTGCTTAGCATGCTTAGTCTTCTTCAGTCGCGGCATTGGAAAGGCTACATGCAAAGCACGTTCTGCCTGGCTTCTCTGACAGATCGCAGGAAGAGAGGGAAATTGAGGCGGCCACTACTGAAATCACCAAGGTCAGGATGCATTCTTCATCTCCTTGTCTACTTACATTAACGCCTCCCTCCATCCCCAGGATTTCCGCAATTGTCAAGGCCTTATTCAAAAGATTGGGACTGTAGCGAACCATTCATTCCCTCCTTCTCAGTCGGACGCGCGGCAGAGACAAAATGAAATACAGGCAGCGAAGAATGTACAGCGTGGTCTTGCTGCAAAAGTCCAAGATATGAGTGCTGCATTTCGCAAAAAACAACGGGTATACATGGAAAGTATGTCGCCTTTACTGCTTCTCCTCGTACTCCCCGGTTCCCGGTTCCTATCGATTTCTGTCATGGGACTGACCACTCGTGTCGCTAGAGTTACAGGGCCACGCGATAAAGAATCAAGACCTGCTCATTGCTGCTGGTACTATTTCGCTGAAAGGGTCTGAGGGGATGAGCGCGGTCGACGATGACATGGCTGCAGCCGTAAGTGGATTAACTCCTATTTCCCCCTGGACATTGTTACTCAAAATCTCTCTGCAATCTTGGTAATTCCAATTATGAATCTCGGTTCCAAACCTACCTCACTATCTGCACGCCTTGATCTTTTTCATGAACTTCTAGAGGCATACGCGAACACAATCACAGTCCCACTCCCAGGCTCTTCTGGTGGAGGATTCTGATTTGGACACCATCCGAAGTCGAGACCGTGAGCTTACAGAAATCGCAAAATCCATATCAACGCTAGCAGAGCTGTTTAAGGATCTGTCCAATCTGGTTATTGATCAGGGGACCCTCCTGGACAGCGTTGAATACAACATTGAACAGACAGCCGTGCATATCCAGGGTGCTGTGGAAGAATTAAATACGGCAACGCGGTAAGCTGTTTCGCAATTTTGTGTATGCCTATTGAACAATGGCTCAATGCCTCGTGTTACTACAGGTACCAGAAGAACACGGGCCGTCGGAAATGTATCTTTCTCCTCGTCTTGATTATCTTTGGGCTCATCATGGTCATCATCTTCAAGCCACGTCGACAGCGTGTCAATCCTCCTCCTCCGTCCTCCGATCCTTCATTCTCCCTATTGTTCTCGCGGGATATTTAGTGGTTCTCCTTTGACCTTATTGTTATTTCATCCATTTCTTAGCAACCATTCACGGTTTCAGTAACCACGTTCACCACATTTATCGTGAAGGCTTGAAATCGATCCCAGTATTTGTGAATTTTGATACCTTGGCGATAAAGTAGTTATCGATGGCAACAAATGCGCTCCAAGCAACAATGGTTGAGGATTCAGATGAAACCGTATATTGCAAATTCCCGTCCGGAAAATGCGTGTGCAACTCCGACAGACATTATTGATCCGGCAAGCAGGCCCCGAGGTGATCGTCTTCCTGGTGCCTGCTGCCGTATTCACTGATGTCATTTCCGAAATATGTACACGTCAAGAAATTATTATTATTATTCACGACTCTGCTACTATCATACTTGGCGAGGCAGTCCTGCATTAGAGTCAAATCGCTCTCGAGGTTGCATGGGATAAGCAGCAGCTGGCGGCATAGCTGGGCCTGCAATTGAAGATGCGCCACTGCTCAGGCCACGTCTAGGCGTTGGCATCATCAATTCCTGTTGTTCACCGAATACATCTGAGGTACTCCCGCCTGACATGGAATGTTAGCGGATGTATGTCAACACATCTTTTCGAAATTAGTTACCGAGGACGTTGTTATCCGACAGTTGCCATCCTGCATTGGGGCCGTGAGTACCACGGAGTCTAAGTCTTTCCGCGGCGAGCCGCTCCTCTTCTGCTGCGATACGGTCTTGCTCAAGGACCGTTTCATATGGCACCTGAGTAAAGCGGCTCAAAGCAGGACCAGAAGCCGGCGGTCCTGCTGGTCCATAGATGCCCACTTCGCCAAGTGACGTCTTCAAGGCGATTATCCATTTGTTGCGCCGAGCAGCTGGAGATAACCCCCAAAAATCAAATCACTCCCTCCAGTAGGATGACGGGTTCACTTACAAGCAATGCTCCCCATCTGAAGATTGCTCTTGTGCTTGATATCAGCAGACAAGGTCATTTTCTCTTGTTCCGGGAAATCTTACAGGCAGGAGGTTATCGTAAGCGAGTGGAATCGATAAAACTCTGATCTGAAACTCACCAACGACTTTGACGTCAAAGCTGGGCATGTACTCGCGTTTGTTTGCCTCCAAAAATTTCAGCATGACCTTTCGTAGCTCTTCCAAGTCGTCGAAGCTGGTGGAGTAAGCAACATCGAAAGTGAACGTTTCCGACATCTGATAAATGAGGTGAGATCCACAAAGCAGGCAGATCCAAAAAACTTCCCACCACAGGCGAACGACGGATGTTTTGAATGAACTGTACACCGTGTCAATAAGGAACATGTGCAGGTACGATGCGGTACTAACTTGAGCGTTCAGGCCAGAATTAGGGGCTTGAACATAGGTTCCATTTCCATCAAGGAAGATGGTGCTCAGCAGGCGAATTTCCTTCACCGTGTAGTGGTCTTTCGCTATGATTACTCTGTCGCCGACATCGAAGGGATGTTTTATGAACAGGAAGATAATCGAAATCAAAACTTCCGACAAGCTACTCCCAATGAGCCAACTCAAACCTGTACGTTTTGCAAGTCAGCGACATACGTCTGTAAATGTTCAATCATCAATACTGACCAAGAACAAGTGTGCTGGCACTTGTTAGCAGCGTTGCAACTTCTGCATCCTATGTTTGCTAGTCAGACATTTGCTAGTCAAATCCATCGATGAA
>Ga0247730_1002026_pt1 | contig 10166 bp, 10 predicted proteins | sample UWRJL073202C2_FD_180959 | JGI IMG/M metagenome (GOLD analysis project Ga0247730, IMG submission 180959) | Plant litter microbial communities from Arlington Agricultural Research Station in Wisconsin, United States - UWRJ-L073-202C-2 | ecosystem: Environmental > Terrestrial > Plant litter >...
ATGGCCTGAGTGACCTGAGTCGCGTAAGCCGCTCAAGCATGATGATGTGCTTGAGTCGGCCCGAGTTTGGCTTAGGTCAAAGAGGCTTTTCCTGATGTTCTCTCTCAGCGTTCTCTGGAGGATTTGACTTTCCTGATAGTACCCTCATCTTCACTGAGTCATTCATGTCCACCTTCTAGCCCGCGTGGTTAGATATCAGACATCGCCCTTTCCAATACCAAACCTCTCTTCACCAATCGTATCCAGACTCTGTCTAGCTTTCAATACTAAGATAACGCGCACGTTTATGTAGGAATTCAGAGTGCTGAAGAAGAGAAGCACTGCTGTCGAGGTATGTCATCTCATTCCGGGTGTAAGCATGCTGTCTTACAAGCTCAGGAGCTTCGCAGCTTTCACCTCCCTATATCAAGGCGATAAATTGAAAATCTCAATGGTTGATGTTGAGTCGGGCGCATTTTCAATGACATCCTGGAAGAGCATAGCCTACACGCATTACGACTATAAACGCATAGAGCAACTCCCCGGAATATGATAAATTCAGAATCAGCTTTTCGTCATTGGACTTGGGTTCACTTGCTATACGACAACCGCATCTGTCTTCGTCGCATTTGTCCACTTTGGATTTGCCGAAGAGGCACAGAGGCATTGCAATGTAGCGGTCTGAGCGGTTGCAAAGGGGTTAGGGAAGTATCCTCCTCCACCTCCTGCACCGAAATACTCAAAGCATCAGAGATTCCCTCGGGTTCATGAAACAAGGGCACGATTTAAGCGAGACCTCTCCAGCTCCAAGCCCTTCAACAATCCCACTGGAAAAAATGTGTCGATGATCACGATCACGGCTTCTGTACCTTAGCATCGTATTCGCGATCCCAGTGTGTTTGACGAAGGGGTCGTCGGCCCAGTGTCGGCCCTCGGGCGAGCACTCTATAGATCTCCAGGTCATTCAGCCTTATCTGCTAGAATTCTACATCAAATGAGGCAAATCCCACATTTGGTTGATGCATCCCCAGAGGCAATTGCCACAAATTCAACAAAGGTACTCCTGGCTATGTTTTTACTACTCTGCTCACTGTCTATCATAGCGACTAGGCCTATTCCCGCCCTACGCGCCCTTTTTGCGTGGGAAAAAAAATTCATTTGGATGGGCGCGATGTCCTAAAACGGTCGCTTACATACACGTTCACCATTTTCGAACCGGAATCTCGGCATCAGTTTCGCGCCCTATATTTCCTGTACATTCTACCTTGTTAGTTATACCTTGGTCATACCCATTACTGGTACCCAATTCAGCCGGTTGGTCATGCACTTAGCAACCGTACAAGCAATCCATGCATTCGTCTACTGCCGTATCATTACTTCCGTATCGCTATCCTCGTCATCGCCCCCCTGAATGTTGTCCCAAATACCCCGATGCGTGTTCTCGTCTAGGCCCTCAGCTTCACCATCGTCGTTGTCGTCGTTGTTGTCATCGTTGTCCCACCGACTGAGTGGCGTTCTCCAGAGCTCCCTAAACGCTGTCCGTAACGAGTCTTGAATGAGTGCCTGCTTTGCTGCATATGCATGCAGCCCCTCCAGCAACGCTTTGTTCTTCACGTCAACTCGAGCATGTTCGCGGTCCGACCAACCAGCTCCTTTCCATTTCAGAAACTCCAGCGTTCTACGCATTTCCTCGCGCGTCTTCTCTACTTGCTCAGTTCCGCGTCTTGCTCTTGCCCTGCTCTTGCACCACTCCGAACGTAGTATGTCGTCGTTACTGTCAGTCGTGTCATCGATGTTAGTTTTCCCAACTTGCCATATCCACGATGTTACCATACGCGTACGCCCGGTCCCTTCTCTCTGTGTCCGCGTTCTACCTTCGAGGCTAATGTCCATGTCGTCAGTGTTGTTTGTTAGTTCCATCCTGGGCTCAGCATCTTCCTCGACCGTTCCTCTACGGCCTGGAGCGATTTGTACCGCCTGTATGTCAGAATACGATCGCACGTCACCATCCTCGAGTTCACGTAGTTGCTCTTCCCATGCTCCACCTCCTCTGAGTGCATAGAGTGCGCTTCTGGCCACTCTATACTTCGCCACCGCCTTCCGTGCCTTTCCGTGAATACGATCTATAACAGTCCGTGAACGGACACCATCCCTCTGTCCACGAATGTTCTTGTTTTTCCATTGGATCATCCTCGTGCGAATTCGAAGGGTGTGCTTGACTCCTTGAAGTGAATCGTTGCATTGTGCAAGGCGAAGGTGTTCTTCCATGTTAGACAGGCCGTCGGTGCATACAGCGCGGCGAAAGGCAGTGGGAATAGAGGAAGGTAAGTAAAGAAGGACTTCGTCGACTTCAGTACTGCTGTCGATAGAGCCGGGAGGGATCTCTAACCTGTCGTCCTTCAGGAATTGATGCAACCCCGGGAGGTACACCAAGCGCAATGGAAGCCATGCATTCAACTTGTCTCGTAGGACCAACTTCCGGTCAGCAATTTCCTTCTTCTGTTCACCGGTGGCGCTCGTTCCATTTGCCTTGATTTGCCGCACTAGATCTCGTCTATACATCGTATATTAGTTGGTTGAAAGCTTCCCAAATTGCATGGTATGAACTTACTGTGAGTCCTCTAATTGTAAGCCCATAACAATAAACTTGTCGGCACTCGTTGGGTGGCCAGCCAATTCTCCCGATGCTCTCCGAGTCTCCTGTTCTTTGTTCAGCTCTGCCTGTACGGCACCTTCGTTCAGGTCTTAAACAGAAGGAACATTAGCAAAAATGATGTGTAGCAGATGCAGCAAGTATCTCACAATTTCCCTTGACCTCGTATGGATTTTGAGCGGCATTCTTCGACTTTGGGAACTTGGCACTGTCCCACCCAACAATGAGAGCCTCCCATTCCTTGACCAATTCCCTGGGAAGACTTTCAGTGAAGCCACGATGAGCTTCAACCTGCTTGTTTCGGTCTGCGACAGCAAGCTTGTATTTGCGTAGTAAAGTTGCTCCTAAGGCAAATCAGTGTATGTTCTAAACTAGATCAAACATTGTAAATGCCTACCATGATTATGATACTTCAGCCAATTGTAAAATCCAAAGTTATCATCGAGTACCAGTTGTCGCGAAGCTGGAGCCATGGTCCGTGTGGCAAGCCCAAGCATTCCGATGGCGGCCCAAAGACGTTCGATAGCTTCTAGATCCAACATGCCTAGCCCTTCGCAAAGTCGGGTATCAAACTCTTCGTGGTTTTCGTCTTTATGAGCCGGGAGGTGGAAGGCAGGCACTAGAGGTGTCAAAGCTGTGACATTTGGGAGACGCTGGGAAGCAGGCCATTCGCTCATCCGCTTGGCTAGATTAACGAACCATTGACAAGCAATGTCGTAGGATATGATGATGTTCATCAAGGCGCCGAAATGAGCAACTCCCGACGCAAAGATCCAGTCCATGTTTGACTGCCTGTGTATGTCTTAGTGAGCGAATCTAACGAACCCAACTTAAAAGCACGTACCGTTCTCCTTTCTCCAAGTTACACACTGAAGTAGGGAATACCATCTCGGAGCTCCCACAAACCATTCCACCAACTCCCGAGTAACGAAGCCCACGACCACCCTTCGAATTTTGTTTAATAAGTGCCTGAAACGCGACACACGACGAAAGCTAATACGACCATAAGTATTGCCCTGTGTATGTTGTTCAAATTAACCCACTCACATCCTCTTCGTTCGTTCGACTCTTAATCCACTTCTCGTACGCAGAGCGCTCAACCATGTACGCCCAACCAATTCCTAAGTTTGGGTCGCGCGAGTAAGAAGATACAACGAGGTTTTTCAGGCGAAAGTTGGCGTCAAGACAAACAACAAGAGCATATAGAAACCTGAGCACTTTCACGTCAGAGAATAGCCCACTATTGTCAGAAAATGGACTTACTCCTTGTCTTTTTCGACGTCCTTCCACCCTGAGGGAAGATTTATATCAGGCCATGGGCAGGAAGGACAGCGCACGGCGAGTTCGCCTTCTTTGGTTGCTGCAACTCCTAATGGATCATGCGCGCGCCCACCACGTTTGACCATAGTTAGATGGCGCCACTGCAGTAGCATGCGCATGAGCTGGGGATATCGTGACTTTGGAAGAGATAATCCAGTGTTGCTTGTGCACTTCTCGATGGTACGATAGAAGTCGTACACCGATCCCTTTGATGTCAAAGATAACAAGTGTAAAAGTTTGAGAAGACCAAATGTTGCGCAAGTCTGGACACGATGCTGACTTGCAGGATACATCCGACGACGAAGAAGCTGCAGGTGATGCGGAATCTGTCGCGTACATCCACAGAACCTTAGCTTCGTGTCATGAATCCCATTTGTGTGCAGTACGCGGAAGGCTTGGTGACAAGCAATGGGAGCAGGACACGGTGACGAGAGGTGATTCAGTTGGATCACTAAGCCAGCAGAAGCTAAAGACGAAGATTCAAAATGAATATCATTCCATTTCTAGAAGTATATGATTTAGTATCGACGTTTGCGTTCCTCGTACTGATATTGCGTACCTCTATTCTATGAAATGGATGGAGGCGGTGTCGTCGAACACAACACCGAGAGCATACTAAGTCTCCTAGGAAGCATTCTTTACACCGAAATTGCGCCTTCCCTGGACTGCTATCTTTCCGGGTCAAACAGTCTGGACAGACTGACTCATGCATGAAATCTCCCCGACCGTCTAGACGACACAGCTCCTCCACGTAGGCTTGTACATAGACCTCTCCCCAGACTAGATGAGGCTTCCTCTAAAGAAAGGATAAGCATATGATTGATTTGTGGACGTTCTAATAGGACGTACCGAAGTTCGCGACCGCCTCTTAGGCAGAGGCACAATAGAAGCCTCTGTTCTCCAAGCACGCGACCCAGTAATATCCCCACTTATCTCTGCTTCAAAGAGATTTCCATCTTCGTCCAATGCATAGCTCAAACTATCAGGCGGCTCCCATCCTTCTATAGAGGTATCCAACTCGGCAGTATAGACTGTGGGGCGAGGATTTTGTACGTTAGCGGTAGCCGTGCCATGCTCGTGAATAGTGAGTCCTGTTTCTGCGCGAGGTTCAATTCGTTCGTGGGTTCCGCCAGTGGTGCGTTTCCTTTTCACAGAAGACATGGTGGAAGTCAAGAGCAATGTAGTCGGACGATCAACAAAACTAAATGAAGTGGAAGGGTCACGTGCTCTTACGCGCCTTTCTGGCAGTAATAACGTTTCTGTCTGTTGTTTGTTTCTTCTCACCTCTGTGTCAATCACAACTGTAGCTCGGATAAGTAAATGTGTGTATATGCTTACTACTAGCTCAATTGAACTATATTTTACACCAATTCATTGCTTCCATTCGTGATTGCTAGCGCCTACAGCACACAGACCTTACTGTACTGTATGTTTCCTTCTTGTTCAATTGTCCAGCACCTCTAATACTTGTGGTTTCTAATCTGAATCTCTTATCTCAGACTTCTTGTTGTATACTAGCCTGTCAAATTACCATTAGTTTATGTCCCAGCACGATCATCTCAGATCCATCCCCCATCACTAGACGATGCAATGCTACGGAGCGCTTCACGGAGAGTCACTGTCTGGTAAACCAACTTCATTGCATTGAAAGAAGAAGAAGAAGAAGCAGTGAAGGAGCCAATCCTCCTACGAGTTAATCGATACCAGCATAACATTCGCCAGACCAAGTTCGAAGGAATGTAAGTGGTTTCTAAGTTTGCACTCGTGCATGCGTTGAGTCGAAACTTGAGCGCTTGGTGTTCTTTGACTGGGATGACCCCTTCGTTTATCTATATCTAGTCAATGCTCTCCTGAGTGGGAGGATAAGTACACCGTGGTACTGAGGTGCTTATAAAGCTATCAGCAGAAGATATCTCGCCTGTTGCACAATCCAGCAAACACGATATGGGTATCTAGTTAGAGGGATCTCTCACGGAATTCGTACGATGTAATTAGATGATATTTATCATTCTCCTTATACTTGTTGGACTATCGTTCTGCATATTGTTCTGCACGAATCTCACAAATAACTAGACGCACACTGACGTCCTCACTATCATCCTCACAAATCTGTTCTTTTCCGAACTACCTGATTCTGTGAATTTGGCTCAGCTTGATCATATACGTTCTATCTGGTTTACATGTATATTGCTTGAAATATACGTGACCTCTTTACAACTGGCCTTCAGTCTTCACATTGGCCTCTCTATCGTGTCGAACAATTGTCTATTTTATCAGTCGATTATATTGAATAAAAAACCAATCCACATTTTACTATTTCTACGCTTCCTTCCTACAAAATTTGACTGGTGCTACATTATCTAGAGTCGTCGAACGGACCCAGCGATGTATTCATTGTTGAACCGAATACACGCATCTTCAAAAGTTGGCGCGAGTACCCTTTCGCTACCATTCCCATGTTCACCTTCGGCAAGTATAGCCTGGGCACTTTAAGGCACGACTCAGTGGAATTTAAGTTTTAAAATTACATTTACTTACGTTCCACTGTATGCTCCTGGTGACGTTCCCTTGATAACAACCCAGAACAGATTATCCGGAACTATTTCTGCGTTTAAGTAGTCCTGCCAGGCGTTTTCGGCGTCCAAGAGGGATTCAAAGCCTCGGTATGACTGGTTTCTAAAGCCAGAGAACGATTCAGTGGCTTGACCCCTACATAAACTGTTTCAGGATCATAAAGATACGAAGACAACAGCACAAAAACTTACCAGTTTGTAAATACGCCTGGGGTCCTCCCGCGAAAGACCACCCATGCCACTCTCTTCCCTGGGCGCGATAGAACCGGGTCGCGTGTTCTGGATGGCGAGCCAATAGGCACCTGCAGCGACATTGAGGACATGCTGGATGTAACAGACGAAACGGAAGTGCTAAATGATTGGCGAGAGGAGGCAGTAGATCTTTCTGCTCTTGGGAAACGGGAGCTGTGTTGACGACGGGGACTGGAGGATAAGGAAGGAGGTGCATATTCGGCGGATGGTGTGTGGGAAACTCGAGACGACGAGATAGACGGTGCTGGCTGTGCGCCTGTGCGGTTTCTAGGTCTTGCTTGGGGTAGTGAGGGAGAAGATGTCGGTGCTGTCGGCGGTGGAGTAGTGGATGACGAGGGCGGAACCTCGTCGTCTTCCGTATCTGTTAAGGTGACAGAGCCGTTTAGCTCGACGTTAATTCGAAAATGCTTACGGACCATGGCCGTCAAGGAAATGGGATCAGGCTCAATGGGGAGAGAGTTTTCAGGAATATATAATCCCAAAAACAGCACGTGTCCTCTGCTGGCAATTCCCATACGCTGATTAGCCCACGTCTGAAAAAAGTGAGAAATTCCACTTGGCCTTATAGAACAAATAACTTACAATTTATGTACAGGAACATGGTAAACCCAGGATCTTTTGGTGACGCACAGAAAATATGGATAGAAGCTCAGAGGTCTGGATATGCAAAAGCAATATCAGCAGGAACCGAGGGCAACTATACAAAGGACGTGCTTCGGCGTTACTTCTTATACTTTGCAGTGGAACGAGAGTCGAGATATCAGCCGTCTGCAGAGGAGATGAAGTCAGTCAACGTCGATGCGGCCGTTCCCGAGGTTATCATGCCTGAACCAGAAGCCAACGAATCACTCGAAGAATACCAGGCCAAAATGGACAAGTATACCATATACACCAAGACACTGGTTTATCGTATGGGAGTAAGTCCTGCCTTCAAACTTCTTTCCGAATCAAAATCTGATGTAAGAAATCAGCAAGTGGTCAGGCGTCTGTCTTACATCCATCGGAAAGCAACAATGGAGGCAATTGCAAAGAAAAAAGATCTGTTTGCGCTTCTCATGAAGAAGTTGGCTGGTGTTACGACGGATAATCCACGAAAAAAGAGCGCATTCGACACTTGGGCAAACGCAAATCCAGAAGTCAGAGATGCAGCCAAAGTCAAGGTCCGCGAGGCGAAGATTCCAGGGCGTCAACGAGGTGCAGCACGACAGACAGCAGTCAGGGAGGCATTTGCTGCGTTACCAGAAGATGAGAGAAACGAGTGGGAGATAGAATCGCTTCGAGTACAAACCGAGGCACTCATTGAACATCAGAGAGAGTTGGATGCAGCACCTTCGGAGGATCCAGAAGACCGCCAACGGTCAGTTTCCTTTTCTGGAGTTGTGTTCAGTCACTCACCGAGTTCCTAGGGCTATCGTACGCACACCAGCGTTTATTCAGCCAATCCTAGATGCTATTTGCGATTATACGGGATGGAAATGTTCGTTCATTGCTGGGGGTCCTCAACCTGGAGACAATGGGAAGCTCAATGTTATGACGTGCGTAGGCTCTGTGTCTATCTCATGGCAGACTGCTGATAGCTGGCTTAACGATTAGGGTACACTCTGGACAAACGACTGGCAATATCCCTATGACTTGGATGGAATCTGACCGGGATGTCTTTAAGATGTTTCTTTACCCCAGCTTTGGTCGTTTTCTTCAGCGATGCTACAGTGCGTTCACTACTTGTTTACTCAATAATTAACGCTTACGTTTGTTGATGCTATTAGGTCCTCAAGAATGTGCCGCTCGTGCTCTGCCTGCAGACCTGACGGGCCTGCAGGTACTCTTAAACGAAGACTACGAAGGCCAAGGCGTTGACGAGAAGGATATTGAAACCCTACGACGCATCATGGGGCCATTGTCTAAATCAGGCGCCTTTACTAGCAGCACCAAACCAGCTATTCCTTCGACAACTCCTGCAACTACGATTACTGCCCAGCCCACAACCGCCATCGCTCTCGATACTCCATCTCCAACCACAGGCATTGTTCAGAACGATAACGCGGGTATTACCCAACCTGTTATTGGAGCTCCGGGAGCGTCTGTGTCTATGTCTAGAGAGACATCTGTACCACGGACGCCACCTAGAGATGCATTAGCTTCCCTTCCGCCCACGCCTATTGGCCGTAGGACGCCGCCCACATCCCCAACTCGTTCAGTCCATTCGACACCTACTATCCGTGCACCATCTCCTGCGTTACCTAAACCGAAAGCAAAGGCGAAGGCAAAACCAAAGGCAAAAGGAAAGCGAGCTGCAGAGACCAGCGAAGGAACCGACAAAACAGCTACACAGGGGGCACCAAAGCGGAGAAAGAAAGCCAGAAGTAACGGAGAGGCTTTAGATCCTCCAGAGAAGGAGACGGAGAAGGAGAAGGAAAAGACTCCAGGAACTCTGCTCGAAGGTACCGCAGGACCTGGTGACGCTATGGAAGTCGATAACGGTCCTCGCGTGGCTCCCCTTGTGCCGCCTTCAAACCTCAATACAAAAGCGCTCATCCTGCCCGCGTTTGTGCTACAGGAGCCGACAAAGAAGTACATCTGGGCCAAGAACGGGCTGGCTTCGCTATTAAATATAGCTGGAGGTGAGAAGTGGAATACCTGCATCTGGTACTGGCTCGAGTTGGAAATCGACAACGAATTTAAGGATGGTCGGCGCCTTGAAGGTAAGAATCGCCACAAATCGGTTTCGGACTGGATAGCTCGAGCTCGTGCATCCAACTGGATGGGTTTGAAGGAAGCTCCGACCGTGTATGAGGAGAAGTTCTGGAGCTGGTGGAGAAGCGCACAACCTGAGTGGAGAGGTGGGGACGATATTTCGAGCGAAGGGGCCCACGTTGCAATGAAAGTATTGCCTCCTGACGGAGATGACTGGGAGGATATACGTTGTATGGGGTCGAACGGGTTGTTATCAGCTTTGGGAGCGCTTCTATTCTGGGGCTCGGCCGTCTTTACGATGCCCATGGCTGGTTATCGCGCCAACGAGAGGTTCGACGCCGCTGAAGCTGCTTGGTTAGTAGCAGTGACAGACGTTAACGTCGTTCTTAGCGGCCTCCTATCCACTCGTTCAACAACGTACGTGGATATATCTTTGCCTTACACTTAAAACTGACGATAAACCCTAGCACGTAGTATTCATATCGTTCAATAATTTGTCCTGTGGTATTTGATGTTGGTGTATAAATAGATTTGATATACATGAGTCTGCTTTCATGGCGCGTATGACCAGCCAGTGTACAGGTATTAATAATAAGGTAGAATGTACAGGAAATATAGGGCGCAAAACTGATGCCGAGATTCCGGTTCGAAAATGGTGAACGTGTATGTAAGCGACCGTTTTAGGACATCGCGCC